>OGWF01000107.1_pt1 | contig 12858 bp, 24 predicted proteins | sample 1575951 | NCBI WGS metagenome assembly OGWF01 (sample SAMN07581523, study PRJEB24739) | freshwater metagenome | place: Singapore | collected 2015-01
GTTTCCCAGTCACGATAATATTTGGGGCTGCCATTTTATTTTAATTCCTTATCTAAACAAATATGCCATTGCAATGGCTCTTTTTATATTTCCTGCACTACCAGTAAATCCTGCTCCAGCGAATTCTCCTGATAATCCACGTGATCCAGCATATCCTATTATACCTTGACTACCATCATATCCGATTATTCCTTGACTTCCAGTAAATCCTACACTACCAGAATACCCTGGTGGTCCTATAGGTCCACTGATAGTAACCCATTGAGAACTGTCGGTGTCGGTATAATATACTGATATTGTTGCATCACTTGGATCAAACCATAGTTGTCCTTCTACTGGAGAATTAGGTTGTGTTTCTGATGTTGCTGCTACTGTTCCAGTTTGTCCAGTAAGTCCACGACTGCCTGTATATCCACGACTACCTATATATCCAGTAGAACCAATAAATCCTGTAACGCCAGATGGTCCCTGTGGTCCACTTACAGTAACCCATTGAGAACTATCGCCATCACTATAATATACACTTAATGTAGCATCAGCAGGATCGAACCACATTTGACCATCTATTGGCATCGTTGGTGCAGTTTGTGAAGTATTTGTTATAGTTCCATTTGTTCCATTTGTGCCGCGTGATCCGACGAATCCAGTTATTCCACGCGAACCATTAAAACCGCGACTACCAGTAAATCCATTTATACCAGACGGACCCTGTGGCCCACTAGTTACAACCCATTGAGAACTATCACCATCATTGTAATATACGGAAAGCGATGCATCTGTTGGGTCAAACCACATATAACCATTTTGCATTCCAGATGGGGCAGTTACGCCGACATAGGAAAGTTGTCCTGCTAGTCCTTGACTTCCCGTATATCCTTTACTACCACGAAAACCGCGTGAACCATTAAATCCACGTGAACCAGTATATCCAGTATAACCAATTACACCCCTACTACCCGTATATCCTTGACTGCCTGTATATCCTTTACTACCAGTATATCCAGTAATTCCTCTTGGTCCAGTTGCGGCTACCCATTGCGAAGATGTGCCATCATTGTAATAAACATTTAAGCTTGCATCGGTAGTGTTAAACCACATATGTCCAGATAATATATTAGATGGTGGGATATTGGAAACGTCAGCTACAAACCCTTTACTACCTGTGAACCCACGTGAACCAGTAAAACCGCGACTACCAGTATAACCGAATGATCCTATAAATCCTTGACTGCCAGTGAACCCTTGACTACCAGTATATCCAATACTTCCTCTAAAACCACGACTACCAGCATAACCGAATGATCCTATAAATCCTTGACTACCAGTATATCCAATACTTCCTCTAAAACCACGACTACCAGTATAACCGAATGATCCTATAAATCCACGACTACCAGTATATCCGATACTTCCTTGACTGCCTGTATAACCAAATGATCCTACAAATCCTTGACTACCGATATATCCGATGCTTCCTTTTGACCCAGAAAAACCAGCAATTCCTTGACTGCCTGTATAACCTATGGTTCCTTGTGATCCTGTGAAACCAGTAATTCCTTGACTGCCCATATATCCAGCAAGAGAAATTACATCCCAATAAATTGGGTTTGGGGGTGCATACCCAACATTAGGCTCGCCTATTCTATAATAAGTGCTACCAAAATATGTTACTACATCGCCATATGTATAATCATAAAAATTATCATATTCGCCCAAATAGTTCCATAGTGCATCAGTTCCTTTAGAACCTGTAAACCCAAGTGATCCAACAAAACCAGTTATCCCTTGTGAGCCACTAAATCCACGACTACCTGTATACCCACGACTACCAGTGAATCCAAGTGATCCAACAAAACCAGTTATCCCCTGTGAACCAGTAAATCCACGACTACCCGTATAACCACGTAATCCAGTAAATCCAGTTGGACCTCTGCTACCCGTAAATCCAGTAAATCCACGAGAACCAGTATATCCTATACTTCCTCTAAATCCACGTGATCCAGAGAAACCAATTAATCCTTGACTTCCTGTAAATCCAGTTTCTCCACGTGATCCAGAGAATCCACGAGAACCAGCATATCCGCGTGAACCGACGAACCCAGTGTATCCTCTACTACCAGTATAACCATCACGACCTACGAATCCATCTAATCCACGGGAACCAGTATAACCTAGTGATCCACGTGATCCAGTAAATCCTTGACTACCTGTATATCCACGTGATCCAGTAAATCCTTGACTACCTGTATATCCACGTGATCCAGTAAAGCCAGAAAAACCACCAACATCTAACCATGTTGTTCCATTCCAGATATAAAGATGTTTATCAAATTCTACGATGTAAGCATCACCGATTTGGTTGTTAATACTTGGCAAATCAGAAATAGTAGGAACAACGTCTTTTACATATAACCCACGACCCTGTGAACCTGTATAACCAATTTCACCTTTGCTACCAGTATAACCATCACGTCCTACAAAACCATCTAATCCACGGGAACCAGTATAACCTAGTAATCCACGACTTCCAGTAAATCCACGGCTACCTGCATAACCAATATATCCCTGTGAACCCGTATATCCCTTTGAACCAGTGTATCCGTCACCAGTTCCACCACCGCCTCCAGCATTTATTATTTGCCACTGATTATTTCCTAAACCAAATAAAAGACGATTAGTTTCTTTATCATAATATATTGCGTTTTTTTCTACAGTTATCTGGTCAAAAGGAAGGGATTTATTTGTGGTCCAAATTTTTAGGACAGACATTTAGTTAATCCTTTTGATCTTTATTTTCGTCCAGTATTTCATCCTGTAATAGCTCAGTGGCTACTTTTGATTGTTTTCCTAGTCCTGCCTTTGCCAACTCTATTTTTTGTTGTAATGGAGGAACCATTATCTCATTATCGGCATTATTATCGGTGTCAACAGATATTTCTCCATTGTCTCCAAATCGTATATTGATAGGTATATTGATTGCGGAATACCGGCATTAATAAGTTCTTCAATTTGTTCAATTAAATATTCTACTGCGGTCTGCTTCATTGCTCACCTCCGTATACTAAATTGTAATAATGTTCTGCTTCTTTTTGCGAATATTCATCGCTGTAGCCTTCTCCATCCATCCAAGCAGTAATTACCTGTTCTTTTTCCTTTTGCTTGGCTATTGCTATGGTGTAAGTCAATGTTTCAAACAGGTCACCATCGTGCTCAAAGTGGCTTTTAATCTTATCGAATAGCCAATCTACTGCTGTTTTTTGTTTCATAGGTGACATAGTTTAGGTGTTGATATATTAGCAAGTTCCTGTTTAAGCAGGTTGATTATATGATATCCTTGCCTTACTTTCATTAAATTCTGTTCCTTGAGCGCGTACATGGTTAGCCGTTCAACTTTTTCTAACCGGGCAATAATTTGATACTTTCTCATTTGCAGAAGTAATTAATAATGTCAATAATAGCCTCTACCCATAGGCATAAAGCAAAGCCTAATGCGATTAATCCGAGTGTTTGTTTGTCTTGTTTTTTCATGTTGTTTAATTGTTTAGTTGTTTATAATTCACCTCTTGATTGTAGATGTAAAATTTGCGCCCATTGTGGATGTTGCTCATCAAATAATTCTGCTACATAGTTAGCCAATGAGTAAAAGTGTGACCTGCCTGTTTTTGGATACTTAATTTTTAATGAGTATTGCCCAAACTCATCTTTGTAAATAATTGATTCAATGGTTGTTACTTCATCGTAACGAATCTGCAATTTTGCTACTTCTGTTTTATTTGTTGTCACAGTTGTTTAGTATAATGGGGGTGTTGCCACCCCCTGTTTAGTTATTTTTCCCAATTTGATAATAAGAATGTAAATCCTTTCATTTTTTTAGCGCAATCATTCCCAATTGGAAATACACCTTGTGTATAAGATCCTGTAACTTCTTTGCAATCATTTGCAGATATTTCTGGATTTACGGCATCCCATGCTTCGTTCATGTGTACATAAAGTTTTTCACCTACTTTCATTGGCTTACCGCAGCAAATACATTGTTCATCTAAATGACCATACTTGTCTAAATTTTTGCTTCTCATTGGACTTTCGTAAAGTTCGATTGTTGTTGTCATGTTGTTTTGTTTTTAGGGTTATTGTTTAATTTTGATAGGACAAATATCGGGATATTTTCCTAACTTCCAAATATAAAACAAAAATAATTTGTTAAAATTTGTTAAAAAAAGAAAAACCCCCACCTAATTAGGCAGGGGCTAAACTAAACTTCTATGAAACAAACAGGGCAAATATAGTAATTATATCAATGCAATCAAGCCCCTAACAAAAATAATTGTTACTCCGATTATACTTACGAACCTTGCTACTCTGCGCTGCCGTTTTAACTCCTTAACCTGCTCGGTATTTGCCTTGTCTAATCGTTGCAATGTGCTGATTAATGTATCCTGGACAACTATTACAGAATCCTTTGACGCAATAACCGAATCACATAATTGCTTGACCTCAATAACTATTGGCTTACAAGTGTCCGGTGCTTCAGCAATAATCGTATCAACTCTATTGACGTACCTTGTAATTATCTCTTTGTCCCTTTGCTTGACTACCTTAACCCGATCAACCTGCACCACCACCGTATCGCGCAAGGTATTTACCACCTCAACCTCCTTTATTCGCTCGTATTCGCACTGCGACAGGAATGCAATGATGGTCATCAGCACAACGATAATCCAACCTTTAGCATCCATACTCTGGGTGATGGAGTGTTTTATTGACCTTCTTGGCTTCCTTGTCTTTAATGAACGATACCCATTCGTTGGCACCTGCCCCGATGGCTAATACAATCAATGTGATGTAGGGATGTTTCTCGGTAAGTACCAATGATCCACCGACAACACCTGTGATGGCTTTGATAACCAATCCAAATAACTTGTACTTATCGTACTTACTTAATATCGCGTTCATTATAATCATGCTTTTTTGTTTTTATCAAACTCAACTTTTGTATACACAATCCGTTCACCTGCTTCGTTACGGCATATAACATGGTCAATCATGCGACTGCCAACACACCAACATTCAAACTTGTCAAATGTCACTACTTGGTTATATACTTTAACTTTTTGTCCGCGCCTCATAGCAATTTATTCCAATTTTTCAACTGAAAATGTGGAGCATCCTTAAATTTCCAATCACCACCCCATTCTACCAATGGCTCAATGATTGTGATTATTTGTGCAAAGTTTCTAAAGTGTTCCGGTGACCAATCCAACTTTTTATTCAATCCAATAAACGCGATGTCAAATGCGTATGATGGCTTGTAGTTATGAGGTGACTGCCCTGCTCTGGCATTAGTTACCTTTGGTCTTTGCCTGAACAACTGCTCCTGTTCCTCGTTACTTCGATATGTGCAAGTAATGAATGGTTGTGGTGCGTTAGGATATATGCTGACATAGTGCTTTATTGACTTGTCATAAGCAGCAACTAATACCGGATGTAGGTCTTCCTTACTTCTGCTCGGCATCGCGAATCTTTAATTTTCTGTACTTAATCTCAAGCACCTTTGCGTATATAGTCACAAGTGCAACTAATATACCTAAACAAACACCGGCAAACTTAATGTCTTCCTGGAGTGTGTCGATTGATGGCAACACAGTTACCATGATACTTGCCAAAAAACCCGATATAGTGAGCAACGGATGTGTATTGATAGTTTCAGTCATCTTTCTTAAATAGTGATATGATTAGTGCTAAAAATGGTATTGACGCGATGATTCGCATTGTTTTGTCTTTCTCTTTTTTGTACTCCCAAATAGATATGGCAAGTATCACAACCAACAAAAATAATATGATAATAAATACTATCATTCTGCAGGAACATAAGGTATTAACGGCAGGTCTTTTACCCACATAAACTGCGGATTTGTACAACCAACAACTTCTTCCATGCTGATAGTCCATTCGCCATTTAAAACAACAGGATTAAACAACCAATAAGGTGCTAACTCTTGACCTGCCAATTCCATTGCTTGTGCTTCAGTTATTATTGCAATATATTGATTATAATGCTCTGCTGATATACCTCTAAACATTGCGTTCTTGAATAATTTGAAAGTTATTTACTATAGCAGTATAATCGGCTATTTGTGCAGCGGTAAAACCTAATCCAACACTTGCAAAGGCACACTCTTTGTTGTCAAAAAATGTAGTTGCTGTGTATGCACCAATTAGTATGTTTGCATTGGGGAAGTTATTGGTAGTGATTGCAGCCACATTACTCGCTAAAGTAACACCATTTCTTATCATTGACAACCCACCAATCGCTGCTGATGTCTTATTGCCAATAAAAAATCCACTACTATTATTATTAGCCGTTACTGCCGTTTGATTAGCCGTTCCACTTGCATTTTGCGCTACCGCGTTACCTGCTGCATTTCTAAACTGAATTCCAACCATAGGTGATGAACTACCCACAATTGCACCCATAGACACCCTATCTTCTGCTGCTGCTGCCGTGCGTGAGTAGAATGCAAGGTGTGTGTTGCTTTGCGTTAATCTTGCGTTGGCATTGATACCGGTATTTGCAAAACCACTTGTTCCATTAGGTAAATAACCTGTCCTGGAAAAAGTAGCGCCACCATTGAATGTTAGCGGATATTGAGTTGAACTCATTAGATTCGGTCGAAATGTTGTTGCTGTACCTCCAATAAATGGATATATAGCAATGCACCTATCCCAAATTCCTGCTATTTTTAAATCTCTTACTAAAGTATAAATAGATTCTTTGTTTTGATTGCCCGATGCAGTTGATGTATAAAGAAATACTTTGGCATCAAAATCGGAGTACTTCGTGTAGATGTTTTTGGTTATAACAATCCCACTTGTAGGTCGAACTAACCCACATCCAAGTACACCTGTTTCAATGCCTGTTTTTATCACTACAAATCAGTATATTGAGCAGTCACATAGCAATTTTTTGCAGCAGTCATGTTTGCAAGTGTTGATACACGCAAAGTTTCGCTTGGCGCTAATCGGATAATTCTTTTTCCATTCTGGTCTACTGTCATACCAACTAACACCGCACTATTCAACACATCAACATTCAGCACGTTTGCTGCGTTACCACTATTCAAAGGTACATTGACAATTCCTAATGGTCTAACTCCTGTACCTGCTGAATCAACTATTGATACAAACAAGTTTACTGCTGCTGTATCAGTTGTGTTAGCAACCAATGAATCAATGATACATCCATTTGAACCTGCCGTTACTACTGTGACTGCGTTGGTTGTTGAACCCATTGCTCCTGCGGTAGCAGCATTTAAGTTGCCTACTGATGTCTTTGGTGTTATCCCATATACAGGGATTTGATTTGCATTTAATGCCATATTAATTACCTGTTAAAAATCTAAATGAACTTATTAAACTTAATTCTAATTCCTTCGCAAACGATGTTTCCCACAATGATGTGGATGTGTTATATACCAATATATCACCATTTGCAGGTGTTTGTGCGCTAACATTATGCAACTCATCCATCTCATAACCATTCTGTACCTTCACATACATACGACCTGCTGCGCCATTACTTGCCGTTGTTACATAGCCAAGATAAACAAGGTGATTAGGGGCATACGGCTTTGTCTTTGTGACTGATCCCGCAGTTGCGCCCAAATAAACAAAATCACCATCCGACCATGTCGATGTTGGAAATAATGATAATCCATCCAACTGACCTTGCACAATAACTATACCTTTATTATTTGGTGCAATACTTGAAGTCACTACTATACCTATTGTCTGCGCTGATGTTATATCACTTGAATTGTTAGCCAACTTAACTTTAATTCTATCACCTTGACCACCACTTACATATACTGCTTGACCTTTAGTTATTGTTGTACTTGTTTCACCATTTGTAACATAGGCGAATAGGCTATTAGATGAAGTACCTATGCATTGAAACGCAGATAAAGTAGAGTTATAGATACAAAGCATTTCTGCACCTGCCCAAATATCACCACCTATCAGCGCACCATCGTTGTTGCGATATAATGGAACAGCAGGTGAAATAGAGTTAATCTGTAAGGTACACGCAGTTGTATTGCCATTAGTAAACCTAATTAAATATGCATCACCATCGTTGTAAGCCGTTACCCCTGTAACCGATGCAGTATATGTATCTGTACCTGTTGCCGTTGCGTGTGGTATTCCACCGCCACCACTTGCCAAGTCAGCAATGTCCTGGACAGTTGTTTTTACATTCGATCCGCTTTGTACTACCGGCACTTCCTCACTACCTGTAAGTGTACCTGCGCTTGTCATTGCGCTTATTTTAGTGTCTGCCATATTATTCTAATTCTATTTTGTCACCACTTTCTAACAACACATAACCGCTTGACTCCATCAGTATAAACGCACCACCACTTGGTGCAGGTGTAATAACATCGGAGTAGGTAGCAAAGTTAAGACCTAATGGTAAGTTAGTGCGTATTTTTGTTACTTGAATTACTTGATTACTTATGTCAATCTGTGATAATTGAACACCAACCATTTGCGCGAATTCTACAAGCCTATCCAACCCATATCCAAATTGCAAAGCCAAGTCATAAATGTTTTGATATGTCTTAACAAAGTAACTATTATTCACAACATTTGGCACTTCTGGTTGCTTTATTGCATTCTTAACCACATTCCGCTTGATGTTGTCATCGTAAGTCAATGTCAAACCTTCAATGCTATCAGTAATTGTTAATCCGTTGTCATTGCACAACTTTATAGCATACTGCGGATCACCATACAATTGAACGGCAACCGCATAAATGTCTTGTCCTTGTTTAACCGCGTATTGCATCTACTTGGAATTGTGAAGTATCGTTACCTGTAAACACAACAGTTATACTGCCGTAGCCATCAATGCCTAATTGCGTTATGATGTTTTTCTTTAGTTGCAATTGCATACCGGAGGAGTTCAAATAGTTATCAATGCCAACACCGCATAGTATAAACTCCTTCCAATCACCTTGATTGCTGTTAATAATATCTACTATATGGTCATTGTCGCTATCACCGATGACAAAGTCACCATCAGTAATTAGTATATCACCATCCGAATCCTGTAAAAAATCTTTAACCATTGCCGTGTTGTATTTTAGTGTTTTGGTAATCAGTTGGAGTAAAAGGTGTTAATGGCACTATTGTGTATGGATAAGTCGCAGCAATAGCGGTAAAATTAGCGGAAATTTGCGTGACTAATTGGTTTAGTTTAGCAGTCAATTCATTAATCTTAATCAACCCCCCATTCACATCACCTGCAAGATAAATTTGGTCAACATCGCTAACCATAGACACGAATGCGTTTGCATCACTAACCTGGTTGACAATAACTACACTACCATCTTTAGGTATCAGTACAAAGCCTTTTTTACCATCAGCATTAAGTAGTACATCAAATAATTCAGCACTACCATCTATTGGACTACAGGTGCAGGTTAAAGACACGGTGTCAATATCACTAACCTTACACGCTGTGGCTTCGTACATCAAGTCATCAAACCCACTCAATGACCTAATTGCTTCTTTAATATCTCTTGCTTCTCCACCCATTATGCTATCCTCCTTTCTAATTCAATTAATTGCCTTCCTCCATTTACACCAAATGTTGTATTTACTGATTTGATTAAGTATTTACCAACTCGCTCTGGATACTTATATGAGTTAATATATGCATAATCACCAACAGTCACGATTGGTGTCAAAAATGTGTTGAATGAGCCATAGTAACCTGTGTAATTCATTTGTTCCAAAAACGATTGACATTTAGCATCTAAATCCACTTTCGTTCCACCATATTGAAACACAGTCCTCAATTCACCGGTTAAATCACCATAGGTATGTTCCTCCTTGCTATTTTCTTTGATAATTATACCCTTTATCTGCACTTTGACATCATCTTTTTTCAAGTATATCAAGTTCATTCCATCCTTTATCATAGCGCGTTCAAATAAAAATGTATGCTCTACTGCTTCATCGGGATAATAAGCCAAACCAACATACAACACACTACCATACTCGGTATCTTTGAAAAACGAATACAACCCGTAGTCATCACGCAATATTGCAAGTATTTTACCTATTGATGCTTCTTGCGTTCTTATTTTGCCTAACTGCGCATCGATTGCCTTCCAACTACACGCATTGTTTATGGCTTTACTCAAAAATTCCTTTAGTGATACCGATTTATAAGATAAGTTAGGTGCAATCGTTTGCTTTAACTTAAACATCTCATCCTCGCAAAGCAAAGTTATAGGTACATTGTTGTCAATCTTACTTATATAACCTCTAAACAACACGTAACTATCGGGATGATAACCTGCTGACAATTCGATGTAATCACCTCGCCTTAATAACGGATCACTACCTTCGTATATGTTTTTATTGTTGTACTTTAAATTTCTTGGTAATACCACTTTGGCAGTTTGTGTCATCTTATCAAATGACCTCTCAATACTTGCCGTATTTATTTGAGATAGATATATTTCTAAATCTCGCCCATCTCCTTGCTGAACTATTTTAATCCTGGATATTAACCTAAACATTGTTGGATGAAATTAATTGATAATCAAACCAACTGATTGCATTAATTGTAATGTATTGAACATTGCGTAATCCTTGTTGCTGATTCAATTCATAATTAGTGACTACCATGTCATTAATCTTAAACACATCGTTTAAAAATGAACTAACAATAGATAATTGCACCGGTGCGCGTAAGTATGATGTCAATGTATTTACATCTTCCTGTGGGTATTTGTCTGGGTATCCACTTGCAATAAATGTTCTTATTGTAATACTATAATCACCATCACTAATGTATTCTTTGACTGTTCCGTTAAAATCAGTTACTTCTGTGGTTATAATGTTTTTTTGTTGATTTACATCTATAATACAATTTTCCAAGATAAAACCACCTTCAGTATTTTCATTTAATTTTTCACCTACATTTTCCTCAACATACTCACGTGTATCACCATTAAATGAATAAACACTATATTCTGGTCTTTTAATAAATAAAGTACCATAAACAGGTGTCCCAAATTGTGATATACTTTCTGCCTTATCCGATTCTATTTCAAAGTTTTTCGCACTTATTATTGCTCTTTGTACCAACGGCATACCAAAGCCTTTCGCTAAAGTCCTTTCGTTGTTTTTCGCAAGTGGTTTAGGTATGTAAAAATCTAATGCCATTTTACTTTGTTGCCATTAATTGGAAATCATTTACTGCTTCTATAAGTGCTTGTGCCACCGCTTGTTTAATCTCATTTGCACTTTCCTTCATATTAGTTGTATTCATTGTAATCTGCTCAACTAACTTTTGGATATTTATGTTAAAATTTGTAACACCTTTGCTCTCAACTGCGGTAGTGCTTGTTCCGGACTTTGATGTGGATGATTTGGTTTGTGTTGCAGCAGGTATTTTTGGCATTTTAGTTGCCATCGGATTAAGTGCTGCTGATGGTTGATTTTTTATTGATGCGTTTAAACCATCTTGTGCCTCTTTTGCTGCATAAATACCAACTGCCAATGCTGCTGCACCTGCTGCTGCCACCGCAAACATTCCAACACCTGTTAGACCTTCAAAAAATGCAGTTGCAGTATTTAATGCCCATTGTGCTGCCGTTGTTATCACTAAATAACCTTTGTATAATAATAACGCACCTGCAAGTGTTCCAAATACACCACCTAAATAAGCAAAAAGTTGAGTATTTTCTTTCATTACTGATAACAATGATTTACCTATATCAGCAAGTCCACCAAGCAATGTAATTGTGCCTTTAATAATTGGCATAAGCACCTCTCCAAGTGTATATTTTAATTCGTAAAAGGAAGTATTTAATCTGTTTAAGTTAGCATTTAAACTATTGGTAGCATCACCCATTGCTCCGGAAAATTCCAATTTCATTTGATTGGCAAATTTAGGCAAGAAATCTTCAGCCATTAATTTACCATCAGCCATAAATTTATCAAGTTCAGCAGTTGTCATATTCATCGCTCTTGCAGCAATTTGAAATGCTCCTGGTATTCTTTCACCTAACTGACCTCTTAACTCCTCCGCTTGTATTTTACCTTTCGACAACATTTGTTGCAATGCTAAAAAAGCACCTTCCGATTGCTCACTGCTTAATCCCATTGCTGTTGATGCCATAGCAACACTTTCAAACACATCTCTTACACCTTGACCTGCTAATGTTGTACCTCTTGCTGCTGTTTCAAACTGTGCAAATGCTTTACCTGCAACTTGCAAGTCCAATCCCATCTGCTTTGATATATCGGTAATGTATTGAAAGTCCTTTGCACCTTGTTCAGCACTACCACTTGCAAATTTTAATTGATTTTTTAATGTTTCAACTGATGATGTAGCATTTACTATTTCTCTAATTGCAATGCCTGTACCAATAGCAGCAAATGCCGTTTTTAATGAATTTAAACTATTTTGTGTATTGTTAACTGATTTGTTTAGTTTTTCAGTATCATTTGTTGCTGTACGAATACCTGTGCTAAACTGATCCTTTAACCGAAGTAAATATTCAACCGTTGTATTACTCATTTTTTATCTTGAATTGTGCCATTAAACTTCAACACCCACATTATTTCTTCAATCGCCAATGCCCATTGTTCATCAGTCATTGCGTCTGGATTCTCTTTATAATAAAAACGGACAAGCGCATTTTGTCGTGCAAACTCATCCGTTTCTAATAGTTTCTTTGCCGACTCTAATTTTTTTTTAACTCACCGGCTTCAGCAGTCAACATCGGTAGTATTGTAATTGCTGCGCTTCGCAATGCTTTAAAGTCACTTATAATGCTTTCA
>OGWF01000108.1_pt1 | contig 12780 bp, 16 predicted proteins | sample 1575951 | NCBI WGS metagenome assembly OGWF01 (sample SAMN07581523, study PRJEB24739) | freshwater metagenome | place: Singapore | collected 2015-01
GTTTCCCAGTCACGATAGAGTGACAGAATTCATCATAGAATCCGCAGTATCCGATTTAGCGAAGGAACTTCCTTCCTTAGCCAAACACGACTATGATACCATTGATAAGTTGATGAGAAAAATTGCACAAAAGCACAAGATCAGTGCCAAAGCATTACACAATCTATTCAAGAAGAAGTTTCACAAGACTCCTGATAATTGGATCAAGGGTAAGTTAGATGAAACTGACACCGGTGAAATAGATATTGAGCAGGAAGTACAAAAGTTTGCCGAATGGGCTAGCCGTAGATGCCACTTAGAAAACCCAGTTAAGATTCAGTTAAGCTACGACACCGAAGAAGCTAGAGAAGGTCATCATACTGGTCGTCATATTCACGGTTCTGATACTGTTTGGGTTTACGTAAACAACAGAAACTTAGTTGATATTCTTAGAACAGTATTCCATGAAATCGTTCACGTTAGACAAGGCGAACTAAACATGATTCAGCCCGGAGATAGTTATCCCGGTAGCCCAATTGAGGCAATGGCTGATATGCTTGCTGGCAAGTACATCAAAATATACGGCGAAAAGAACCGTCAAATCTTCCAGTAAAACGGTTAAATAACCCAAAGAAATCCTTGACCTACATCCACAACCACTATATACTACAGACACTAAAGGAGAACACATGTCTAGAACTTTTAATGCAGAAGCTAAGGTTAAGCTGACTCAGCTTATTAACGAAGGTATTTCGGTCCTTGTTGAAGTAGAAACCCTCAATGAAGGTCTTAATGATACTATCAAGGCTATTGCAGAAGAACTCGAAATAAAGCCTTCAATTCTTAAGAAGGCAATCAAGGTTGCACACAAGCAGCGTCTTAACGAAACTAACGAAGAAAACGAAGAACTCAATAACATTCTGCTGACCGTCGGAAAGGCTTAATGCCAAGACTGGTCGCATTTGGTTGCTCCTTTACTGTTGGCCAAGGGTTGCCTGATATTCATCCGATTATCAGACCAAGCAACCTTGCATGGCCAGCAGTATTAGGAGAAAAGCTAGGATACGAAGTTGTTAACAACGGTATCCCGGGTGCAGGAAACTCTGAAATTGCAGCAAGCATCTTTCGCTATAATTTCAGAGAAGATGACCTGTGTGTGATTCTTTGGTCTCACTTTACTAGGTTCGATCATTTCACATATCGTGACGATCTTACTGGTAACAGTCAGTGGGGAAGAAATGAATTTAAAAACATGCTAGCTAGAGAACCAATAGAAGAAGACTGGTGGAAAGAACACAACAGAGTAAAAAACTGGTTAACTATTCATCACACTAGCTTATATTTGCGTGATAAGAATGTTAGATTCTTACAAATGCTAGGCATAGTTGACCCGTATACTCATCCAAAACCTGATCTAGAAATTATGAATATGGTAGAGGGAATTGACCCTACGGAATTTATAATTGACCGGGCACTAGATGCAATTGAAAGTCCGCCCGGTCATCCCGGAATGGGCAGCCAAAAGTTGATTGCACAAATCTTTTATGATAGAATTACATAATGTCGTACATTGATGCAGTATTAGATAATAAAGCAGATAGGATCTTTGTAGTAGAGCGCAGCCCAGATGGTAAGCGTCTATATAAGGAATACCCAACTAACTATACATTTTACTATGAAGACCCGAAAGGTAAATTTCGTAGCATATTTGGAGATCCAGTAAGTCGTTTCTCAACTCGAAAGAAGCAAGAGTTTGATAAAGAACGACGAATCCAACGCGGCAAGCAACTATTTGAAAGCGACATTCCCGTAGTCTTTCGTTGTTTGAGCGACAATTATTTGGGTGCAGAGCCTCCCAAGCTTCACACAGCATTCTTCGATATTGAAGTTGACTTTGATACTGAGCGTGGATACAGTCCTACGGACGATCCATTCAATGCGGTCACTGCAATTTCAGTTTATCTTGATTGGCTAGATCAACTAGTCACGCTCGTTATGCCACCAAAGCATACGAGCGACGAAACTGCACAAGATTTGACAAAAGAATTCGATAACTGTTTCCTTTTCCGCAGCGAAATCGAAATGTTTGAAACGTTTTTTGACCTTATCGCAGATGCAGACGTATTGACCGGCTGGAACTCAGAAGGATACGATATTCCCTACACGGTGAATCGTGTTACTCGTATTATGAGTAAGGACGATACACGTAAATTCTGTCTGCTGGGTCAGCTTCCAAAACCAAGAACATATGAAAGATTTGGCAAGGAAGAACTTACCTACGATCTAGTCGGTCGTATTCATATGGACTATCTACAGTTGTATAAGAAGTACAACTATGAAAGTCGCCATAGCTATAGTCTGGACGCAATCGGTGAGTATGAGCTAGGTGAGCGCAAGACTCCATATGAAGGAAGTCTTGATCAGTTGTATAATAAGGACTTTAAGAAGTTCGTAGAGTATAACCGACAGGATACATTGCTTGTGTTCAAAATTCACAACAAGCTAAAGTTTCTTGATCTAGCAAATGCGCTAGCACATGAAAATACTGTGCTGATGCCGACCGTTATGGGTTCGGTGGCAATGATCGAAATGGCAATCTATAACGAAGCCCATGCTCGTGACTTAATCGTTCCCGATAAGAAGCGTAAGGATAGTTTCGGAGACGAACAACAGGCAGCAGGAGCTTACGTTGCTGTTCCTAAGAAAGGTATTCACGAATGGGTCGGCGCAGTTGACATTAACTCACTGTATCCTTCTACCATTCGTGCGTTGAACATGGCTCCAGAAACTATCGTGGGTCAGGTTCGTCAAACATTGACCGACAAGTACATGCACGACAAGAGCATTGCGCTAGCTAAAGAAAAGCGTAAGAAAAAGAACGGTGATGATGCTGATGCAGTCACTGGCGCTATTTTGTGGGAAAACTTGTTTGGTTCATTAGAATATACTGCTATTATGAATGCCGAACGTGGCACTATGCTTACTATCGACTATGAAGATGGACGCAGTGTTGAAATGAGTGCTGCTGAAATCTGGAAGATGATTTTTGATAGCCACAGACCATGGATGATCAGTGCTAACGGAACCATCTTTACATATGAGAAAGAAGGTGTCATTCCGGGTCTATTGTCTCGTTGGTATTCAGAACGTAAGAGCATTCAGAAAGAAGCAAAGGCTGCGTATGGCACAGACATGTTTGAATATTACGATAAGCGTCAGCTAGTTCGTAAGATTCTTCTTAACTCTGCATATGGCGCACTTCTTAACGAACACTGCCGCTTCTACGATAAAAGAATCGGGCAGTCAGTTACGTTGTCTGGTCGTCAAATCACTAAGCATATGATGAGCCAGATAAACGAAATCATCACAGAAAAGTATGAACATGACGGCGACGCTATCGTGTATGGTGATACTGACTCCTGTTACTTTAGTGCTTATCCTATTCTCAAGGAACAGATTGACAATGGTCAACTAACTTGGGACAAAGATTCTTGTATCCAACTATATGATCAGATTGCAGAGATTACTAACGATAGCTTCCCTGCTTTCATGGAACGTGCATTTCACTGTCCTCGTAAGAACGGGGAAGTGATTAAGGCTGGTCGCGAACTTATCGGTGATCGTACACTGTTCATCACCAAGAAGCGTTATGCAATCAACATCTACGATCTTGAAGGTAAGCGTCAAGACATTGATGGTAAGATGGGCAAGGTCAAAGCTATGGGTCTTGATCTTAAGAGAGCAGACACTCCCAAGTATGTTCAGGAATTTCTAATGGAAGTTCTTATGATGGTGCTAGGTGGTAGTCCACGCGATGAAGTCATTGACAAGATCAGAACGTTCAAAAGATGGTTGAGTGAACAGGACAGTTGGACCAAGGGTTCTCCTAAATCAGTTAATAAATTGACGTACTATGGAGAGCTTGAGTCTCGCAGTAAGACAGGCAAAGCAAATATGCCGGGTCACGTTAGAGCGGCGTTGAACTATAACTATCTACGTAGAATGAACGGGGACCAATACAGTCAAAAGATTGTCGATGGCATGAAGGTCATTGTTTGCAGCTTGAAGGATAACGCACTTGGTTTCACGAGTGTTGCGTATCCCACTGACGAACTAAGACTTCCGCAATGGTTCATTGATCTTCCATTCGATGATCTTGATATGGAACGTAAACTTGTTGATGAAAAGATTGACAATTTACTTGGGGTCCTTAACTGGAAGATTCGTCAAGATACTAATACTAATAGTACAGTTGGTGATTTGTTTGATTTCGGATAACAAGTTCATTGACTTTCTCAATAACTTCCACTATTATACACTATGGAATTACCTAAATACTCTAGAAGGAAAAACTAATGAAAGACTATTTGCTTGATTTGATTCAGCACACTTATGGTTTGGGTGTCGTTGAACTTGTAAAGATTGAAGGCTCAGATACCGAAACTAAGGTCGCTGCTTATGCAGAAGACAAGAGTGTTATTGTTACTGGCACGTTCAAGAACCCGATTGACGGATTTCAGGGCACGTTCGGCATGCCTAATCTCTCAAAGCTAAAGACCATTCTTAGCTTCGATGATTATGATGATCAGGCTATCATCAATGTCACTCGCAACGATGATGGTGTTGCATCTGCAATTCACTTTGAAACTAAGACCGGTGACTTCGTAAACGATTATCGTCTTATGAGCAAGGTCGTTGTCGAGGACAAGGTGAAGACAGTTACGTTCAAGGGCGCAAGCTGGGACGTTGAATTTGAACCCACTGTTGCGGGCGTTATGCGTCTTAAGAAGCAGGCAAGTGCTAACAGTGAAGAACTCAACTTCAAGACCAAGACTGACAATGGCGATTTGAAGATTTATTTCGGTGATCCGTCGACGCACAGCGGTAACTTTGTATTCCAGCCTGATGTGTCTGGCAATTTGTCTAAGGCATGGAACTGGCCTGTTAAGGTCTTCCTTGCAATCATGGATCTCCCCGGTGACAAGGTTGTTCGTTTCAGTGATGCAGGAGCTGCGGAGATCACTGTTGACAGTGGTATCGCAAACTATCGTTATTTGTTACCCGCACAGGCTAAGTAATGCTCAAAACTATCAACGGGTCTGGCAGATATATGATGGTCAACGGGGGTTTCCCGGCGAACACATATATTAATACTAGTTCAGGGTTCATGAATGTAGGAGATGTTAGATACAACACTCAAATGCAACGTTTTGAAGTATACGATGGCCAAATGTGGCTTGAAATCAATTCTAGTCATGCAAGTGTTGGCCTAACTCCTGATGCTGAAAATGCCATTGATTGGGCTATTCGCAAGCGCAAAGAAGAAGACGACCTAATGAAGTTAGCTGAATCTGATCCTACTATTGCGGATCTAGTTAACCAGAAAAAAGATATTGAAAATAAGATCGAAGTCGTTAAAATCTTAAAGCGTAATGAACAACCTATCTAATCATTTGCACTATCAACGTATTGATTGGTATACTAGAGACGATGTTAACTTTGTCTATATACCAATCAATCGTTGTGCTAGCAACTGGATGACAACAATGCTATTAGAAAATGACTTTTACGTTGTTGCCCCAGTTAATAGGAATAAGGTTGCTAGTAAAGATAGAGTCGTTATTCTCAGAGAACCGGTTGAACGTGTAATATCAGGAATGTTCATCAACGAGAACTATGATCTTTCTATTTTAGATAGACGCATTGATTACTCAGTGTTTTCTTCAACATTAGAACAATACGTACATACTATTGGTCAAACGATGTATCTTCCCCATGAGGATCCTGCAAAGTTTGTATTCTTTAAGTTCGAAGAAGATTTGCCCGCTAAGATCGAAGACTTCATGAATAGTCAGGGAATAAAATTAAAGCTCGGAAGCATGCCATGGTAAAGCCATTAATGACAACCGGGCCACATTCGATGCTGCATCGACCAATTGGCGCAACATCGAAAGAAAACAGAGAAAAAGTATATCGTGATCCTAAACTCCTAAATATGTTTAGAACGTATCTGAAAGAGGATTACAAATTGTATAACAGCGTGGAATGGTATGGAACAAATTAATTTATCAAACAGTCATAACCCTGATTGGGCATTATTTTTGCCTGCAATCTCGTCTTTCTTCATTAGTGGCTTAGGTAAGCAGCGTGAAGGGGAACAGTATTTTGACCCGGCGAGAATTCCCGCTGCATTCAATGGAGACGTTGAATGTTTGAATTTCTTCAATAGCAAACAAGGCTTATTCACATATAAGTGGGGCTTGTATTCTGCTGGTCACGCAAATCTAGATATTACTAAGGATGACAATAATGAGTCTATTATCCGTAAGAGAGAAGAAGGTACTTTTCTATTAGGCGACTCAGGTGGATTCCAGATTCTTAAATGTCAGTGGCCAGCAGATTGGAAAGATCCTAACTGTCCACGTGCGATGAAGAAGCGCCAACAAGTTCTTACTTGGATGGACGAATACATGGACTATGGCATGTGTCTTGATATTCCGTCGCAGTCATTGACAACTTATCACATTAAGGATAAGAAGACTGGTAAATCAGCACACGGTATCAGTACGATTGAGGAAGCAATTACTGCTACTCATATCAACAATGAATACTTCATTCAAAACCGCGATGGTCGTTGTAAGTTCTTGAACGTGTTGCAGGGTCGTAATCATAAGCAGTCGGATGACTGGTATGAAGAAATGAAGAAGTATTGCGATACTAACATCTATGGTGATCGTGCTTTCAATGGCTGGGCATTCGGTGGTCAAAACAAGATTGATATTCACTTGATGCTTAAGCGCCTTGTTAATATCATTCACGATGGGTTCTTAGAAGAAGGCAAGCACGATCTTATTCACTGTCTGGGAACTAGTATTATGGAATATGCAGTTCTCTTTACTGACATTCAGAAAGCAGTACGCAAATATCATAATCCCAAGTTTCAGATTACGTTTGACTGTGCTAGTCCGTTCTTTGCCGCTGCTAAGGGTCTTGCATACAACAATAACACTTTTGAGCATGATACTAAGTGGACTTATGCAATGGATAAGACTGCGGAAAATAAGAAGTACGCAACTGACACTCGTAAGTTTAGTGATGGGGTTTTGCAAGATGGCATTCACAAGGTCTTTACTGATAGTCCTGTAACCGACAAGTTGATGATGAAAGACATTTGTTATCGTGGTGTTGGTTTCTTGGGTCAGCATGGCAAAGAAACTAAGACTAGCTGGGACACTCTTAGCTATACACTGATTCAAGCACACAATGTCTATCAGCACATGATTGCAGTGCAGGAAGCGAATCGTCGCTATGAACAGGGTATTAAGCCTAAGATGGTTATGGATCCGCATGGTCACTTGAACTTCTCGGATATCGTTGATGAGATTTTCTCACTAAAGGATCGTGAAAAGAGCCTCGCTATGATTGACCAGTACGACAAGTTCTGGCAGCAGTTCAAAGCTGGACAAGGATTTAGCGGTAAGAAGACTGTAAACGCACATACTATGTTTGACCAGTTGTTTTCTTTCGAAGGACCTGACAATGACGAACCTGAATATGATGAAGTCATTGAAGACAGTGATGATGCAATGCTAGAAGTACTTGACCAAAATAGTTGAAATCATAGCGAACGGTGATATAGTAAATTTATGAACATTGACGATAACGTTGAAGTAGCTAATGCTACAAAGAGATTACGTGTTTCTGCACAGGCAAAGCGTATGATCTGGGTAACTTTTCAGCGAGAAGGCATCCATAAGTACCCCGGAGCAGACACCGATCCGAATTTGGCAACTGGCGACGAATATGACGTTAGTTTCCTAGGCTATCCTCATCGCCACATCTTTCATTTTAAAGTGGCGATTCAGGTATTTCACAATGACCGAGACATTGAGTTTATTCAATTCAAACGTTGGCTTGAAAACTCATTCAAGAAGGGAATTCTTGAACTTGACCATAAGTCTTGTGAAATGATTAGCGATGAGCTATATGAGTATATAGCTAATCGCTACCCCGAACGTGACATTGAAATCACTGTATCAGAAGACGGTGAGAACGGTGCCACAATTTATTACAACAAATAATCATTATCAACAACCAAAAATCTAAGGATTAAAAATGGCAACTAAGACTACTAATTCTATTTCCCGCACTTTCCAGGTCTTCGAAGACCTTGACAAGTATCGTAACTTCTGCCGCGATTTCGGATATCGCTTTGATGAGTCTGATTTGTATAATCAGCGCAGTCATGTGTTCCGTCAGTTTCAGAGGTTTGTAGCAGGGAAGCCCGTAAAGAATCAGTGGGAATTCGACTACACTAAGTGGAAAGAACAGGAAGCAAATAAGGCTCGTGGATAAGGTAGTTGTCATAACAGGGGGATTTGATCCTCTTCACGGCGGTCACATTGACTATATCAAGGCCGCCCGTGAATTAGGTGATGTTCTCGTGGTAGGTGTCAACAGTGATGAATGGCTGGTCCGTAAAAAGGGCCGGTCATTCATGCCTTTTGAAGACCGCGTTTCTATCATCGATGCGTTGCAGGGAGTAGATTTTGCTATCCCATTCAATGACCGTGACGGAACTGCAAAGGACGCAATCGATTGGGCTAGAAAAGTATATCCTAATCACACTATTGTTTTTGCAAACGGCGGTGACCGCACACAAGACAATATCCCGGAAATGAATACCGAAGACAGTAACATTGAATTCGTGTTCGGTATCGGAGGAAACAAGTCCAACTCAAGTAGCTGGTTACTTGACGAATGGAAGGCCCCTAAGACCGAAAGAAAGTGGGGATATTACCGAGTTATTCACGAGAACGGGAACGAGGTAAAAGTCAAAGAGCTTACGGTTGAGCCGGGCCAATATCTAAGTATGCAAAAGCACAGCCAGCGTTCGGAACTATGGTTTGTTGCAGAAGGTGAAGCTTCATTGTATACTTTGAATCGTAGTTCGGATGCTGAAAAAGTAGGTACTTATTGCAAGTTCAGTACACTGCACATTAATGTTAATGAATGGCATCAACTTGCTAACGAAGGCACTGAACCGTTGAAGATTATTGAAATCCAATATGGCGAAGAATGCATTGAAGAAGATATAGAGAGAAAATAATGCGTAAACTATTTTATATGGGACTTGAAGCGTATAACGCACGTTATACCTTGCAGCTTACAGAGTGGAACCGTCGAGTGTTTGAACGTCGAGGAATCGATGTTGTTTACGTTCCGGGAGAAACACTTGATAACAGTCAACGAATCAGCGTAGGTCAGGTTCTTGACGCTCATGGTCGATCATACTTTGGTATGAGCCAGATGATGAATCTTGTTAAAATGATGCAGCAGGGTGAAGTCACTAGCGAAGACGTAATCTATTTTGAGGATATGTTCCAGCCGGGCTTCGAATCATTGCCCTACATCATTGATCAGCTTCCTGAGCATATGTGGCCTCGTATCTATGTTCGTTGTCTTGCACAGACTATTGACCCCGACGATTTTGTTCATGTTTGGGGCATGGATCGTTGGATGAGAGCATACGAACAGATGGTATGTTCTAGCGTAGCAGGTGTACTTGCAACTAACGAAGAAATGGTTGCTCATATGCATGTCGCTGGTTGGGACACTCCGATCTACAATATTTCAGGTCTTGCTTTTGGTAAGAACGAAGTAATTGAGCGTGTTGATAATTATATCAAGCCGTTTAGTTCTCGTAGATTGCGTGTTGTCTTTTCAGCACGTTGGGACCAAGAGAAGCAGCCTGACTTCTACATGGACTTGATTGAATCTTGGCGTGAACGATTCCCGAGCAAGGATGTTGAGTTCGTTATTTGTTCAGGGGGTGATCTAAAGAGTAACAACGATAGCTATATGGCTCGTACTCGCAAGATGGTTGAAGATGGCAAGCTTGTTATCTATGACAATCTTGATAAGAACAAGTATTATGAAATCATCAACGATAGCCGTGTTGTATTCAACTGTGCATTGCAGGACTGGGTAAGTAATACTGTCAGTGAAGCAGATGCACTTGGATGCAATGTACTCTATCCTGCTTATCGTAGCTTCCCTGAAACTTTCGCAAACGATCATGAACGTATGTACGTTCCTTGGTCAATAGATGATGCTATCAATAAGCTTGACAATCTGTTGAAGAAGCCACATGAAAACATGGGCAAGATCAGCGACTGGACTGATGGTACTATCGACCGTATCTGTGACATTCTTGAAGGCAAGGGTGAACAATGGCGACGCGATGGCACTGACTACCGTAAGCATACTCGTGAGGCAAAGTACTAATGAAGGTTATTATTGCAGGTTCTCGTAATGTAGAAGACTACAAGCTAGTTGTTCAGGCAATGGAACGTTGCGGTTATGAAGTAACCGAAGTAGTTTGTGGTATGGCTACTGGTATTGATCGTCTCGGTGAAATGTGGGCAATTGCAAACGGTATTCCTGTTAAAGAAATGCCAGCTGATTGGAATCGGCATGGTCGTAGTGCTGGCCCTATTCGTAATCGTCAAATGGCTGAATATGCAGATGCAGCAGTTATCATTTGGGACGGTAAGAGTCGCGGTAGCCGCAATATGATTAATGAAATGATTCGTAAGAATAAGCCTTATTTTGTACAACTAACTGAATCAGAAGATGAGCCGGTAGAATGAAGATTGAAGACGGTATCAAGCTAGACTTTAGTGACGTATTGTTTCGTCCTAAACGTAGCACCTTGGCTAGTCGGAAAGAAGTTTCTCTAGTCAGAAACTACAAGTTTAAACATAGCCAGAAAGAATATTCTGGAGTACCTATTATGGCTGCTAATATGGACGGTGTAGGTACTCTTGCTATGGCAGAAGAACTAAGTAAGTACGGATTGTTCACTTGTCTTGTAAAGACTTATGATGGTGCAGGACTAGAATCGTTTGATGGCAAGATTGACTTTTCTAATATAGCGATAAGCACGGGAACCAGAGAACGTGACTTCAATAATTTAGTAGAAATGATGGAGCATTATCCATTCGAGTATATTTGCATTGACGTTGCTAATGGATACAGTGAACACTTCGGTGAGTTTGTATCTAAAGTTAGAGAAAAATATCTAGATAAAACAATCATTGCAGGCAATGTTGTTACTGCCGATATGACACAGGAGTTAATTCTACGTGGAGCAGACATTGTTAAAGTGGGCATCGGTCCTGGGAGCGTTTGCACAACTCGTATTCAAACTGGCGTTGGTTATCCTCAGCTTAGTGCTATTATGGAGTGCAGTGATGCTGCTCACGGTCTTGGCGGCCATATCATCGCCGACGGAGGATGTACCTGCCCAGGAGATGTTGCTAAGGCATTCGGAGCCGGCGCAGATTTCGTAATGATCGGAGGAATGTTGGCAGGCCATGATGAAGGCGGCGGCGAACTAGTTACTAAGATTTATGATATGCCTTATACGTTTAAGGATCGTAAGCCTGTAGTCGAAACTAAAAGCTTTGTTCAATTCTATGGGATGAGTAGCGATACTGCCATGAATAAGCATCATGGTGGAGTTGCTGAATATCGTAGCAGCGAAGGTAGAACCGTAGAAGTACCTTACAAGGGTCCAGTTGATAATACTATCAGAGACATTTTAGGAGGTCTTCGTAGTACTTGTACATATGTTGGTGCTAGTGAACTTAAACATCTAAGCAAATGCACTACGTTTATTCGGGTAAATAATCAATTTAATAACGTATTCTCGAATGCTAAATACTAATGTAACACAACGGTTACGAACTTTAACATATCCGTGTAAGGAAGGAACAAAATATGTCTTATAACAAAACTAAAACCGACCCCGAATTGGGCCGTAAGATTCACGAACACCTCATCAAGATGGGTGTTGAAACTCCAACTACAGACGATCCACTCGACCGCAAGGAAAAGATTGATATCATTGAAGCGCACTTCACTGGTATTATGAGAGCATTGGGCCTTGATCTTAAGGATGACAGTCTAATTGAAACTCCCAAGCGTGTTGCAAAGATGTACGTCAACGAAATCTTTTGGGGCCTTGACTATGATGCATTCCCTAAGTGTACTACTGTTGATAACAAGATGAAGTACAACGAAATGGTTGTTGAACGTAACGTTAATGTACAAAGTAACTGTGAACATCATTTTGTGATTATTGATGGTCTTGCTACTGTTGCTTATGTGCCTAAAGAAAAGGTTCTTGGTCTGTCAAAGATCAATCGTATTGTTGAATATTTTGCAAAGCGTCCGCAGATTCAGGAACGTCTTACTGAACAGGTATTCCACGCTCTTTGCTACATTCTCGAAACCGATGATGTTGCAGTTATGATTGATGCTCAGCACTATTGCGTTAAGAGCCGCGGCGTTGAAGACACTGGTTCAAGTACTGTAACTTGTAAGCTTGGTGGAGGTTTCAAGACTGACCCTGCTGCTAGGGCAGAGTTTCTTAGCATCGCAAGAATGGGCAAGTGCTAACGGAATTCACAATGACTGTCGAAGAAATTCTTGACAAAATGGGAACCCCGAATAGTTGGTTCAGAGAGAATGACGCTAACGAAAGACGAGAGAAATTCGTAATAGAGTTCCTACAAAAAGAATTTCCAGGAAAGTACACAATTGAAGAATACTATAATTCTGACAAAATGTGCTTTAAGTACCGACTAAAGTTTGAATCCGAAGCCGACGAAATGTGGTTTAAGTTGAAGTATGGATGACGAATCATTTCCCTATACAATTAAGATCAAGTTTGATCCGAAGCCAGTCGATCTATCCATGTGCAGGGTGAAGACCAGGGTATCGTGACTGGGAAAC
>OGWF01000109.1_pt1 | contig 12732 bp, 28 predicted proteins | sample 1575951 | NCBI WGS metagenome assembly OGWF01 (sample SAMN07581523, study PRJEB24739) | freshwater metagenome | place: Singapore | collected 2015-01
ACCGTAAAGCAGGATTCAAAGGTCCTGTTTACTTGATGCCCGTAGGTGGTGTTGAAAACATTTATAGCTTGAACAATCGCAGAGTAGCTGATTTGGCAATGAAGTATGGATTGCGATATAGTGACAGACTTCAAGTGCCACTCTTTAAGAATGAATGGGGAACATAATGACACGAATTGTAATTACGAGAAATCAATACGAAAAACTGAAAGAAGTTTTTGAAATGTATGATAGTGTAGACAGAATTGTTTGGACAGAAGAATCAACTAGTGGCATTGGTCCCAGTGTCACTATTGAGTTTGACCCAAAAAGTACTGTTAAAATGGACATCACTGATGTGGAGAGTTGGTAATGTTAGACGGTGAACCTCAGGCTTATGACCCATTCAAACATAGGTGCATTGGTACTGAATATAAATTCACACTGATGCCTCAACGATGCCATATAACGGGTAAACGTTTGTGGCTAAAAAATGCTTATAAACAAACAGCAATGATAACTGGTCCCGGCGAACCAGTATTTGAGTATAGATGGTATGATAAGGATGAATTTCTTATCGCAAGATTAAAAGGAACAATATGAAAAAAGTATACCATGATATAGCACTACAAGTAGGTGGTAGTCATTACCCGGAAGTGGGAGGAGAGTTGTTAGAAAAATTCGGTGAAATGGTTGTCCAAAGATGTATTGACATTTTAGAGACAGGAGACTATCGTAATAGTACGTATACTACATTTGATAAGACATTCAATCCCAGAATCGTTCAACAATGTATAAACAATATCAAAGAAAACTTTAAGGAATAAATTATGGCAACTTGGAGAATTGAACCGACATGGAAAAAATCTATTGTCGAACGAGCATTTTGGCAGAAAGATGGCAAAACATTAATTAATGAAATTGGCTGGCGCTGGGGAACATTTGAAGTCGAAACTACAGGTGATGAACCACCTACTATTGACGAAGATACTGATTTGTTCTGCTCCGATGAGTTTGAACTGGGTGACTGGTCTACTACAGATGGATGCTGGGAAGAAAACGAGTTTGAGGGTGATTGGGAAGAAGGTGAACAAGAAGAACTCGAGGAACGTTTGAATGACGGTGAGATTTCTGTTTATGAATTAGAAGATGAAGGTTGGATCAACACCGACACTGAAATGTACATCACATGTGATGTCGAAATTACTAAGATAAACGAAGACGGCACTGAAGAAAAAATCGTCACTGATAAAGTAGAAGAAACTAAAGAACCGATCAAACTAGAACCCAAAGCAGAATGGCCTTTTGGATCTAACTAAGAATGAGAACATACGATAAGCGAATTGGCTTCTTAGTCAGTTATCAAACTTTGATCCCTCACGGCGGCATCGGTCAGTTTGCAAAAAGTTTTTGCGAACTAATGGATGAGCATAACGTCAAAGTAGATATCATCACAGACAAAGAACCACAAGACAATGAGTTTGTAAAATCATTGAAAGCAAACGTGATTGCTCCGCTAGAACCATTGCGCTATACAGATCATAGCAACATCTTTATGTATGGAGATACATTTTGCTATGAACGTATGGCTAACTTTCGCAATGCTATTATCGAAGCATTGGAACACAATCTATATGATGCATTTATCTGCAATACATATGAAACAGTTCAGGTAGCTAGTTCAATGGGTCTCGAAGATGTGATTCAAATTATTGCATATACACATTTAGAAAGTCAGATTTTCAAAGATACCAAGAATCCGTTCTTGCACAATACAAACGCACTAATGAGATTGCAATTGCAAACTGACAATATTTTTATTGGAACACAAAGTAAATTCAATTCACTAGAGTTAGAAGAAATGGGGGCATGGCATCTTCCTATTCCTATCACTGAACAAGCATTGTTAGAAGAATATCACGGTGACAGAGAAGGTGTGTTATTTGTTGGTCGTTGGGAAGAAGGTAAGAATCCTGAACTGTTCATCGACTTGATTGAGCAGACTAAGCTGCCTGCTAAAGTAATGACTAGTCCTAACGGTGTCAAGAAGTTTGAAGAACGGCTAAAAAAGATTGGTGCTACTTACGATGTTCGTGCTAGTATTGTAGGACAAGAGAAAGTTGATTTCATCAAGTCTAGTCGTATTGCATTTAATCCAAGTGTAGTTGAGTCTTATGGTATGGCTTTTTATGAGCAACACATTCAGTTACCTACACTTGTGTTAGAGAATCAGCGTTGGACTAAAAACTTCAATGACGAATTCTTTTACTATTGTAACAAAAAGAATATGGCTGAAAAAGCCAAACAGTTGTATGACAGTTTTGATACTGCTGAAAAATGGTATAACTTAGAATCACTGAAACATGCCAAGTTCATGGAAAGCAAAGTGTTTCATAAATGGAATGATTGTTTTTCTGAGTTTGTACCTAAGCAATCTAACAGCAATACAGCAAAAATTTGTAGTGAAACAACGGTTAAGCTACAAGACTACATCAAAGATTTAGGTCGTAAGATTATTTGTATTGATGATATCCGTAGTGTATTGACTAACAAACATAAGTTTAGGGTCATGTACACAGACGAAGATACATATCTTTCAAAGGATCCTAGCTTTGAACCAAAAGAAGAAAAATCAGGAAACGAATTGTTTAGTTTTGTATGAAAAAAATCTTAGTTACTGGTTGTTCAGGGTATATAGGTTCTCATTTGTGTCACTTACTGAGTGGCACGTATGAGATACACGGATTAGATATAAAACCACCTAAAGTAAAGATAGACAAGTTTTACAATCTTGATATTAGATACTCAGTGGACGAATTAGCAGAAGAACAGTACGATGCAGTCATCCACCTAGCCGCATTAGTAAACGTTAGCGAAAGTGAAAAAGACCCTATAGATTACTACCTAACTAATACGTTTGGTACTATGGGTCTGTTGCATATCATAGATACTCCTAATTTTATTTTTGCTAGTACAGGCGCCGCAGAAGGCTGTATGAGCGCATATGGTGTTAGTAAACGTGCCGGAGAGGACGTTGTACGTCAGTTAGCTAAACAACGATTCATGGAATATACAATATTTCGTTTTTACAATGTGATAGGTAGTGGTGGGTTTGAACCTACGAATCCTGACGGTTTGTTCTACAATCTTATCAAGTCTATGGAGACCGGGGAATTTAACATATATGGTTACGACTATGACGAGAGTCCAGACGGAACTTGCGTAAGAGACTATGTTCATGTAATGGAAATCTGCGAAGCATTGAAGCTAGCAATCGAGAAACCTTCTAACAAAATTGAATGTTTAGGTCACGGTATTGGACATACTGTAAAAGATATGGTGACTCGTTTTATGTTCGTCAACGATTGTGATTTTCTTATTAATCTCAAAGATAGACGCCCAGGAGACTTGCCCGTTTCTGTGCTAAAAGAGGTGTCTCCCTACATGAAAAACCTATATTCCTTAGATGATTTGCTTAAGGTTGACAATAAATAAGTTGTGCAATATAATAGCATATTATGACTACCAACTCTACTATCATGACCAAACGTATCGGCTTTGCTTGCAAGTGGGCAGAGATTAACAAAAAGGGCGAAATCGCTAGTGCTGAAGGTTTGAATACTGGCGGCACTACTATGGCTTGGGCAAAGCGTAACAGTCGCAGTGTAGTAGAAGAAAAGATTATTGATGTTGCAAAACAAAATATTCTTAATACTACAGCATTAGTTCGCAAAGTTGCTACATTGCCCGAACCTCTGCGTATGTTGCGTATCACTAGCGATATGCTAAGTTTTTACACACACGAAGATTGGCAACCATTCTGGCATTCTACTAATACTCAGGATCAACTTGCACGTTGGTTCGCTCCCATTGGTGAAATCGCACGACAAAACAATGTAAGACTATCGTTTCACCCCGATCAATTTGTTGTCCTCGCTAGCGACCGAGAAGAGGTGGTAAATAAGAGTATCGAGGAGTTTGAATATCATGTTGATATGGCCCGCTGGATGGGGTACGGTAAACAATTTCAGGACATTAAAATCAACGTCCATATCTCCGGTCGCCAAGGTCCCGAAGGTATCAGAAAAGCGTACCAACGACTCAGCCCCGAAGCACGAAACACACTCACAATCGAAAACGAAGAAATGAGCTATGGATTGGATGATTGCCTTACTATATCTGATCTTGTTCCAATTGTTCTGGACATTCATCATCACTGGGTCAGAGAGGGAGAATACTTGGCTGTCACCGACGAGCGTGTTCAGCGGGTTGTTGACTCTTGGCGCGGCGTGCGCCCTACTCTACATTACAGTGTTTCACGTGAAGATTGCCTTGTTGGTCATTGCGTTGATACTCTACCATGCCGCGACAGCCTAATCGCTAGCGGCAAGAACAAGCAAAAGCTCCGCGCACATTCTGACTATTACTGGAACAATGCAGTAAATAATTGGGCTATGACATTCCATGATAAATTCGATATCATGTGCGAGAGTAAGGCTAAGAACCTAGCTAGCCACAAACTATACGAGAAATATTATGGGACTATTTGATAAGCTATTTGGAAAAACTCCTGAACCACCTAAGGTAGAAGAAAAGCCTGCTGTAGAGGAAAAACCTAAAAAGCCACGTAAGCCTCGAAAGCCTAAAGAACCTAAAGTAGAACTATCTGAAAAAGAAAAAGCTACTGCCGCCGGCGAGCCTTATGTTAATATTTTACGCATGGATGTAGACCCTAACAACATTCATACGGGTGCGATTGAACTAGACTGGAATGACAAGTTTGTGTTAAACTTGATACGTGCTGGCTTTAAACTAAAAGAGACAGACACTGAAAACGACATTGTGGACAGATGGTTTCAAACTGTTTGTAGAAACATTGCTCTGGAAATGTATGAACAGCAACAAGCTGATCCTACTAACAGAGATATCCGCACGGTGCAAACAAGAGATATCGGTAACGGCAGAACTGAGGTAAGTTAAAAGTACTAATTTTTCGGTTGACAATATATTCATCTGGGATTAAAATTAAGTTTTAGTCAAAGGTAAATCATGGCTCAGCGGATTTTTAGAGATTTGATAGATGACGGACGTCCTAAGTGTATTGTAGAAGGATGTCATAAGCCGGGCCAGAATACAGGAAACCGTAGGAAAGACGGTTCCGTTATATATCGGGCTCAGTGTACCAAGCATCACTCTTTGCGATATTCATTGGGAAATTGGGCCTATAAGCAATATCGAAAAACTTATTGTGAAAATATTGATGGGCGGCTAGGATTCGTGTGTACTGCAACAATTTTGCCAGAACATGCAGAAAACATGCTAGACACGGACCATATCAATAACAATCATGAGGACAATAGAGAATGCAATATGCATACTTTATGTTCAAATTGCCACCGGGTCAAAACAAAATTGTTCGGTCACTTAACTAATTTGTATTACATCAAACGTCTTTTTGACAAAAATGCCCAAAAGTTTGCGTCAAAAATCAAAAGTCTTGTATAATATACGTATATTAATCAGACACATAGAATACGCATGAAATACGCACTCATTGACACAGCCAATACCTTCTTCCGCGCCCGTCACGTTGCAAGCCGCAACAGTGATCCATGGGAGAAGGTTGGCATGGCACTGCACCTGACACTTGCATCGGTTAATCAGATTGTCCGCAATCATAAAATTGACCACGTTGTATTCTGTCTTGAGGGCCGCTCTTGGCGTAAGGATGTATACGAGCCTTACAAGAAAAATCGTGTAGTTGATGCAATGTCAGTCACTGAGGCAGAAAAGGAAGAAAACGAACTGTTCTGGGATACCTACGCAAAGTTTACTGACTATCTCAAAGAAAAAACTAACTGTAGCGTACTCAGGCACGAACGTGCTGAGGCAGATGACTTGATCGCCCGTTTTATTCACTTGCACCCAAATGACACGCATTACATTATTTCTACTGATTCCGATTATGTTCAGCTTATTGCTCCAAACGTGCTCCAATACAATGGTGTCACGAATGAACTCATTACCCTCAACGGGTACTTCAAAGACAGTGGTAAGCCCGTACTAGATAAGAAAACAAAAGAACCCAAACTACTTGAGGCTAGTCCCGAATATCTACTGTTTAAGAAAATTATTCGTGGTGATGCAGGTGACAATGTGTTTACTGCATACCCGGGTGTACGTGAGAAAGGTTCTAAGAACAAAGTAGGTATCATGGAAGCTTTTGAGGATCGTCATGGTCAAGGCTTTAACTGGAATAACTTCATGCTACAGCGTTGGACTGACCATAATGATGTAGAGTACAAGGTTCGTGACTGTTACGAACGTAACAAGATGCTGATTGATTTGACTGCACAACCACAAGATATTAAGGATGCAGTAGATCAACGCATTAAAGAAAGTGTGCGAGTTACTACAACTCCACAAGTTGGTATTCACTTTATGAAATTCTGTGGCAAGTATGAACTTAACAAGATTAGTGAGCAAGCCGAAGCGTATGCTAAATGGCTTAATGCATCGTATACTGGAGCCCTACATGAGCAACTTGCATAAAAGACAAGTCTATGTTGGCTTGTTAGAAATCCTTAAGGACAGTAAGTATTACTACTCTAGTAGAGTAGGTGTAGATTATTGTCATCTAACCGAAGACGGTAAAATGGCGGTACTTGAATACATTGACCAAGTAGCGCCCTATATGTTAAAAAAGGATCAACAAGCTATTGAGGCATTGGCTAAACAAATGGTTTGGGAAGAACTGAAAAAATGAGTATTACTAAACCAGAAGTAAGGTTCAAAGCAGTTAAGCCCGGCGACGAACATTTCACGATGGATGACGGAATTAAAGTGGTTCCTAGAGCCAGTCTAATGATTACAAATAGTTGCCCAGACTATGTTAGAACTGTTATCGCTCAAGCGTATAATGAAGGTTGGCTAGTGCCAGTTGCAAACGTAAAAACTAAAGAATTGTTTTGGGAAGTACTCGGAGATTGATATGAACGATAGAGACATTAATAACATTCATTACATTCTTAGCCGCACACCTGAAGAACTGATGGTTTGGTGGGAAACCTTGTCTCAGGATGACCAATCTTACGCAGTTGAGATTGTAAAGAAGTACAAAGAAGAACTGGAGTCAATCGCATCCTACGATGATGAAAAGATTGATGTAACCGAAGCTAAAAACTATTTGAAAAAGTTTCAGCTATGAAAAAGATTTTCTACGAAAAAGTAGGACGAAGGTATGTACCAGTAAGTGAGTACGATAGTAACTTACTGGATGCACTTCCTAAGGGCGCACACATTGTAATGGTATACCCTGGTGGACAAAGTACTCGCTATAAGATTGATCCAAATCATGCGGCAATGATTGCCGCAGGACGTGTAGCCGAAGATGCTATTAGCAGTGCAATTATGAAAGCTAGTGAGATTCGTCGGCAAACTCGGCAAAACTCAGAAGGAAAAATTCCTCTGACACAAGAACAACAAGACGCATGGAACAATCTTATTCGTGTGTTCGGTGATGACGCTAGACAACTAGAATGGCCTAGTGTGCGTGAATGTGCTGAGGCTGGTGTAAAAGCAATGCAAGAGGAAGCAGAAAAATTGTTGACTGTTCCAGCAGTCAAAAAAGCATACGAACATTTCATGTTAGTGTGCGAACTTACAAAGGATAAACATGAACTTAAAAGCTAAACCAATTATTAAAGGTGAGTATTGGGTAGTAACTGACGGTGAACGAAAAGTAGGCAATGTAGTAGCGGAAGGTAACGGTTATGAGTTAAAGATCGGACAAAACTCTCAGCATTTTACTACGACTAAAGCTATTGAGAAGAATACTAGCATTGAGTTTGAAACTCTAAAGAAACCTAGTAGCCATGAGAATCCATTCTCGGAATTTCCTACGCCAGCTAAGGTTTACAATAGCGTATTGGATGTTAAGAGAAAATTGCATCTTTTCACAAAAACTGTGAAAAGCAAGTGCTATCATGCCGCAGGCTGGTTCGCAATCCAACAAAACGGGGAATATGAAGTCATTTTCTGCCCTAAGTACATTTTTGTACAGAGGTACGCATATTATGGACCCTTTAAAACAGAAAATGAGGCAAAAAGTAGCATAAATAGTGTATGATTCAAATTAAAAGGTTTATTGATAAAATAGCCAGTATTGAGGCGAGACAGGGTAAAGATGTGATTTTACCCATCGCAGATGCTCGGGCACTACGTGACGAAATTACTAAATTAGTTATCGAACAAAAAGAAAGTGCCACAACAACTAAAAACGATGAAACCATCGAAGTTGTTATGAGAGGTGGTAAGTGGTAAATGAGCAGAACACAACCTAAAGTATTATTAGAATACGTTGATAAGAATACATACAAATCTGACCAAATTGTAGAAGCAGCTGGAATTTGGGCAGTGTTTTATGACGGACAACCTATTAACCTTAAAAGCCAACACTACTTAGATAGCGAGGCTGTACCTAAGTACAAAAAGACCAGTTTCAGTAATCCTGGTCATGCACGTAATCTGTGCCGTAAATTGAATAAACAATTCAAGACAGATAAGTTTACTGTAGTGTTTATGAATAACGGTACAAAAGTGTACCCAGATGACTAAACCAAGTATTAAGGAACTTGTAACAAAAACTGTGTTAGAGCAGATACCTGATAATGTCTGGACTTTCGACGAAGCTATGAAAAAATGGTGGATGACAGTAAGAAGTGACAGAGGACTAAGGTTGACTGACATGGGAGATTTGAGTTTTAGGCATGCAGAAATAGAATTCTACGAGTATGACCTAACAATAGACAAGTCTCAGAGTTTACACTTTACAGTTTTAGAACTCAGTAAAAAAATCAAATGTCCATACTACTTGGGCGCAAGAAAGCAAGAAGGTAAAAAAGTCCAACCCTATATACGACTCTACGACAGTAGGGTCGCCGTTATGGTTAGCCTATATGGAAACATATTAGATTACTTAAAGTCAATAAAGGAGAGAACATGACTGACGAAAAGAAAAGTAAAAACCCGTTCATCAATATGGCAAATGAAGCAAAGAAAGCTAAATTGAATCAAATGTACGGTAAAGCTAGTGCAAATATCAAAGCACCCAAACCTTCGAAAGGATTCGGCGGAGCAACCGTCGTCCGCAGAAGCGGTAGAGGTGGATAAATACAGTATAGGAGAAACACCATGAAATACTTAATTGCACTACTAATGTCTTTGTCAGCACTCGTTCCTGCTATAGCAACTGAAACTCAAGAAAAGCCAAAAACAGAAATGAAGTTAGCTAAAAAGAAAGCCGACAAAGACAAAGAAGCTAAAGAAAAGAAAGAAGCCAAAAAGGCTGAATCTGCTAAGAAATAATATATTTTGTACTGTAAAACAGTATAAATATTTATGGAGTTAGCCCTCTCCATAAAAGGGCAACTTAAACACACTTACACAGGAGAAAATTATGTTTAATCAATTCGCATTCCAAGCCGTCGACGGCATTCAAAACGCTAAGAAACAATTCGTTTCTACATTCGTTCAGCACGATCAATTCCAAAAAGTTCTAAACAACTTTGTTGATGCTCAAACTGCATACACAAAGGAAGCAATTACTGCTGGTTCTGCTGCCGTACAAGGCATCCAAGAAATCTTAACAGATCGTACACCATACGTAAACTTCACTAAAAAGATTGCTGAATACTTCCCTACAGCAGCTTGCGCTACTGGCAAGAAGGCTAAGTAATCATGCTAGGCGTCATCTTAGCATTTGTTATATTAGCCGTTGTGGGCGCTATTGCACCTGCAATAGCCAAGAGCGACACATATGGTTCTCGCTTGGAAAACTACATCGTCAATAATCATCCTAAAGATGCCGCCGATGTTGAACGTTTGACTAGAGAGTACCAAGAAAAAGAACAAAGGACTTTTCTATGAAAACTTTAAAAAAGATTTTTATTTCTATCTTAGAGGCTATACAAGAAGCTAAAGCCTACAAAGCTAGAAAATACAAAAACATATTATGACATTTCATATCCAGCACACTAGCATATATAAAATCCCTGAGTATAGTAGGCATCTAAAAAATCTTACTAACGAAGATAAGTACTCACGTTTTGGCTACATCGTCAGTGATTACAATATCGACCAGTTTATTTTGAATATGTGCTATCATCACCAAGACCACGAATTGTGGTATGCTAGGACAGATGATAGGCGTGTTGGCTGGGGTCATATGGCCAAGAACGAAGATGGTTCTTGGGAACTTGCTGTCAGTGTTGAGCATGATTATCAACGTCAAGGCATAGGAGATCAATTAATTTCTGAAATGATTACATGGGCTAAGTTCCATCACATTCCAGAAGTCTATATGCACTGTATTGAGGATAACAAAGTGATTCAACACTTAGCAGTCAAACACGATTTAAAAACTAAGTCTAAGGGAGGCGGTGAGCGCACAGCAGCATTGCAAGTACCTGAAGCTACTGTTTTTGAAAGTAATGCTCAACTATGGAAAGAACACAATGAAATCATGGTTGAGTTTGCAAAGTTGCGTAAGCGTTACAATGAACTGTGGGCTAACGCAATTATACCAAAACCTTTGCTATAACAAAATAGGTCTGTTATAGTCTACACACATTAACACAGGAGACACAAAATGTCAGAATTCAATACACCAAAGCTACCAGAAGTAAAATTCAATAAAAACGGTTACGAGATTCGCACAGATATCCTAGCAATGGCTAAGGATCTAGCGATGCAAGATTTTCAAGTCAAGTTCAATGGTTGGGAAATGACCGCTGAACGTGACGAAAAGACGGGTCAGATTGTTAACCGTGTTAACATGCCCGAGTTTCCTGGTCTAGACAAGATTTTAGAGACTGCTGAAAAGATGTACAGTTTTGTAAATCAAAGTACACAGTCCAAAAAGTAATACTTAAGTACTATAAAAATAGCCCCTCAGGGGCTATTTTTTTGGTTGACAATAAATGGCCATGGGCGTACAATACATATATTGATTGAGAAAGAAACACATGCCCAAACTCAAAGTCAAACCCCTAGAATGGTATATGCAAGATGACATTGAAGGTCTTGCCGAACAGGGTTATGTGATGATTCACCCACGCATCGGTCGTGATGGTTACTACTGTCAAGGCACTGATGTTTGGTTTGAATACGATGGTCGTGCATATTGGGCATACCCTAGATCAACTAAACAAAAGGCAAAAGAATACTTTTGTTACACTCTAACTATCAACGATGAGGCTATACTACCCAAGCGTGAAGTAGAGGCAATGAAAGTAGTGCTAAAGACTTGCCGTGATAGTGGTGTTAAGAAGGCTATCCGTGAACGACTGAACCTACATGAGCAGGCTGTACAACTAAAGTCTACAGGACGCCGTGCTAGACTGAGCCGCATTCAAATACTTGGCTATTGACAATAAATCGGTTTGGGCATATAATACTTGTATTGATTGATTAAAGGAGCACTGAATGTCTGACGTTTCTTACACTGTGGAAGTTTTCAAAACTGACAAGCGTACTAAGGCAGGTAAGCGCCTGGTCAAGACTTTTGAACACAAGGGTGACCGCAAGGGCATGAAGGAAGAACTCAAGCACCTGTATCAAACTTCTTGGTTCGCCAAAGATGGTTATTCTTTTGAGATCCACGAGACTTATGTTACCCGTAAGAATCTGCTGACCGGCAAAGAATACGAGGAACGTTACGATACTCCGTATTTCTGCTCTCCGTCTAGCGAATCGTTTTGGTCCATGTAATTTGAACATATGATGTACTATCAAAATCCCTACGCATATAAAAAGCCCACCAAGCGTACTGCCAAAGTGACAGTAGACTATGATGCAGGTGATGTGTGGGCCGCGTCTTGGCAGGCATATGTGACTAACGGCAGACAATATATCAAAATTGCTGACCTTACTAAAGGTGAAAAGTCCAATCGTGCTATCGTTGAAGAACTGTTGGCAGATGTTTCGCAAATCACAGAGGAAAGCCGTGAGGCAGGTAATGTGATGCACCGATATTTCAAGGGATTGACGTTCAAGGTCATTGAGGGCAAAGCACTTAGTTCCTTTATGCAAAGCGCATACGACACTGCATGTAAGGAGCGTGTTAGTGCAGGATTCGAATTGGCAGTAGTTATTAGCCTGCCCGCAACTTACGAAAAAAATACTAAACGTGATGATATTGATCGCCGTATCAATTTCGCACGAGGTGGTTATCTAGGTACGATTGGTGACAAGGTAACCGCTGAGATTGAAGTGGTCAAACAAGTTTGGTCACAGAAATGGAATACTTATTATATAACCGGGATAACTGATACCGATCAAGTGTTGTTTTTCGCATACAGAAACAACATTGAAATTGGAGATCGTGTTAAAATTACAGGTACTGTCAAAGGTACTCGTGACAAATCTACTCAACTTAACCGTGTAAAGGTGATTTAAATGGAAATGAAATGGTTGATGATTGCTTGGGCAGTTATTATGGCTGCTATGTTTGCTGGCATGAGTTACGAAGCCAAGACCAAGGCTGATTGTCGTATATCATTCGCACAGTCCAATAAAACTGTCGATGAAATCATTAAACTCTGTGGGAAATAATTATGGGATTGGATCAATACGCATACGTTGCTAGTAAAGCAAATGAAATTGGAAATGACCACCAAGATATTGCCTATTGGCGCAAACATCCCAATCTACACGGCTGGATGGAGCGCCTCTGGATCGCTAAAGGTAAACCCT
>OGWF01000110.1_pt1 | contig 12637 bp, 13 predicted proteins | sample 1575951 | NCBI WGS metagenome assembly OGWF01 (sample SAMN07581523, study PRJEB24739) | freshwater metagenome | place: Singapore | collected 2015-01
TTTTTTTTTTCAAGCAGAAGACGGCATACGAGATAGCTTCAGGTGACTGGAGTTCAGACGTGTGCTCTTCCGATCTGTTTCCCAGTCACGATATTAAGTTATAGAAGGTCGGTCACCATAATAATTTTGCACTGTAATAGATGTTAGTGTAAGGAGTGATATTTTCAGTTTTAAATCTTTTATGAAATGCTTTTCTTCGTTTGTTAGCATATTCTTCTCCACGAGTGCGTAAATACGTAGGATAATCTCCGTAACGAATGTCGCCAACAGAAGTGATATACTGGTCATCTCTTGAATCAAATACATCAATTTTCTTGTTTGCTTTTTTGGATGGTTTGACAGTTACTTTAATTTTTTCAGCTTGATTATAAGTATAAGGGTCAATAGTATACATATAATTAGAATAGAAAATAATTACAACAAACATACAATAATAACGATGATAGTTTTGTTGACACCGATATGAGTTAATACGATTTCAACACCTTGTCCAAGAAAATAAGATGCTAAATAATTTAGCCCTTTTTTAAAAAGAAAGAGCCAATAGTGAAGACCATTTTTTGAACACGTGATACCCGTTTGATGCGACCACTGGAATGTAAATCTTCAATGATGGCAGTAAGAACAGCCTTATCAGGTTCAGACAATGTGATTGCTAAAAAGTTAGAAATATGTTTAAGCACTTCTTCTTTCTTATCAATTTTGGAATGATGAATGCTTCTTTTAGAGTAGCACTCTTCAACGACACAGCAAACAAATAAAATAAAGGACGGTAAGAATTTAAGGGCAGTTTTATCAGTGACTCCTTCATAAACTGACTTGATGTAACAGTCAATTTCGCTCTTATCCGTGACCGCTTCTGCCTGTAACTTAGGCTTTACAAGTTTCATGGAGTTCTTTCCCATTATACTAACACACAAGAAAAAAATATTGTTATAAAGTATAAATGGTGAAATCTAAAAAAGATAATATTAAACAGAAGCAGAGCCAAGTTCAAAAAGTTGTTGTTAATGTAGTTCAACCAAAGAGACGAACTAACAAAAGACGCACCACCCAAAAAGTGACTGCTAGACAGCCAACCCAACAGGCTCAAATAAGTCAATCAATTCCTTATTTAGGATTACAAAGTGCTAACAATGCGCAGTTGCTAAATTCTTTACAAGCAACATTATCAACTCTTTATACAGCACATACTAACAAAAATAAATTATTGTCAGCCCCAGAAACATCAGCTACACAACATTTTGGAACAACAGTGATGCCGACACTGACACCGCCAGCACCGCCAGCACCACCAATGTTAGTTCCTCCAACACCTGCCCCTCCGAGCCAACCACCACAACAGTTAATGCCTCCACCTCCACCATCACCAGAACAGAGACGCAAAAAGAAAAAAACAAAACTTGTCATAGATGATGCCTCGACGGATGAATTGGTTGAACCACCACAAGCGATCCGTGTGACAACACCACCACCACCAGCCAAATTAGATGTAGCTAGTCTTGGTGTGCGATTTAACCAGGATGGAACAGTTCGCAAAAGAGGTGCTGAATGGGCATCTCTAAGTCCAGAACAAAAAGAAGCGATTAGAACACAAGAACAACTAACAAGACCAGTCAGAGCCAAAAAATATACAGAATCAGAACCAACAGACGATGAAGACATGAGTAGAGCAGTTAATTTGACAGCATCAAGGAAACCATTTAACTCCACTGTCATACCAGTTCAGGCAGAAAATAAAAAACCAAAAGTTTCAATTCTTGATATGTTAAAACCAGGATATGCTAAAATAGCCCCATTTGAGGGCGTTGAAGAGTTGCGACCCGAAACAAGACAGAAGCCAGATGCTACTAAACAAGATATGTCTTTGCTTAAACGCACAAAACCAGAACCAATAGCCGTAATGGGCGACACGGATACTGAATATGGCAAACTTGAAGATGTTGGATATATTTAAGACATTGCTTAAAAATAATATCATTCTATATTATAAAATGAGATTATTAGATGAAGGTGCTAATTTAGTATTTGATGGTGAAAAAAATGCGACAGCAAATGGACAATTTTTTCCTCTTATATACACATATGATGTAAATTTAAGAAACATAATAGGAAAAGATGAATATGATAATAATGATTATTTTGCAATTTGTTTAAACAGCGTAGCAACATATATGTTTATATCAAGTTATCAAATTTCAGGAGTGGTCGCTGGACAAGGAGCAAGCACAACGGCGCAAGTAGGAATATCAGGATTACCATTTATTAATTCAACTACAAACAATCTTATTGATAATACTGTTTTATTTCCAGACATATTTGCGATGAATGGTGGATCAACAAATCCTTATGGTGCTTTAAGAAATTTTTTCAAACCAAAAACAAAAAAAATCATATTTAGAAAACCACAAAACAGCAATGTAACAATAACAATAGGTTTTTTTGGTTGCAGAGGAACAACTCCTTCGAATTTTATAATTGCCGGTCATTCTGGAGCAATGGCTCAAACAACAGCTAATTTCAGTTTTACAATATTTCCAGTGGTTGAAGAATAATAATCTTTTGTTAGTATATATAATGAGATTAAGTGCTGAAAGTGCGAATTTAGAAATTGAAACAGGACAATCAGTTGTTTTAGCAGATGTTGTATATCCATTTGCTGTAACTAACACTGTAAATTTGAGAACTGTTTTAGGTGATATGTATGACAAATATAATAAATTTTACATAATATTTAACAGTTATGGAGGTTTTTCAGGAAATGTTGCTTTAAGTTACACAACTGCAACAACAAACGCATCAGGTCAAACATCATTTGTATGGACATTGGGGATGACGGGTGATTTAAGATTTTTGAGCAATGCTGTCAATGGACAATTATCAACAATAGGATATTTTCCTCCACGTTTTACATTGCCAGTCAATGGATATAGTTTTTTAAATGCTCCACAATCTAACAATGGTTTGGTCTTTCAAAAACCAAATAATGAAATAGTCCAAATAACTTTGTCACCATATCAAATTCGTGGTGGTGCTCCAGCCAACTTAGTATGTACTGGAACGAGTACGATATACGATTTTAATTTTAATTTTACCATTTATGGTTTGAGTGAATAATAATATATATTATCAGTTTTAGAATAAAATATATTATGAAATATTGGTTCTTGTAATAAGACCCCATTGGTCGACAGACCTGTTGCGATAATAAACTTTAATACTACTGGTTGTGTTTGATGTAGACGGAGTAAACACCTCAGGAGCAATGCCATCATTAGTGAATGATTGGACAGACCCTCCATAATTAAGGTCTCGATAAATATCAAATCGAAACCCAGGATTGACAATCCAATAATCATCAGCATTATCATTTGATACACCTTTCATAGAACAAGGAATAGGCATCATAGCAAAAGCATTTGAACCATTAACTCTATATCCAGGAACATTAGCAGGAGATTTGAACCAACCGTTTGTATAGTCAATCGTAGCCTGTGTGATTGTTGCTTCATTAATAGTGACATTATTTGTCCACATATCAATAATACACCAAGCATTATCAACTGCTATTATTTTAACACTTATATTAGCATTGCCCTTCAATTGAAATTCACTTATGGCATTTTTATTAATATCAAAGAAATTAGTTGAAGCTGGTTTATAAATGTAACATGTTGTTGTTTTAATATTTAAAATAAAATTTGTTACAGCATCATTTTGATTAGCATTTGTAATTTCTGGTAATGTAATGTCAATGGTCGCATTTGGTTGATTGATAAGATAATATTCGTTTAGTGGAAATGATAAAGTTGTGTTAGTGTTTTGATTTACAGCAACACCCAAATTCACTCTGTTGTTTAGACGAAAATAAGAATTAGTTGCTACTATTCCAGTTGCTTCGGCAATTCCACCAACAGACATATTATTTGTAACATCTAATGTTCCGCCAATGGTCGCATTTTGTGATATTGATAATGATTGACCTGAAATAGCTTTTGGACTCATAAATTCAATGATATTCCACCCACTGTTTTGAGACATAATTCTTACACTTATAAATGAGTTATTTTGTAACGTAAATGTTGTAATAGAATTTCCATTTATATCAGTGAAAGGTGTTCCAGTTGGACTAGCTATAATAATTTTACCAGCCATATTGAGTAACACAAAGTTAATAACAATATCATTTCTCGAAATAGGAACAGCAGGAAGAGTAACCGTAACAGTGCTTGACAATGATGAAACATAATATTCATTCAAAGGATAAGTTAGTGTAACAGATGTCAATAAACTGAAAACGCTATTAATAGCAATGTTAGTTTTATGTATAATATTACCACCAACATTAAGAGAGCCACCACTGTTATTCAAAAATAAACTTCCATATCCAGTAATGTCATTAGTAATATATAAATCAGCACCACCAACAATATCATTCCCAGCAGTTATGCTTTGACTAACATCTAATTGATTTACATTAGCCATGTTAGTAACAGTTAAATCAGCCGTTGTAATGCTTGTTGAACTGATTGTTCCAGTTGTAAAACTTGTGTCTAATGCATCTATTTCGGCTTTAATATTCATTCCTTGAACAATCAATGTTTTGTTAATTGTCACATTATTATCAATTGTAGTTGTGTCTGTTCCAGAAGCATATGTCATACCAGATGTCACTGTATTTAAGTTCGTTATAGAAGAACCAACATTCATCGTTCCAAGAAGTAAATTATTTCCAGTAGGAAGCAAAACGTGATTATTGATGGTTGTTAAATCTTGTCCAGCATCATATGATACTCCAGTTAATGTAGAATTAATCGCATTTATTGCTGTTATTATATTTGTTGAACCAACTACTAAATTTTTTCCAGTTGAAATTGTTAGATTGTTGTCTATCAAAGTCGTATCAGTTGCCGAAACATATGAAATACCAGTTAAAGCAACACTATTATTATTTCCAGCAGTTTGAAGACTAGCAATTTGGCTGTCAATGGTATTAAATTGAGTTTGAATATTCACAGCACAATTATCCAAGCAGTTTATTTCATTTTGAGAAATAGCTCCAAGTGTAGCACTACTACATGATAATGAGCCACCAGGTATACTAACATTTTTATTTATAGTTACAGTATCATCAATAGTGATAGGTTCATCAACATAAACCCCAGCAATATATCGTTGAAATCTAAATCCACCATTTCCACCTGTTCCACGGTTATTCATTAAAAAAGAATATTGTGTAGAATTATCACGATTGAATTGTAATTGAAGTCCATTATTATTTTGAATATTTTGTGTGTTAGTATATGTTGTATTATTTCTTCCACCAAAAATACTGTAACCAGCGAAACGTGAATTATTCATTACATTTACAGATGTGTTGAGAGGTTGTGAAATAACACCATTTCCATTAAAAATAATGTTACTGTTATTCGTGAGATTTATTTCTTTCAAAATATTTTGTCCAGTTCCAGATTGAGTAATATATCCAGAGCCCGATTGGGTTATTATTTGGTCAGCATTCAAAGTGATATTATTACAACTGATTGTTTTTAAAACCGTAGCACCAGTGGTCTGAGTAATATCTCCCTGAATTTCAGCTGTCCCTTGGATGATGGTGTTTTTCAATGTAGCAGTTGAACCACCTTTAATCATATCTAAGTTACCATCTACGTCTAACTCCAATGTTTTTGTATTTCTGAATATGTTAGTTTGTCCTGATGGCTCAACTGTTAAATCTTGAATAATGATACTATCACCTTCCATCACAATATCATCTGTAGTAGTTGTTCCTGGAACAGTCACGTTAGGTGGAAACACAACACTATCCAAAATAATTAAATCTTTGGTTGTAGTTGTTCCAGCAAGTGTATTGGATACATTAGTTCCAGATTGAGTAATGCTTTTATTAGAACGCATTGTAAGATTATCACAAGTAACATCTTTTAATGAAGTAGAACCACCCGATTGGGTTATATTTGAACCAACAGTCAAGAACCCATTAATATTTGTATCCTTCAAATCATTTGTTCCAGTTCCAGATTGATTTATTTCACCAGTTTGAGTTTGAACTATATTTTTGTTAGTTACATTGACTGTATTGTTGAAGTTAGTTTGTCCATTAAAGGTTGCTGTTGATGTGTTTCCATTGAAATCATAAATAAGACTTCCAGTTGAATTATTAATTCTTAATCGTAGAGCATCAATTAAAGATGCATCTAAATTATCTACATTTGTATTTGTGGCATTTAAAGTATCACAATTGACCGTTTGTGTTGTTATAAATGTTTGGTCAATAGTTGTTTGTCCATCTGGACTGGATTGAATTTGGTCTGTATAAAATATTTTCTCGTGTGTAGCAATTCCATCAGATATGGTAGATATACCATCGCTGAGGGTTACAACTCCGTTAAGACTTCTTGAGTATATACTGTAATCTCCGTTTAAAGCAGACATAATCTAATATATACAAATATTTTTAATTAAATAATTGAAACAATTTAAAATCAAAAACATATAAAGATAAAAAAAGATATGGTGAATTATAAAAACGGAAAAATTTATAAAATTGTTTGCAATATTACAAACAAAATTTATATTGGTTCAACGTGTGAAACATTATCAAGTAGATTGGCAAAACATCGATATGATGCTAAAAATAGAGAAGTAAAAAATTGTTGCTCGTCATATGAGATTTTAAAAAATAATGATTACGAAATAATATTAATTGAAAAATTCCCCTGTGATGATAGAGAAGAATTATTGATGCGTGAAAGATATTATGTAGATAATATGGACTGTGTAAATAAAAAACCACCAATCTCAACTAAAGAAGAAACCCTTGCCAGAGCGAATGAATGGCAGAAACAATATTACAAAAATAATAAAGACAAGATAAATGAATGGAGACGTAAACAGATTATATGTGATATATGTGGTTCAACTACTGACAACAGACATAAATCAAGACATCAAAAAACAAAAAAGTGTTTAGAAGTAAATAAAAATATCCTATAAATATAATGTCAACCACAACAAATCAAACTAACACAGTCGTAGATAGTGTGAAGATTTTTCTAACACCAAGTGGAGCAAATGTTAAGAAGAATGGATTTTTCAATTCATCATTGGAATTTACAATACCACAAATGTATCAAACAAGTTCTCAATTATTATATGCTACAATTAAGACGCTTCATGCGGAGATACCATTTAGTTTCTATATAGTAAATGAATACAATAACTTATTAAGCATAACAGATAAAAACAATGTAGTTCATGATATTTATATCACATTTGGAAACTATAATGCTAATGGAATAATAAATTATTTAAATCCATTACTTCCAGGTGGTATGACTATTACATTTAACACATCAACGGGTAGATTTGCGCTTAATTACAATCACTCATTCACAGTTAGAAACACAAGCACTTGTTATATATTGCTGGGATTTAAGAAAGATACTACATACACATCAGTAAATAATATAATTGAGTTTCCATATTTAGGCAATTTATTAGGAACAAAAAATATCTATGTAAAAGTTCCAAATTTGATTTTAGACAATTACAACACACAAACAAATGATAGAGCAACATTAAGCAATATTCCAGTGAACGCAACCCCCTATGGATTGATATTCTATGAAAATCGTTCAACCACATCCACAATAATTAAGAACATTCAAATGCCAGATGTTTTATATGTCCAACTGACAGATGATACTAACAACTTAATTGATTTTAATAATATAGAATGGTCGATAACTATCCAAATAGATTTTTATTTACAAAAAAATATAAATCAATATTCTAATTTTTAATTCTAAAATTTTTTTATCTTAAACTATAATATAATGAGCGTCGCTTTACCAACCGAATTGAACTTTAGTTTGCCTTCCTCACTTTTAGACCATCGTTCATACGAAATTAGAACTCAACCCACCAATGGTGCTTCTTTTTTATCAACTGCTGGAGGTGTTGTTATTCAATTATCCCTTCCATTACTCCAACGTTCCTTTTACGAATCAAACACAATGTATTTAACAGGTCGCATCAATTTAGTTTCTTCTTTGGCAGCCGGTGCTGTTGATGATACTGGTATTGGATTGAATCCTGCTGGTATTTATGGTGCCTTCTCTCGTATGACTGTTCGTGCTGCCAACGGAAATGTACTCGATGACATTGCCAATATTGGCTACATTGCTAACTTATTATTGAAAGCTGGTCTTACAACTGCAGAAAGAATTTCTTTGGGTAACACTTTGTTATTGTCACAAGACCCATCTCCTACCTCTGGAGCAGGTGCTACTAACTTGGGTCTTATTGTGAATGTAGATGGCCGTCCAGGTGCTGAAAGAATTTTGGATTTTAGTATGCCAATGATTGGGTTACTCAACATGACTAAATACCTCCCAGCATATGGTTCTGAATTGATTATTGAATTAACATTATCTACTCCACAAGCCTTTGCTCCTGTCGTTAATGGAAATGCTGCCACAATTACTTCTTTTGAACTTGTCAATCTTGAATTGGTCTCACAAGTATTGGAATTCAGTCCAAGTGCCTTCCAAATGGTTCAAGCCCAATATCCAGAAAAGATTGTATTAAAATCAGAAACTTATTCTTTTGGTTCATCTACTGTTGCTGGTGGAACTGTAGGTACAGTTGACATACCATTTAATATTCGTGTGAATTCATTGAAACGCTTATTCGCAATTTTCTCACCAGCTACTGGTGTTGAAGGAGTTGGTTATGCTGGTGTTTGTCCAAACGCACAAGGAATTCAATTTATTTCTAATGGTATCCAATATCCACAACGTGCTGTTCAATGTACCCGTCCAGCTGAATCATTTTCTCAATGGCTCAAATCATTTGGAGGATTATATTCTGCTGACAAATCAGGACAATTTCCTTTGGCGAATTACAGACGTGCTTCAACTGCTACTTATGTTCCAGATGTTTATGGTGCTTTCACACCTGCTTCTGCTGCTGCTACAGTTAATAAACTTGCTGCCGCTGCTCCAGGAAACATGTGGTATTTTGCTTTGGATTTGGAATCATTGTCTAATCACAAAGATGCTATGTATAATGGTGTAAATACCACTGGTTCTAGTGCTAACTATATTAGAGTGGATATTGCGTCTGCTTTGGCAGCCACTCCACACACAGTTTCTTACTTCTCATGTCACGATATTCTGTTGAATATGGATTTGGTTTCTGGTATTGTGTCAACTGTGGTTTAAGGTGGTTGTCTTTATAGAACCAAAATAATTTATCTAAAAATTAACTAAAATTATTTTCTGTTAATTATATATGTCAAGTTTAAAGGAAGAACTTTTGGAAGAATTTAAGGAGAAGCGTCCAGGCCTAAGTCAGTCGTCATTGAAAACTTATTGTTCATTATTATCGTCGATTTATAAGAAAATGGAAGGAGATGGAGGTGTGAGATTTTTCAAGAAGCACGAAGATATAATAGAATACATAAATTCATGGGATAAGCCTCAATCAAAGAAGACGGCATTATCATCATTATTTGTGTTGACAGGTATTCCAGAATATCAGCAAGAGATGACAACTAACATGAAGATAGTTAATGAAAAATACAAAGAGCAAAAACATGACCCAGAGAGAATGAAGAGATTAAAATCATTTGAAGAAATAATAGAGATGCATGATGGATATAAATCACAATATAAGAAAAATCCAACGATAAGTAATACAATAGATTTGTTGATAAGTTATTTAGTGAGTGGAGCATTAGGAGAGGATTTACCACCAAGGCGTGTATTAGATTATTCATTGATGAAGATACGTAATTTCGATAAGGAGAAGGATAATTATATTAATGGAGGTAAGTTTTATTTCAATCAATACAAGACAAAGGATAGATATGGGTCGCAAGTTATTAGTATTCCAAAAGAGTTGAACACATTGATTAACAAGTGGAAGAAAATAAATGAAGGAGATTATTTATTATTTACAGAAGATGGTAATCCATTTACTAGCACAGCATTGAGTAAGAAGATTTCAAGAATGTTTGATGGAAACAGTATGGATATGCTCAGAAGTATTTTCTTGTCACATTATTACAGAGACCTTCCTCAGTTAAAAGCGATGGAAGATTTGGCTTCGAAAATGGGACACAGTATATCGTCACAATTAAATTATTATGTGAAGAAAACATAAAATTAACTATAAAGCAAATTGGTTATTAATTTAACTGCGAATTTAACCACAAAATGCTGTTAGTTAATGTCAATTTGGCGTTTAAAACGTTTTAAATGCTTATTTGAGTTTAATTATTATCCCTAATTGGTTAATAATTTAACTATGTACCCCTATTTGGTTAAATTCCGGTTAAACTCGGCACCAAATTGCTCCCAATTATTTTCTTTTGCTTATTATATGATTAAGGTAAAGAAAAATAATTGTCCATGTCTCACCAAAGTAAATTTCGCATGTGATAAAGAGTTGAGTCCAAAATTAAATCAGTTTGAAATGTGTGCTGACCATCTTAATAAATATAATACAACTTTATTTATAGGAACACAAGGCAGTGGAAAGACATCATTACTTGTCAATTTCGTAAAGAAATTATATAAAAAAGTATTTGACAGAGTGTATGTATTCATGCCTAGGTCTAGTCGACAAAGTTTACAACCAAATATATTTGAAGCACTGCCAGAAGAACAACTCTTTGAAGAGTTAAATGAAGAAACTATATCACACGTATATGATGAAGTTAAAGCACTCAGTGATGATGGAAAGAAAACATTAATTATTTATGATGATGTTCAAAAAGCATTGAAAAACCCAACTGTATTAAACAGTCTCAAAAATATAATTGCGAATCAAAGACACTTGCATGTAGTAAATTTAATTTTGGTTCAAAACTTTTTCGCCCTTCACAAATCATTAAGAGAGATTGTTAATAATGTTATATTATTCAAACTTGGAAAATCTCAAACTGAAAAAATATTTAACGAACTTATTGAACTTCACAAAGATAAATTTGATAAAATTAGAGAACTCGTGTTTGATGAGAAATATAATTGGATGTTTATGAATTTGACAACACAACGCATTTATAAAAAGTTTGATGAAATTATTTTTGAGGAAGACGATAAAAATGATGAATTGGAAAAAAAATAATATTTTACTATATTATAATAATGGGGTTCTTCAAGAAACTAGGACAAGCGTCCAATTTTTTTAAAAAGGCAGATAATGCCGCTAATAATATGTTCCAAAAGACTCGTGATGCTCTTAGTAAGGCAGCCGACCAAACTGGTGCTGGTATCGTCGGGGCTGGAAAACAAGTTGGAACTGGATTAAGAAAAGTCGGAAATACTCTCGAGAAAGCAGCACCTATCGCTGGTGAAGTCGGAGCTGGTTTAGCAATGTTGGCTGGACAACCTGAAATCGCTGTGCCATTGATGAGTGCTTCTGTATCTGCTCAACAACTCGGTTCTCAAGCCAAAGGTTTAGGACGTCAAGTCAAATCTACTTCTGTTGTCGCTCAAAATGTAATCGGTCAAAAGGCTAATGCTCTCGACACTCATTTAGCTCAGGCGCAGTCACAACTTAATCAAGCAAATGCTGGTCTTCAATCTCGCCTCAATGCGGCATCAAGTGTCAATCCATCTATGACGCTACCTTCGAATCAATTAGCAGCAATCCATAGCGAGTTGGCATAAGTGTCGCCCTGGGGCGGTGTGTCGTTATAGAACGGACTACTACCAAATACTATATTTACTATTTTGAAATACTAAAAAATAGTAAATTACAGGATTTTAAGGAATTATTTTCTAACCCCATTATATATGCCTAAAAAGATTATCCTGCCAGAAGACAGTGACACTGAGTTAGAATACAAACCACAACCAGTCACAACATATGTGCCTCAAAATGTGACTCAACAACCTGCTCCAAAACCTAAGCGAACTTTGAACCTAACTGATGAGGAACGTGAACGCAGACGCCAAAGCATGATTGCGTGTCGTGCTAAGAAGGCAGAACAAGTTGATACTAAACGACAATTGGAAGAACAATTGTTAAAACAAAAAGAAGAGGAGACAAAAGCAAAACTCATTAAGAAAGTTGAACAACTCAAAAAGAAAAAGGAAAAAGAATTATATAATCAACTCTTACATGAACAGCAACCTTCTTCTGTCAAATCTAAAAAGCCAGCTAAGGTTGTTTATGTCGAAGAAAGTGATGAATCTGAAGAAGAGGAAGAAGTTATCATTAAGAAAAAGAAAACAACTAACAAAGCTCCTGTTCAAAATAATATTCCACCTGTTGTTCCACATACACCTGTTTCTAATTTTCAATTTCGATTTATTTAATTTGTTAGTATATTTTAAATGGGAAAACAGATTGATTGGAAAGACATCCAAACACCTGCCGAAGTTTGGACTAAATTATTAGATCTCAATCCTATTGACCCTGATGAAGTGTTCTATGAACCATTTAGAGGAACTGGGAACTTATTTAATCAAGTAACTAACAAAAAATATTGGACTGAAATTACAGAAGGGCTTGATGTATTTGATTTCAATCATAAAAATGAAATCACATGCATTTACACAAACCCACCATATGTCTGTTCAAGCTTGTATCGTGACTGGGAAAC
>OGWF01000111.1_pt1 | contig 12629 bp, 30 predicted proteins | sample 1575951 | NCBI WGS metagenome assembly OGWF01 (sample SAMN07581523, study PRJEB24739) | freshwater metagenome | place: Singapore | collected 2015-01
AAACCTTTGGCGTTGACGACCTTCCGCAATCGGATCGCAACTATGAACTGATCCCCGAAGGCTGGTATAACGTCAGCATCACCAAGGCTGAACTTGGCACGACCAAGGCTGGCACTGGGCAGAAGATCGATATCCGTTACGATATCACTGGGCCGAGCCAGCAGGGCCGCGTGGTGTTCCAGGCAGTGAACATCCGCAACCAGAGCCAGAAGGCTGAAGAGATCGGTCGCCAGCAGCTTGGCGAGATCATGCGTGCGATCGGTCTGGCGAAGGTCGAGGACACCGATCAGCTGGTTGGTGGTCAGCTTTGCATCAAGATCAAGATCCGCGAAGCATCGGAGCGCGATAAGGCAGCTGGCTATAACGATCCGCGCAACGAGGTGGCTGGGTTCAAGGCGATCTCTGGCGGCATGGCTCCGCAGCCTGCGGCATCTGCTGCACCTGCAGCGTCATCGGCTCCCGGTGGCGCAAAGCCGCCCTGGGCCAAGTAAAATGAAAGACCCCAGCCGACGAGGGGATTAAAATCGGCTGGGGTCAGTTCCACACGGGAGTAGACAACCATGAAGTTGCCTGAACCACTGCATACCATATCCAGCCTCATTGATAAATACCACGAAAGTAAAGCAGAAAAGCCTCGTCCGCATATGGGCTGCAGCTTGCTGGGGCATCACTGTGATCGGTGGCTATGGCTGAATTTCCGCTGGGCTGTGCGTGAGGAGTTTGAAGGCCGAATCCTGCGTCTGTTTCGCCGAGGCCAGATGGAGGAAGATATCATCATTCGGGATCTTCGCGCCATTGGTGTCGATATCAGGTCCAGCCAGCGCCGCGTGAACTTCGGCAGCCATGTGAGCGGAAGCCTCGATGGCATCATTGAGTCTGGCGTGCCGGAAGCGCCAAAGAAACGCCATGTTGCTGAGTTCAAGACGCACTCGAAGAAGTCCTTTGATGAACTTGTCAGGGATGGCGTGGAGAAGTCAAAGCCGATGCACTGGGTCCAGATGCAGGTCTATATGCACGGGACCAATATCGATCGTGCGCTTTATCTGGCGGTCTGCAAAGATGACGATCGGATCTATACCGAGCGCGTGCGTTACGATCGCGCAGTGGCTGAGAAATATATCGCACGCGGCCAGAGGTTGGCGATGGAGGATCGGATTCCGCCGCCCATCTCGACCGACCCGACATGGTATCAGTGCCGCTTTTGCCCAGCGCATAGCTTCTGCCACAAAGGCGCACCTACCAAATATGCCAACTGCCGCACCTGCGCGCATAGCACGGCAAAGCCTGACAGCACCTGGCGCTGCGAACGTCATGACGCTGACGGTATCCCGACCGAGTTCCAGCATGAAGGCTGCGACGATCATATCCTGCACCCTGATCTTGTGCCTTGGCCGATGATCGCCAGCGAGGATGGTCTGAGCGTCATGTGGAAGATTGGCGATTGCGTGATTGAGAATGGCAACCGCCAAGGAGCCTATAAGAGCCGTGAGATCGTCGCCAACCCAGAAGCCTGCGGTGATCCGATGGTCGAAGAAGCAAAGGCCAAGTTCCCAGACGCGGAGGTTATTGGTTAACGAGTTACCGCCCAGCCTCCTTTCTCAGTCCCGACAGCCCTGGCGGGATCAATGGCAACGCACCGGAAGGAACAAACGGTCAGGCTGGAAGCGGTAGACACTTTAAGGCCGTGAATGCGCTGCAACAGGGCAATTATTAGAGGGATGATGAAATGAAGGTTCTTGTCGCTTGCGAATATTCGGGCCGTGTGCGCGATGCGTTTATCAGGGGGGGGGCTGACGCCATGAGTTGCGATTTGCTTCCCACAGAGGTTCCAGGGCCGCATTATCAGGGTGATGTGCGCGATGTGCTGGATTATCCTTGGGATCTTATGATTGCCCATCCGCCATGCACGGATCTTTCAGTTTCTGGCGCAAGGCATTTTTCGGCGAAGCGTATGGATGGACGCCAGCAGGCCGGCGCATCATTCTTCATGATGCTGGCGAAGGCAGACATTCCGCGTATCGCCATAGAGAATCCGGTCTGTGTGATGTCATCGCTCTGGCGCAAACCTGACCAGATCATTCAGCCGTGGCAGTTTGGACATGGCGAAACCAAAGCGACGTGTCTTTGGCTTAAGGGACTTCCGAAGCTAACTCCGACAAATATTGTCGATGGCCGTGAGCCACGCATTCACAAGATGCCACCCAGCGCCGATCGCTGGAAATTACGCAGCGAGACCTATCAGGGAATCGCGCAGGCAATGGCGGATCAATGGGGATGGTTGTGTTAAGAGATTACCAACAGCGTGCGATCGACCAGCTTTATGCGTGGTTCGCCAATGGCAACAAAGGCAATCCATGCTTGGTGCTGCCAACAGGATCTGGCAAGAGCCATATCGTGGCTGCGCTCTGCAAAGATGCGATCCAGAACTGGCCCGATACGCGAATCTTGATGCTGACCCATGTGCGTGAATTGATCGAGCAAAATGCCGATAAGATGCGCCTGCACTGGCGTGGCGCACCGATGGGGATCTATTCGGCTGGACTGGGCCGCAAGCAGCTGGGTGAGCCGATCACCTTTGCTGGAATCCAGTCGATCAGAAAGCGCGCCTCCCAGGTCGGCCACATCGATCTTTGCATCATCGATGAATGCCATCTGGTCAGCCACAAGGATGAAGGCGGTTATCGATCGTTCTTGGCTGAGTTGAAGGCGATCAATCCTGCGCTGCGTGTGGTGGGCTTGACCGCTACGCCTTACCGCCTGGGGCATGGCCTTATCACCGACAAGCCTGCGCTGTTTGATGATCTGATTGAGCCAGTCACGATCGAGGAACTGGTCTATAAAGGCTATCTCTCGACGCTGCGCAGCAAGGTCACAAAGGCCGCGCTCGATACATCCGGCGTGCATAAGCGTGGCGGTGAGTTCATCGAGAGCGAATTGCAGGCGGCAGTTGACACCGACGAGAACAATCTGCGCGTGGTGCGTGAGGTCATCGAACTGGCTGGCGATCGCAAGGCTTGGCTGTTCTTCTGCGCTGGTGTCCAGCACGCGGAGAACGTGGCCGAGGTGCTTCGATCGCATGGCGTTGAATCAGCCTGCGTCACAGGAACCACGCCAAAAGCAGAGCGTGATCGGATGCTGGCCGACTTTAAGGCTGGACGCTTGCGTGCGCTGACCAACGCCAATGTGCTGACCACTGGCTTTGATTATCCTGACATCGATCTGATTGCCATGTTGCGTCCGACCATGAGCGCCAGCCTTTATGTCCAGATGGCTGGGCGAGGGATGCGGGTAAAGAGCCACACCGATCATTGCCTGGTGCTGGACTTTGCTGGCGTGGTGCAGACGCATGGGCCGATCACGGCAGTGGAGCCACCCAAGCGCAAAGGCGAAGGCAATGGCGAGGCTCCGGTCAAGGTCTGCGAGGCTTGCAATGAACTGGTGCATATCAGCGCCAGAGAATGCCCAACCTGCGGCGAACTATTCCCAGAGCCAGCACCAAAGAAACTGGAACTGCGCCAGGACGATATTATGGGTCTGGAGGCCGAGGAAATGGCACTGACGGGCTGGAACTGGCGCAAGCATACCAGCAGAGCCAGCGGCAAGGATATGCTGGCCGTGTCCTATTATGGCGGCCTGTCAGATCCCAGCGTGGTCGAATACTTCCCAGTCACCCATGATGGCTATGCAGGCCAGAAGGCTTTGAATGCCGTTGTGATGATTGCTGGCAAAGCCAACGTCAATTTCATCAAGGCGGATTCACTTGAAGAATGGGCCGATCGCTTGAATGATGGCGATTATCCTGCGCTGATCAAATACCGCCGCGATGGTAAATATTATCGAGTTGTCAGAAGGAAATGGAACGATGCCTAGACCAGCCAAGCCTGATTTTCTGGTGCAATATGAGGAATGGGTCCGCGCTGGCCCACCGCAATGCTGCCACAACTGCATAAGCTACAGCATGGATGGTCACTGCTATATCTTCGAGATGCAACCGCCGATCGAGTTTGTGAACAGCATCGGCCAGTGCGACAAATGGGAGCGGGAGGTGCCGTTTTGATGGACCGCATCCCCACCGAGCATTCTGAACAAGTTGAAGTCGTGAAATGGTTTCGCCGCAAATATGGGCCGATCCGCATCTTCGCCATCCCCAATGGCGGATTCCGATCACGTGCCACAGCTGCCAGATTGAAGGCCGAAGGTGTCAGTCCTGGCGTGCCTGATCTCTTTGTGCCGTTCCACTGCCTATGGATCGAGATGAAGCGCATCAAAGGCGGAAAGCTATCGCCAGATCAGCGCAACTGGCAGAAATATCTTGTCGAAGAATGCGGTCATACCTGGATTGTCTGTCATGGCGCAGAGGACGCAAAAGCGCAGATTGATGCTTTTATGGAGAAACAATAATGGACTGGGATAAAACTCGTAACACATTTCGCACCTTGTTTGCGGATCAAGGCACTGCTGAAATGATCAACATTCAGGTTCCAGTGGCGGAAATGGACTGGGACTATACCGTTACCTTAGAGAATGATGACAGCCTGCAGATTGTTATTAAAGGTGATTGCTTTAGGGAATCAGACAAAACTGCTTGGATATATTTTGGAGCATATGAGGCGCGAGAACTGGCTGCGATCCTGCTCGGTTTTGCCGATGCTTCTGATGCCAGAAAAGAAAGGGAGAGCCGGTAACGCCTGCCGGGCCATCTGGCCGACTCTCCCTAGAGCGCCGCAGGACCAGGCGAAAGGTCTGTCCGCTCATGTTGACTACATACCAGTGTGGAACCTGATCTGTCGGGATGAAAAAAACCTGTTGCATCTTTTTTATTGTGTGCCATATTATGCCTATAAGCACACAAGGAGATAGCATGAAACAAGATCATAGATTTGCAATTAGGCTCTCTGAAAGCTTGTTCGACAAGCTAAAAAAATGTGCCGCCCAAAACAGACGCGCCATTGCGGAGCAAACCCGCATTTTCATTGAAAAAGGATTGGAGAGTGAGCGATGAATATCGTTTATCGAGCATTTTCGAAGGATAATGAGTTGCTCTACATTGGGATAACTCAAGATCTGAAAAGCAGAGTTTCAACTCATAAAAGCTCTAAAGAATGGTGGGGTGAGGTTGATCGCATCGATGAGGAATCATTTGATGATAGGGTTTCTGCAATGAAGGCAGAAGTTAGAGCAATCAAATCAGAAAATCCAAAATACAATAAACGAATTTTGCAGGATGAATCAAAAGTAGGAACTGCTGAGTTTATCACAGTCCGCATCGAGCCTGAACTGCGCGCTCGATTGGAAAAGATCGCAATGCAAGAGCATCGCTCACTTTCAGCGCAGGCACGGCTGATGCTGCACCGCGCAGTCCAAAAGGAGGAAGAAAATGAAGGACGTAATTGAACTTTGGCAGATCATGCCGCGCAGCGAGAAGATTGGCGCGATCGTGTTTCCGCCAGCCTTTATGGCGATCTTCTGGGCAATCTGGGTGATGACACCATGAACGTAACCTATGAAGTCCGCACCAGCCGCAATGCCAGGGTGTTTGCTTACGATAGCCTAGCACGCGCTAAGGAAGAGCGTCTCCGCGCTGAGAAGCGCATTGGCGTGAAAATGCAGATCGTGAAGATCACGCACATGGAGGAGCTTCTCCATGATTAAAAAGAAGGTCAAAGCGATCTGGTGCGATCACTGCAATGCCGAGATCAGCATTTCTGGCGTGCGCAGCTGCCTGCGCAAAGACTGCAAGACAAAGGCTCTGCTTCCTGATGCAAAGAAGGTGTTCCGATGACATTCCACCATATGCCCAAGCTGCGGTTCAACTGTCTGCTGATCTACTACACGGCCAGCGGCTACCGCCGCCAATCGCATCACCGCACGATAGCATCCAGCGCTGACTTGGCGCTGGACATTGCTGAACGGCAACTACGCAACGACAAGCGCCGCCGGGTGGGCCGTGTGGTTTACGGAAAGGCAATCCAAGCATGACTGACATTGACCCCAAAGCCCTAGAACACGCCTGCCAGTGCGCTGGCCGCTCTGTGCATCACTTCGACCGCATGGCGCTGGACTTGCCGCTGCGCGCATCCATCGTTGCTCATGCCCGCGCCATCGAACATCACGAAGCATTCAAGTTGGAAGTGAGCGATGCGATTACCGAGTATTTTGATGGGGGTATTCCAGAGGACGCACTTGGGTTCTTCCACCGCTTCATCATCGCCAAGCCCGACCCGCTGGTTGAGGCGCTGGATCAGATGCTACGCCGCCGTCAATTTGAACCTGCAAGCGAAGTTGTTGCCGATGAAGCGGCATGGCTCCGCGCCGCCCTCGCAGCCCGTGGGTTGAAGATCGTCGAGGTGGGCCATGACTGACGAAGCAAACCGCAAGTTGGATGCCATCATGCTGCCAGTGAACAACGAACTAGGCGACGAAATCGTCAAGGCATGGCTCAAGCTGCACATGGCATGGGCGCAGGACGCATACGACAAGGCAATCCATCCAGAGGACAGGGACACTGCGCTGGCTGACCTACACGCCTTTCGACAAGTGCTGAACTACGCAGGAGGCCCGCAATGACTGACATTCGCATTGAATGGCTAACCGCCAGTAGCGACTGCGACCAAGCCGGTTGCAGCGGTGGCTATTCCGAAGGCGCGCGGGTCTGGTTTGACGGTGAACTGGCGCTCGACCTTCCGCCAGAACCGTCTTGCTACGGCTCAACCTTCTACGATCAAGAGCAAGTGTTCGGCCTGATCCTCGCCAAGCTGGGGCATAACCTTGTGGAGACTAGCTATGACTGAAACCGAAAAGAAAGCCGCTCGTGGCCTTGAGGTTCGCAAGATCGGGGAGGGGGAGCGATGCTTAGGTTAACTCAAGGCGTAGGTGCAGGCATCGCTATGGCTGGTGGATCGGTTTCCAATTCAGACCTGATCCAGTCAGGTCTTGCGCTGATTGTTGCCGCCCTAGTTGTCGAGTTGTTTATTAATAAAGGGACCAGCCATGACTGACGAAGCAAAGGCGCTGGTGGAGCAAGCCGCAGAGGCCATTCGCCGGAGGGCTGTTGAAACCTGCGACGCGGATGAAAGCGAGCAGTGGTTCGCAACACAGTTCGCCCAAGCAGCACTAGTAGGCACTGGTGTTCTTGAGCGTCTCGAAACGCAAGCCCGCGAGATCGAGCGGCTACGTCTCGAAGCGGAGAAGCAAGAAGCCCTGCAAGTCAGCGCATACCACGCGGGGTTGAAGGCAGGGTGGAATTTCTGTGTCAGCGATGACAGCGCCGGTATGCAATCGGCAATGGCAAACACCGATCACCTCAAGGAACTTCGCCGCATTCGTGAAGTCCGCGCAGCACTGGGAGAGAAGTGATGACGGACGAGTTTGTCGAGTTCCCCATGTCCAGCGACAAAGCCGCGCAAGAGCGAGCCTATTGGTATCGCCAAGGCAAGGATGACGGCATTGAGCAGGAGCGCGGCAACATCGTCGAATGGCTGATGCGTGAGGAAGAGGGCTATCCGGCAAGCCAGTATAGCGGGTTCGCGGCAATGATACGCGAAGCCATCGAGGCAGGGGAGCATCTGGTATGACTGACAAAGCAAAGGCGCTGGTGGAGCGGCTACGGGATGATTGGCCCGAAATCCTAGTCGAAAAGCACTGGATGATGGACAGCGATGCCATCGACAAACAGCGCGAAGAAGCCGCCGACCTAATCGAAACCCAAGCCCGCGAGATCGAGCGGCTGCGGGAGGCGTTGCAAGATAGTGCGCGGGCCTTAGACGCAAGCAACGTGCTAATTCACGCTTTAAGCGGCGCACCGTCAGTAATGGTTGAGACATTCGCAGAGCGCACCCGCGCAGCACTCGCAGGAGACAGCCATGACCAGTGAACTACGCCCTGCGGTGGAGGTTCTAGAAGAAGCGGCCCGCCATGAGACTTATGATGCAGCCGTCGCCGTGATCGAAGCCGACCGTGAAGCAGTCCGCGCACCGTTGCTGGCTGAAATCGAGCGGCTGACAATTCAACTCGAAGTGGAGAGCGAACCCTCGCCGTATTGCCCGATTTGCGGGTCGTGCGGGGAAGATGGTTGCTGCGGGCCACAACGCTGCCTGTATCCAACTACCGTGCAAGCTGCCGAACTCGCCAAGTTCAAGGCGCTGGCCGAGACGCTGGCGGGGGCTTTGGAAGAAATCATTGAACGCGGTTACGTTTCCTCATCCATCGAAGAAGAACGTCCAGATCACGACCGCGCTGCCGAAGCCCTGCGCCAATACAAGGAAGCCCGCGATGAACGATAAACAAAGACTTGAACAGGTACTGGGACTTTCCAAACTGCTGGAAGACAGGCCCGATGACGAAGCTATAACCGCTGCACTGATTACCAAGGCAGCACTCACTCCGTTTGCGGACAGGGGAGAGATCGACACAGGCATGGGGCTGGGGGACGCTTGCCTAGACTTCTGGATGGACGGCAAGGCTGTTCGTGTGGTGGTCAAGCGAGTTCCCGCTCTTGATATAATTCAAACCGAGGAAGCCCGCGATGTTTGACAATTTCCGCTGGCCGCTAGGCACCCGCGTAACCAAGACCAAAGGCAGTCAATGGACCGGCAAGGTCGTTGGCTTCTACTCCACCAGCCTGACCGCTGAAGGCTATGCCGTAGAGAGCGAGACGGAACGCGGATCGGTTCAGATTTATCCTGTAGCGGCGTTGAAGGAGTTGGGTGATGCAAGTTGAACAGATAGATCGTGATGCTGGTGCGGACTTCATGGGGTCTATCCCCGCCTTCTACGGCCAAGAGCAGCCCATGCGGGATGGCCTGCACGACACCAGCCTGATCGTCCAAGCCTTCGCCCGCCACCGCCAAGCCGCCCGCAAACAGGTCGTGGGGGAGATTGTGGAGTGGTTGCGGGAAGAGGATGGTCACGGATACGACGATATGCGGGCTGACATTATCGAAGCCAAGTTTGGAGCAGACAATGGACAGCGACACGGAGACTGACTTGGCCTTGTATCTCGGCCACCGCATTGTCGCAGACGCTGACAAGCTGCGCCTCTTCGCACCAGACTGCTTTGCGCGGTTCTCGGTCGAATGGGACGGCCATCAGTATGAGATCAGCGTTGTCTATCGTGGACCAGAATTCAAAGGGAGTTAGAAATGACGCTATTAAGCCATGAGGAACTTCGCAGGATCGTCGAGCAGGAGATTATCACGCCGGTAGATCCGAAAGATATCAACGCGGCCTCGATCGATATTCACCTGGGCGATACGATCCTATGGGAAGATGACCATGATGGTCTGACCAAGATCGTGGATTATCGACTGCGCCAGCCAGTTTCATACTTTGAACATCATATGGATGCAGATGGCTGGCTCTTGCAGCCTGGCGATTTCATTCTTGCTCAATCGCGTGAGACCTTCAACCTGCCCAACTGGCTCAGTGCCGAATATAAGCTGAAAAGCAGTATGGCGCGGATCGGCCTGGAGCATATGAATGCCGGCTGGTGCGATGCTGGCTGGAATGGATCGGTGCTAACGCTTGAACTCAAGAACATGACCAACAATCATGCCATCAGAATCCGCCCTGGTGACGCTATAGGCCAGATGATCTTCTTCCGACATGAGCCAGTGGCATCGGAAGCGTCTTACGCATCTAAAGGCCGTTATAATGGCGATAAGACGGTAAAGGGAATTAAGGAATGATTGACGACGAAGTATGGACCGAAGCACGTAAGCGGTTGGCTGCGCAATTCTATCAGCCGTATCACATCAACGCCATCATGAGCGGTGACTGGGATCGCGGTGATCTGGTCAAGAACAAGGTGGCCGAGGTTATGGCCGAGCAGGACAATCTGCCTCACAGAGACATACCCAGCGAGAGTTGTGATCCTCAACCTGCTTGACAGTCTCTGGCGTGTCCCTGACGCTATCGTAGCCGATGGGACGCGCAATCTCGCAATAACTATTGACCGGAACGGGATCGGTCGAAACGTGAGCGCAGGCGCTCGTCACGCTCAGGATCAGGAACGCTGACAGCAGCTTCACCAAGTTCAATCTGGCGATTGATGGCATCGTTCGCTTCCTTGATTGTTTCTTGACGGCCCTGCCGCTTCCAATGCTGTTGATCGAGAAAGCTGAATACCTTCTCAATTACAGCCAGCAGAGCCGTCAGGAACTTAATCACGCAGCAGGCTGCTTCTTGCTAAGGATAGACCAGACAGCCACGCCAATCGTTGCCACAGCGCCAGCCAGAGCCTCAGCGGTAGCACCGTCGATCGTGCCCTTGGCCGAGAGATAGCCAAAGCCAAAAGCGGCCACGGTGCGGATGATTCCGAAGAGTTGCTCTTTGTTCATATCATTTTCCTTTCGGATAAGCCTTCCAAGGCAGTTCCCAATGCGGACCATCCTTGAAGGTTCGCCAATCCCCACCCCATTGGATCGGGACGTTTTCAGCCTTTGCCGCTTCCTTCACGATAACAGCCAGCTGATGGTATAACGGCCAGTCCCAACGGACTGTTCCGCCGACCATAGGAGCCAAATCAACCGCGTGTCCGGTCAAATGGCGTGAGTTCATGGTCCTGGTGGCACCAAGATCCATCAATTGCTTCTGGCGCGCTTGAGTCCGCAGACCTTCAAGCACGGTGAAATCTAGTGAGGATAGAGCAGCAGCCTTCTTGACCACTCGCACCAGGTCAGGATGCACGCCTTCAAGGCGAGACAAAGATCGCTGGCCGAGGACAATGCTCACTTCGATCGATCCTCTTTATTCTCAAGCCGCTTAAAGACCGCACCAAGCGTATCGTCGATGTGCTTGAAGCTGATCTTCATATCTTGGCGCATCTCACGCATCTCTGTGCGGATCTCCTGAACTGCATCGCGGAAGTCATCCTTGCGGACATAGACCTCTGGGAGATCCTTTTCGATCTCCCGTAAATCGCTTTTCAGATCACGAATCGCATCCCAGATCACTTTCAAGATCCAGCCAATAGCCGCCCCAAACCCGGCGAAAAGCCAATTGATGATCTGCTGGTCCACACTTAGAGGCCCTGTCCCGGTGTGATGTAAACGGTGGTTGCGCCAGACGCAGCTGCGCTGAAATATGATTCAGCAGTGAATCGCAGGATTTCAACTGCACCAGGAAGCAAAGGGATGCCAGGAGCAGGATTGCCAGAGACAGCTGCTACAGCATTGCCCTGAGCCTTCGCCGCAGTTGGACCAACACCAAGATGCACGGTCGCAGTGCCAGAATTGACCACTCGATACTGCCCTGGAGCGAATGAATTGAACTTTTCATAAACCAGAGCCTGCACACCAGCAGGCGGTGCCACGTTAGCCGTAATGGCGACAGTCTCGCCAAGCGGATTGAACGGCATTTGAGAACTGACAGCCATTAGATTACTCCTTGTTGAAGGATGCGCTTAGATTTGCGAACATTATACATATATCGACCAAGCTGCACCAGAAAGTCCCAGCCGGTATTGTTTCCAGCATCGATATTGCCGTTGGTAACAAACGCTTCCCAAGCAGCGCCGCCGGTCGCGTTTATATCTTTAATCGAAACAAACGAAACGCTGTTAGTCCCGCTGCTGTCGCTCAAAGTTGCCTGCGATCCGGCGCTACTGCTATTCAACGTGATAAGATTGCCTGACGTGCCGGATACACCAAACGTGCTGACCGTCTGTGTGGTTCCAGAAGTCAGGGTAACTGTCGCTGGTTGCACCGTGTTGGTGATATTGGCAAACGTGTTGCTTTGCTGAATCGTAAGCACGCCGGAGCCACCTTGGTTTAGTGTCGGCCATACCTTACCGCCACCCGCAAACGTCTTGGCGCTGGCGCTATTCATATTTATCGTGCCGGTAGACGCGCTGACAGTTAGCCCAGTGACATTACTATTCGCATTCCATGCTATTCCGCTTCCTGTGATAGTCCATATCCCGCTACCAAGCGTCAACGTCTTAGTGCCAGCACCGAGCGCAAAAGAACCAAGGCTGACGTTTTTCCCATTAGCGTCTAAAGTGCCATTAAGCAGCGTAACCGTTCTGGTTGAACCAACAGTAAGATTATCAGCCAACTGCCAAGTTCCGCCGACACCATTAAACTGAATTGGAAAATCAAATGTCTGTCCAGCAGATTCAATAATGTATGGACCCGCCTGCCCCCTGAAATAAGTGATTTGCGCGCCAGCAGCAAATGTCATGCCACTAGAGGCTTTTAATCCGCCATATATACTGCGCGCAGTATTCGTAAAAGTCCCTGTAAACCCAGTAAAATCAATACTGCCAACAAAATTACCAATCTGTACCTGATCTGATCCGGCGGTGACATTTACATTAACATGGTTTGTCGCGCTTCCAGCATTGGTAATAATGAATCTCGTGCCTACACTGCCAGAATAAGACAGGACTATTGTTCCGCCCGGAACAACGGTAAATGCTGGCGCGGTATTCCACAATGCGTTATTATTGGCAGTAAGCTCAATGGTAAACCCATTAAAATCCAAGTCTATCGGATTTCCGGCAGTAACATCAAACGCTTGAACAACAATACATACAATATTGTCGCCTAACGTAACAGTGCCTGTACCAGAATTTGCGTCAAATATAGGCACATCAGCCGCCGACGGCGCTGACGCGCCTGGCGCGCCGC
>OGWF01000112.1_pt1 | contig 12506 bp, 9 predicted proteins | sample 1575951 | NCBI WGS metagenome assembly OGWF01 (sample SAMN07581523, study PRJEB24739) | freshwater metagenome | place: Singapore | collected 2015-01
GTTTCCCAGTCACGATAGGGAGAGAGAGAGATTGACCCATAAATGCGATAATATCTAGTAAAGCAATATATTCACTAGATTCTACATAATCGTTGAACGTTTCGGGGTAGTACGCTCTTAGGTAATCTACAAAACTCTTTCTAAGAGTTTCATAGTCATAGCTTTGGAAATCAGCTTGGCTAAACGTTTTATATATCGTTTTCCAATCGTTGAGTCCGAAGATTGATGATTGTCTGGAACTTGTTGCCATATTGGTTTCTCTTTATTGTATTTATCATACAGAAAAACCGTACTTTTAGACTAAACTGGCTGAACTTGTTGGTTGGTCGAAGTATATTTTCAATGCTTGAACATTATTGAATGGGCTAATAGCCATCTCTAATTCTATCAAGATTCCGTTTTCTTGCGGATACGCGGTGATCGAATTGAGCAACAATCTAGGATCTTGGGTAGCAACCCTTCGTATCTCGGCTTCAAGCTGAAATTGCATATCAGCAGTGTTGGGTTCGAAAGCAAACGTCCAAATTGTAGTCCCGTAGCTAGGATTTCCGGGCTTAGAACCTTGCTGAATATTCAGTGCGTTGATAAAATCCTGCAAAATTAGCTGCTCGTCAGTAAGTTTAAATTTCTTACCAATTTGGATCGGCTGTAACACTGATCCAGCGCCTCCATCGACCCCGGGGGAAACCTGATTCCTCTGAGGAAGATTAAAGCGTTGTGTACTGAATCCGGTGTATAATGTCATATAATTATTTAGCTTCCTAATTTACTGATTTCTTCTTGTAGTCTAATTATAGCTTTCATATTTTCTTTGTATAGCGCATAGGCTTGTACAGTAGACGGATCGTTGATTCCCGAACAATCTCTGCAAGAAAGATAATCCTGCTTTAATTTTTCAGTTTTACTCTGTAGTTCTCTTAGTTCCTCGAATAAAGAAGCGTTTTCTGTGGTCTGACCAACATTGGTGACTAGATTAGCTGCGGTAGTTAATCTTGATGTATTAACATTAGTGACAGGTGCAGTGTATTCACTGTTTTCCAATCTTGCCAGTTTCGCATTAACTCCGTCTTCAACAAATGTGTTTACACCCGTAGTTGGCATCTTGAATCCAGCTGCCATTCCTGTTGATAAGCTGTTAATTATTGATATTAGTATAGCAGTCTGTGAGGGATTTAGACCCATCGTAGCTACGGTTTCTAAGTTCAATGTGCCGTTTAGTAGTGCTTCTTTTATACTTGCTACTGTCATGGACGCAGGCAATCCTAAACTTTGGTCTGCTAATGCATCAATTTCTTTAGACAAGTACACTACGTACTCTTTTGACGGGTCTACGATATTTGTAATTGCTGCTTCGCCGCCTGGTAATCCAATTAACGTGTTTAAGTTAGCTGGGTTAGTTATGACTTCTTCAGGGTTCATACCATATTTCTTTGTGTATTCTGCTATTCTTTCTTTTTTGATAGCAGCCAAATCTTGAGGTACCCCGGGTTTTAACTTACCGTATGAATCTAATATAGCCTGATAGGCAGCAGTAACAGAACCTTTATTAGAGTTAGTATCCCCTATACTTGAGTTAGTACCAGAGGAAACTTTATCCGCTAATTTAGCAGCGTAATTTCCACCTGAAATTAAATCTGTCACAGAACCAATATTAGTATTAGAGTTGGCTCCTACACTAGACACACCAGATGTAGTTGACTTTACATACTTTTCTACTGCTGGAACGCCAGCAGCGGATGCCGCTAGAATTAATCCACCTGTTTCGGTTAAACTTTCTTTACCTGTTATGATTCCTTTGTCAATTAATTCATTGTTAGCATCTTGCAGGAGTTGTGCTTGTATTTCGGCCTGCTGACTTTGATTGTTTGCAAATGCTGCATAAGTCGCTATACCTGCTAGACCAGTCCACACTGAGGGCGGTAAAGCTTTTACAAAATCCATACCCTTTTCTAATAGTGACTTTACTAGATTACCAGAACCCGGCTTTAGATAACCAGCAGCCTCAAGTTGATTTGGACTAAAGTTGAACGCACCCAGTGACGCGGGTCCTGGGTTAGGTGTATTTGCTGCGTTAACTGCTGCCTGACTTACCAATGAACTAGTCATATTTGATTGTCCTGCGGCTACTTCACTGGACGTAGTTGGTACTGAGTTTACATTAGAAGGTGATGTAGGATTGTTGGGTGTATCTGGTGCGGAATTATTTGCTGCTTGTGTTTGTGATGAAGGTGACTGAGGAGTATTATTTTCTTCTCCCATATCAACTTTTACATCTACACCCTTATTAGCTTCAGTCCATGGACTGTGTGCGGGTACCCTAGAGTTTATACTTTCTATTTTGTTTGGTGCTGGTGTAAATCCAGAACTCTTGTTGTAAATTGTATCTGTGTGCTTTTTAACTTCTTGCTTTTTAACTTCTTCCGGCGTCAAAGGACTTGTGCCAGTATTCAAGTTAATATTAGGTCCACCTTTAACATACACTGTTGCTTTGCTTTCGATACCTGCATCACCTTTACTTTGAAATGCCATAGCATCATCAACTTTTACGGTGTGTTTCTTAGCAGTGTATTGTTTAAAGTTTTCACTTGCTCTAATTGAAGTATCTTTTGCACTTTCAATGTTTATATTTTCGTTTGCTTTTAAATTAAAATTTCGTTTAGCAAACATATTAATATCACGTTCGGCGTGAATATTCATATCGCCATGTGTGCGAACGTTGACACTATTAGTTGAATAGATATCAATAGCACCTTCTTTGTTTAATTCTATATAAGTTTTACCGTTAGCATGAACAATGTACATTGTTTCTTCTTTGTCATGCATCAATATCATGTGACCGGTACCTGAACGCAATCTAACTAATTGATTCTTTCCCGTTAGAGTACCGTCATCCATTACAAAGCTGTGACCACCTTTGCGACCAACAACCTTAAAGTTTTCATCCGGGGTGCCTTCATTCTGTGCAGCACCTTCGATAGATTCGTCAGTGTATCCACCTTTATAATACGGTCTACCGGGAGTGCTAATACCAAATACATTACTAGGTGTTTCTCGTGCTGCCGAACTAGTGATAGTTCCTCGCACTGGATCTTTAACAATGCCCTGTTTGAATAATCTACCTGCTTGATAACTGTGTACTGTTCTATCCTGCTCGACTAATTCTTCTTTGTTATCTTTTTCTTTATTAGCATCGTTATATTCTGTTACAGGTAATTCACTTGCACCGCCGTATGTTTCAGATTCTTCTGAGTTGGGAACCACCTTAGCACTAGCACTAGTTGCAGGAACCATATGTGTCAACCCAGAGCCTGGTATGCATCCTATATAGTATCCAAAGTTTATATCTCCACCGACAAATATACAAAGAACTTCTGTTCCAATGTCAGGTGGTGTAGCCCACATACCGTATGAGTGACTATTACCTTTAAACTTTCCTTCACCGTCAGGACTAGATGTGTTCTGAGTAGAACCAAAGAAAGGACTCAAATATCTTACAGGCGTCCAGTATCTAGGATTGTCTTGGTTAGCATCGTTAAGTCTCCCCAACCATACTTCTATTTTACCAGTATGTGTGGGATCGATATTATTTTTTACTATTCCTATGACAGGGTGAGGTATTAATGCTGCACCGCCCCGATTATCTTTATAATTTGAGGGAAGTCCTCGAGGGAATATAAAATCATGGTTGGACATTCTTTACACCTTTAATCTTTTTTGTACGAAGCAGGATCAAATACTCTAAAACTTTGTAGTGACCAAGTTTCACCTTTGTTTTCTCGTAGCTTCAATTGTGGTTTTGCAGTAGGCGGTATCCTAGGGCCCTGCTGTGTTTGAGATTTAGTTTCGGGTTCTTCTCGTTGCGGGGCAGAGGGCGGAGTTTTATTAGCCTCTACACGTGCTTTAAGTCTATCAACTTCATTTCTGTCATAGCTACCGTCATCGTCTTGAACTTGAACGCCCTTATTAGTTGGCGCTGACCTTTTTACTACCGGCGGATTAGTCAATGACTTACGACTTTCTACGTTAGATACTGGATTTTCAGGAGCCTCATTGAAAGACGGACTATCTGCTGGACTACTGTCCGAGATACCAGTACCAGGCGCATCATCAAAAGATGGACCAGATGAAGAATCAGGATCTCTACTTTCTGGGAAGTTTGGACCTTCAGCATTATCTACACTAGGACTTTGATCTTCTGACTCTCTACCTTCTTCGGCTTCTGATGACCCGCCACCACCTGTAGGTTCTTTAAAAGGAGGTAATATCAAACGCAAATCTTGCGTGAATAATCCTTTATTGAAGTTACTAGTAGCCTGTATGACCATATAAGCCATACCTTTTACTTTACTTTTCATGCTAGGTGGATAGTCCCAGAAAGTAATGCTATCATTTACTTCTAATAAACCATCAGTATGATGATAATCTACACCTTCTTTAAAGTCTACTTCAATGAAAACTTGTCCGCTGTTTGGGTTGATACTGTAATCTGATCCATAACGTTTTTTAATGATGCTGTCTATGGCTCCACCAGTAGAAGTCATAAGATAGTCGGGGTCTCCTAAAATTCTTAATCTAGCTTTAACTTGGTCGCCTGGGCTATACAAGAATGTTTTTACACTGTTAATGATTTCAAATGAACCCGACAATTTGTTTAGTGGGTTGGCGCCCTGTCCCGGCTGTGAAGTCACTGGTGCATTGTTGTTAGGACTATCTTTAGTTGTCTTTACTTCGGACATCATTGCAGCGGCTTGGAAATACAATAAGTTATAATCTTGTTCGTAACTTAATATTTCAGTATTTTCACCGGTGAACCAATAGCTATATCTCTTGTGAGGTCCGGGATACTCGGGAGCCTTCTTTAGATACAATGAACGTACATATGGGATATCGTATTTTTGCACAACATACGTTATCGTATACTGGTAATCATTTCTTTTTTCGTCCCATTGTCCTGGTTCAACGTGCGGAGTAATGTTATACCAATGAATAGTCTTACCATCTTCTTTGTCTACTTTTACGGATTTTCTCTGTACAGTTTGTGTTTCTTCTCTAGGATGTTCTGATACAGCATCTTCGATATATTTGCTCTGAGATATGATCTGGTCTATTGCCGAAACTATACTACTACCCGGTGTGATAGAAATTGTACGAATATCTTTTGATATCTTTTTAGAATTTTGTGTGTTAGCTGTCTTTGGGTTACTACCTGCTGCATCCTTAGTGGGAACCATTGGCGCTTTATCTTTAAGATACCATTCACCTACAATTTCACTTTCACCTATTTCAGAATCTTCAAATCTAATCTTGTATTCATCTGGGAAATCTATTTGACCGCTTTTCTTTAGTTCTTCTTGATGGTCATTCAATGCTTGAAATAGTCCTCGTATTTTACTAGGTTGACCTGAAGTTTGCTTTTCACCTTCAATAGCGTGTTTCACTGTATCTGCACGTAAATTTAATACAGGTGGAACAAGCCCTCGCTTGACACCCATTGCAACTTGTTGATTTACTAAAACTGCATTGATATTATAGACTACAACCTTGTTGTCTAATTTGAAATTAAACTTTGTAATCATTATCGGGAAAGACCTAGAGTAGACACCTTGTGCGTCTGATATAGGGTTACCCATTGCATCGTAACCATAAAATTTTATTTCCAACAAATAATGTTGTGCTAATGCAGTAATAACATCTTTTGCGTTTGGATTTCCTTGCTGAAACTGCATAGCGGCTTTTACTAGTTGAGTAGAAAAACTAAAGCCATAAGGTTCATAAACTTGAAACGAGAAGTCGTAACTGTTTGACGGAATAAAAGACTCTTTAGTAGATGTGATTGTTTTAATTGTTAAGTTATCAATATACAAGTCATAGGGAATTCCCTCTACTCGTTGTTCTCTGGAATCGTTGATGCCACCGCTTTGTGCCACTATAGCTGCGCTAGAAACTACACTATTATCTCCTGCACAATAACGACTGTATTGTTGCGGACTCAACATATACAAAGTAATTCTGTATGTGTAGCTTGAGAATTCCCCTAATGGGTTGTACAGACGTTCGGCGAACTGGTCATTTCCCGTAGTTCCACTGCTACTATCGCCATAATCATCAAACATCATATTATAATCCTAACGTCGCCTTAAGTGTAGGAAGTTGCGGCAAATAGATCCCTGTACCAGTAGTAAAGTCAAATAAAGGATCTTTTAATCTGTTTGGATTTCGTTGTGCAAATACCCACCACAATTTACTATCGTTGTATAAGTCATACGCCAATAAGTCTGGTCTATGGTTATACGTTTGAGTAATTACCCAGTATTGATCGGTTGCATTCTTGGGTATGGGTATGTCTACCATTACATCTAAGAAATCATTCTTAACTACTTGAGTTAAGAAGTAAGGACTAGTTTTAGGATAAGGAGAAACCATTACCATATACCTTTCTTAATAGATTCACCAGTGCCATATTCTTCCAAACTAAAGTTTCTACTAATGTCATTCCTAGACACGACCGGAACACATGTTATATTAATTTGAATTTTAGTAGGAACGTATGTCGCCTGTGAGTTAGATAAACTATTGAACTTTGGTGGTCCGGATGTAGCACCGCGGTTTAGTCCGGATCCTCTTAGTCTTCCTAATATAGCATCTAAAAAACCACCTGATTTAATACGCTGCTGATAGGAACTTAAATTTTGCCCTGAGTACTGAGTAGTACTTCCAGCACGAATATAATCTACATCATTAGGAAGTGAATACTGAAAGTTTGTTACCAACAATGGGTGATTGTTAAATTGATACTGTCCCAAACCAGACAAGTAGCACAACGGTGGAGGTGTCCCTGCATTAGGGTTAGAATCTTGACCATAAAACATTTTTGTAACTGACTTGAAGAAATGTATTACAGCTAAGACATAACTAGCTTCACCTGTGTCCTGTGCGGTAAAATCAGCAATAATTTGAATATCATCTACAGCACTATTCTTATAAAAGAATAACTTATAGTTTGAATGTGTCACATCCGCTGGATCATAGTTAGCACGATATGAAACATTTATTTGCGGCGTATAAGGGAATATAACACCATTAGTTGCAAGCAAAGGAGCAAGAATATCACCGTCGCTAGCAGCGTTGTAAAGATAATTTGCACCGGGTGCTAAGCTTAACCTAACTCTCCAGTCAGCTTGTGAGTTATGATTTTGCTGTGACTGCAATTGTCCCTGGGACCTAGTACCCATTAATGATCCAGCGAAGCCACTATTAGAATCAAACAAGTTAAATCCACTAGGTCTGGGCAATGAGGGAAACTCAGGTGACGGGAACGGTGGATAGGAAATTTGATTGTTAGTGTTTTCCTGTCTGGGAATTGGCTCGTTATCAACGTTTGGTGGTTGGGATCTTGGTTCTGCCATGATTATACCTTTACTAAATATATTTATCGCTAAAAAAATCGCCATTTTTTACCATTAAAGTTGTTTTGACTAACACAATAGTGTTACACTATAACAAATAACAACGGAAACTTATGAGTCTACCATCTAAAAAACCAGTAAATTACTTAAACAATAAAGACATTCTAAAAGAAATTCATGCTAGCAAAAATTCATACTGCACATTTTTAAATCCACAGGAAGATCACAAATACGATTTTATTGTGGATATGCCACATGAATCTATTGAAAAGTCACTAGAATACGCACTAAAGCCAGAAACTATCCAGCAAGCCAGAGAAGCTAGGGCAGCTAGAATGGATCTTGAAATGGATATGCCCAAAGGTACATTTGATCCAATTAGCATCCCCATTACTGATTTAGTGTTTAGAGTTATGACTTGGGACCATGTTCCTGTTGCACCAAAGCAACCTAGAAAAGTTGATAAGAAGAAGTCAGCTAAAGATATTTTTGAATTTGAAGATGAACTGGATCCAGATTCAATCTTTGAAGATTTGGAAGATAGCACTACAAAAGCAGAGATTGATGACATGGTTCATGTCAAAGTCAACTTCCCACCTTTTCAACACTTTAGATTAGATGAAACTAATACGTTTAGATGCATTGGAAAGAGTCATTGGAATGGTGATTTAGAAAACGGCGAGTTTTGTAAGGAGCACGGTACTATTACTAATAAGCTAGCCAAAATGTACATTATGATGTGTGAGAAATACGCAATGAAGTTCAATTGGCGAGGATACACATATAATGACGAAATGCGTAATTCAGCAATCTTGCAATTGACATACGTTGGACTACGATTCAATGAAGCTAAAAGTCAGAACCCTTTTGCTTACTACACTGCGGCAATCACTAATAGCTTCTGTCGTGTACTGAACGCAGAAAAACGAAACCAAAACATACGTGATGATATCCTAGAGTTAAACGGCCTTAACCCAAGTTGGTCTAGGCAAGCTACATCTAGCACATCATACGAAGAATGATTTAACCAACAGAGTTGCATACGTAACTCTGTTTTCTTTATACTATACAAATGAGTAATCTTTTCAAGAAAGCTGCCGTTTTTACGGACATTCACTTTGGACTAAAATCAAATAGTCTACAACATAACCAAGACTGCGCTAACTTTGTAGATTGGTTTATTGAAGCTGCAAAGAAAGAAGGTTGTGAAACCTGTTTCTTCTTGGGGGACTGGAATCACCATCGTGCAAGTATCAATATTCATACACTACAATTTGGTTTACAAGCACTGGAGAAATTAAATGCTAGCTTTGATAGGGTATATTTTATACCAGGCAATCACGATCTTTATTATCGTGACCGTAGGGACATTCATAGTGTTGAGTGGGCTCGCCATTTACCAAATGTACAAGTCGTCAACGACTTCTTCCAAGAAGGAAACGTTGTTATAGCACCATGGTTGGTAGGAGAAGATTACAAAAAGCTACAAAAGATGAAGGGCAAGTATTTGTTCGGTCATTTTGAGTTGCCACACTTCTACATGAATGCTATGGTTGAAATGCCCGATCACGGTGAACTTAACACCAATCACATGAGTGGCTTTGAAAAAGTATTCAGCGGACATTTTCACAAACGTCAGTCTAAGTCTAATGTTTGGTATGTAGGTAATGCATTCCCGCACAACTATGCAGACGCAGGTGATGATGCACGTGGTATGATGATACTAGAATGGGGTCAAGAACCTGTGTTCAAGTCTTGGCCTAGACAACCAATCTATCGTGTACATAAACTAAGTGAAATCTTAGAGAACCCAGAGGGCTATCTTTTGATTGATAGTCATGTTAGAGTACATCTTGACATTGATATTTCATACGAGGAAGCTAACTTCCTACGTGAAACACTAATCCCAGAACACAAATTACGTGAAATGACATTGATTCCTATTAAAGGCGAAGCTACTGAGACACAAGGTGTTGATAGCTTGAAGTTTGAGTCAGTTGACCAAATTGTCATCGACCAAATTAACGCAATTGAATCTAAATCATTTGACAAAAAACTATTGTTGGACATCTATAACAATCTATGATAACACTAAAGAACATCACTCTACGAAACTTTCTATCTATCGGTAACGTAACACAAGCAGTTGACTTTGACAAAAAAGATATTACACTAATTCTAGGTGAAAACTTAGACTTAGGTGGCGACGGTGCTAGAAATGGCACTGGTAAAACCACATTGATCCAGGGTCTTTCTTATGCATTGTTTGGTACTCCTATCAATAGCATTAGAAAAGACAACTTAATCAACCGTACCAATGAAAAGGGTATGTTGGTTACGCTAGAGTTCAACGTCAATGGCACTGATTACAAAATTGAACGTGGTCGTAAGCCTAACGTATTGAAATTTTATGTAAACAACGTTCAGCAAAAGGCAACAGAAGACCAACAAGGTGAAAACAAAGAAACACAGGCTGCTATTGAGCGTGTGTTAAGTTTGACACCTGAAATGTTCCGACACATTGTAGTATTGAACACATACTCTGAACCTTTCTTGGCTCTCAAAAACAATGAGCAACGTGAAATTATCGAGCAGTTGTTGGGTATTACGTTGCTTTCTGAAAAAGCAGAAGTTGTCAAAGATTTGATTCGTCAAAGTAAAGACGATATCCAACAGGAAGAATTTAGAATAAAAGCGGTCGAAGAAGCCAACAAACGAGTCAAAGAACAGATTGACAGTGTTAAACGCCGACAAACTTTGTGGCAGAAAAAACACGACGAAGATTTGAGTAATCTTGCATCTGAATACGATGAACTTAGCAAGGTAGACATTGATGCTGAATTGCTAGCTCACAAAGACCTTGCAGTATGGAATGAAAAGAAAAAGCAACAAGAGGCTCACGATGCACTCGTTGCCCGTCAAACTGCATGGAAACAAAAACAAGACAAAGATATTGCTACATTGCAACTCAAAATGGACGAGTTAAGTCACATCGACTTTGTAGCTGAGTTGCAGGCTCATAGAGATTTAATTGCGTATAACAATCAAGTACAACTAAAAACTGCGTATGACAGTAAAGTTGATAGTTTGCGTAAAGAGATTACTAAAGAAGGTAAGAACTACGACAAACTCACGACTGAAGTTGAAACACTAAAAGAACACAAGTGTTATGCTTGTGGTCAAGACTTCCATGATGAACAACACACTAATGTTTTGAATAGCAAGGTTGAGTTGTGGAATACTAGCAAAAGTCATTTAAATGACTTGAAGTTTCAATTAGATGAACTAGTTGCTAATCCCGTGAGTGTAGGAGAGAAACCAGCCACTCATTATAAAACTGAAGCTGAAGCTGTTCGACAATCAACGGAAATTGATAACATTAAGAGGCAGATAGATGATAAAAAAAGTGAAACCGATCCGTACATCGAGCAGATTCTTGAAACGGCTAGCGTCACTTTGGGTAAGCGTCCGTCTACTCATTACGACAACGAATCACAAGCAGTGGAACACAGAACAAGAGTTCAGTCGTTGTTATCTCAAATTGAGAGCAAGGCGGGCGAAACTGATCCTTACCAAGATCAGATTCAAGAAATGGAGTCTCAGGCTCTTCAAGAGGTAAAGTTTGATAAGATTAACGAGATTACTAAACAAATGGAACATCAGAAGTTTCTACTTGACTTGTTGACTAGTAAAGATTCGTTTGTTCGTAAGAAAATCATTGACCAGAATTTGAGTTACCTAAACTCACGACTAACTCATTACCTAGACAAAATCGGGCTTCCCCACAACGTTGTGTTTAAAAACGACTTAACAGTTGAAATCACTGAGTTGGGTCGTGAACTTGACTTTGACAACTTATCACGTGGTGAACGAAACAGACTGATTCTTGGTTTGAGTTTTGCTTTCCGTGATGTTTGGGAAAACCTGTATGCTCCAATCAATACGTTGTTTATTGACGAGTTGATTGACTCAGGTCTCGACACAATGGGCGTTGAAAACAGTCTTGCGATCCTCAAGGATATGAGTCGCCGTCGTCATAAGTCGATTTGGCTTGTATCACACCGTGAAGAATTAGCTGGACGAGTACCAAACGTACTCAAAGTTATCAAAGAAAACGGATTTACATCGTATAATACGACCGTAGATATAGAATAATTTTTAACACAGTTTACTAGTCATAAGTATGAGTATGCCAAGTCCACAGAAACAAAAAGGTTCAGGTTACGAGCGAGTAGTCGCTAAATTTCTCTCCGAATTATACGGAGAAAGTTTTATCCGTGCACCTGGATCCGGAGCGTATGTGGGTGGCAAGAATCAAGTACGAAAAGAAGTGTTACATGAGGGGCAAATTCGTTCTTTTAAGGGCGACATTGTTCCTGGACATTCTTTCAGCAAAATGAATGCAGAGTGCAAGTTCTATAAGGACTTTCCGTTTCATCTATTACTTACGGGTGAGTGCAAACAACTTGATTCGTGGCTAGATCAACTTCTTGATGTAGAAGATGAGGGCGACATGAACATATTGTTTATGAAGTTCAATCGCATCGGTCAATTTGTCGCTGTACAACCTAAACTAACTTGGAAGATGGATAACTATATCTTCTATGCTAGTAAAGAATACGGCGATTGGTTGATTACAGAACTTGATAGCTTTTTCAAAAACAACCAAGAATTAGTAAAACTATATTCAGGCACATCAGACACCACGTCAAATTCACAACTCACAATAAACATCACTTAATTTTATAAAAATTTGTCGTCTCCGTCGGGAGACCTCCTTGAAGATGCCTGAAAGATGGCTGATGGATCTGGAGTATGCATGTCAGTGATGACATGGAACACCGAGAAGGCAATCGAGAAAAGCGAACCTTCAATGAGTACATATCTAATTCTGTCTTGCGGATATGTAACATGCGTTGCTGAGGGATCATCTACATTTTTATGTTAAAAGATGGTACTTCAACTACAGTCCCATAAAACCTTACAGAGTAACACTGACAAAATGAAATCGTTTAAATATCTAATCAATGATTACGATTCGATGAACCGTATCATTCAAAACCAATCCAACCAAGCCCAAACGTATCGTGACTGGGAAAC
>OGWF01000113.1_pt1 | contig 12463 bp, 9 predicted proteins | sample 1575951 | NCBI WGS metagenome assembly OGWF01 (sample SAMN07581523, study PRJEB24739) | freshwater metagenome | place: Singapore | collected 2015-01
GTTTCCCAGTCACGATACCGGAAGCCATAATAAAAAGGTTTATGATTTAATTTCTGAAATGAGGGGATGTTTTAGAGTGGAGGTGCAAGAATGAAACACATCCCGAAGACACCATTATTCATTCCTCACGGACAAAAGAAACGCTAAATGAACGAACTGGCACTATATCAGTTATTCCGCAACATACTGGCTGCTTCCTCGGTAATGGAGGGCAGATTCTTCATTGTCAGGCAGGCGGCCGCAGAGATCAACATGTCCAACATGGGCAGCGTGATAGCTGATGTGCTGGACGGTCAGACCATACAGAAGAAGTATCCGTGCGTGGTGATGCTTCCACCAACGGAGACCAGCTATGCGACGGATAACGGGTATAGTATGATGCGCTTTGACCTGTTTTTCCTGACACTGGAAGGCAGAACCGGTGATGGTGATGTGAAATCGCCTGATCTGGAGACAAACAGGAGCCAGCATACCAGGGAGGAAGACTGGAAGGATATGCGTGAATGCGCGGGTGGTTTCTCCAGCAAGTTAAAGGAACTGATAAGGGTGCCACCGCTGAGCCAATACACGTGCATCGGAGGGTCGGAAAGCTATACGAGGATGACAGCCAGGGGCAGTGACGGATTGAATGGAGTGCGGCTGTCGTTCGACATGATGCTACGGATAGACAAGTGTACTTACACAGAGTATCCGGCTGAGACGGAGATAGAGATACCAACTGATTTAATTCCACATGAAACACATAAGCACTGATGTCAGGATACAGAATGATAGCCAAGAAGATACCTGATTCTGTCAGGACGGCACTACTGGCTAACGACACAATTGGTAAAGCAACAGCAGCTGCGGGAGATAAAAACCTACAGCTGCTGTCACGTATTTGGCATGAGTACATAGAGCCAGATCAGCGGCCGAACCTTGACTGCGGTAAGTGTATATCGGGTTTGCTGATGAACTGGAAGGAGTTGCAATCTACGCTGGCACAACTGGAAGAGGAGAACAAAGCATTGCAGGTATTGAGGAGCAAAAGCAGGTAGTATGGACGCACGGAAAGCAGAGATCAGGCTATTGGACAGGGTGGCAAAGGAGGTGAATAAGAACCTCATTGCTGAATGGGTGGCGCAGGGGCACCACCTTACCGGTGCGTGGGAGCAGTCTCTGCGTGGAACCATCGTGCAAAGTCCTGATTCCGTGTCAGTAATCGGAACGATGAACTACTACGGTGCGATACTGGAACAGGGCGTATCAGCCAATAAGATACCCTATGGAGGCAGAAGAGCATCAGGAGGCACGTCGCAGTACATACAGGGGTTGGTTGGCTATTTCAAGAAGCGTGGACTGAATGAGCGGGAAGCTATCAGGGCTGCATTTGCAACGGCCAACAAGCACAAAAAGGAGGGTATGCCGACCAAGAGCAGCGCCATCTATTCCAAGACGGGGCAGCGTACCAAGTTCATCAATACGGTGGATAAGGCAATCAGCGCAGACGTTGACAAGATGGTGAGTGATGGTCTGGATGATATAGTGGAACGCAAATACAGGGAAGAGAAATCAGAAATAATATAAAATATGGCAATATCATACGCAACGGGGCCAACGATCAACAGGGTGATTCCTGCATACAACCCGATAAAGATACAGATACATGATGATGGCGTAGGAGGCGCTACGCCAGTGATCTACTGTGATGTGTACATGAATGAGGTGTACTACAAGACGGTAACCAGCAGCAGCCCTATACTGATAACGGGCACGGCTACTGTATGGGAGGTGGATATATCAGGAGTGGCACAGGAGTACTTGAAAAGCAAGGTACCTGACATTACAAATCCGTTTTCGGGTGGACTGCCGGTGATGGAAGAATTGTATCTGGCACCGCCATCATTCAACCTATATACACATGGAGGAGCTGCAAGGTGCCGCTGTAAGGCAAGAAGGGGCACGGCAGATGCATACGGTGTGGTTACGCCTCAAACACCTGTACCTGTGCAGGAAACGGTGGACAGTGCTGCCATCGCAGGTGGAGGGTATGCAATAGACCCATTCCTGATAGTGAATAGTGCGTTGCAGCTGAATAGTGAGCATACTACCAACATGGAATACCAGCTGGGGCAGTATAAGCGCACAGGAGTAATATCGACAGCAGGGTACCAGGTGCAAGGTGAAAACAAGATATACCCATTGTCGAAGCTGGTGAGCGGTAAGATCTACAACAATGACTATGGTCAATTTCCCATTGTGCTGAAACGAGATTGCTTCTTTGCTCCGGGTGGCAGCTATGTGAATAGCAGCATAACGGCCATAGCGGTGGAGTGTTACGATAAGAATGGAGTTAGGATATACGCAGCACCATCAGCCGGTCAAACGATCTACGGAGAGTCGATACTGAACATACCTACCGGTGTAAAGAACTTACTGGCACTATTCCCGCTGATGGCCGCTGCATTGCCAAACACAGCATGGTATCAGGTGTTTCTGTACAATAACCTTTGGGCGAGTATTGACCCGTCGCAGGTGTGTTTTGTGACACCAAAATACTATCTGCAGCAGCCAGAGGTGACAAATCAGACTGAACATATACGGGTATGGTTCAGGAACTTCTTAGGGCACATGGACACGTTGAACTTCAGGGTGTTCAATGAGCACGGGAAGTCTACCAGCAGTCCGACAGAGGCAAGGAGAACTACAGCACGGGTCAATGCTTCTCAGATGCGTAATAATGTGCGCAGTAACCGGATGGCAGAGGTTACGGATGTATTTGATGAGTGGGAACTACCGATGATAGAGGAGTTGTGTAGTACAGCACAGGCCTATGTGGAGACTACCAACCCACCCTACCCTACACCAGCAGGGCAAAACAGGCTGATGCCGATAGTGATAGAGGATATGGAGTACATACAGCGCAGGCATGAAGGCAGGTATCAATATGAGGTAACCATCAAGTACATGCTGAGCCATGAGAATGTAAGTGTAAGAGGATAAAAACAAAATTATGCCATATACGAAGGATCTACAGATATTGATTGACGGGCAGCCGCTGGAAACGGGGCCGCTAGAGCGTGCAGGGGTGAATCTCAGCTATGGGCTGGAAGACCCTGAAAACTTTGAGCAGAAGCAGAGCAGTATGTCTCTGGGAATATCGTTGCCAGCTACGCCAGTGAATGACCGCATTTTTAACAGCTTCCATGATCCATCGGTGGAGGATATGACACCAGGGGCTGTTTATGGAAATCTGAGGAGATGCAACATAGTAGCGGGAGGCATTGAGGTGCTGCGGGGCGTAAGCATGCTCCAAAGCGCAAGCCATACGAGACTAGCTGCGGGGTATAACATCAACTGCTACGGCCAGAATGGAGATTGGGCGATTGATATGAAAGACCTGACACTGTGGCACTGTCTGAATGATGCTACGCATACGTTTGATGTGGCTACTGTGGAGGGCAGCTGGTATAATTTCATGTATAGTGAGGCGTATGACTACGTATATGCACCTGTTCGCTATAGGCAGCCTTTTGGCGACAATGACGACACTGTGAACATATACCATCTACGGCCGTCATTAAGCATCTACTGGATGATACAGAGGGCATTCAGGCAGCTGGGATACAAGGTAAAAAGTAACTTCTTTGAAACGGACTACTTCAAGGGGTTGGTGCTGCCATGGGTATGGGGGGATTTCTTCGACCTGAACGGAAGTGTGAAAGAGGGATTGCTGTTTAAGGCTGCCGGACCTGCTGATAAATATACCGTATCAACAGTAGTGGATGGTGGTTCGTCTGGTTCAGTAGGATATAACAATGCTTACCGTATAGCAGGCAGCTTCTCAGGGTATGTTTTCAGTTATGTGGGTGTAGGACCTGCATACTGGAATTTCAGGGTGGGTAATACCAATGTTCCTAATGGCAATGACAACTTTGACCTGTACGAATTTGATGAAGGAAGCGGAACCATGAAGTGGACATACAATCCACCACCGGAGATATCTTCCTTTGTTGGCAATAACATCACCGCAAACTTCAAATTCAACCTGATTGCGCAAACAAATGCACCAGGAGGGCACTCTACGAGGGTCAGAATAGAAGTGACACATGTATTTTTCAGCGGTGCGCCTACTACTGTCACGTTGATTGACTATGATACACTCGATCTACCAGGCAGCGGCACAAAAGGCAATCTACTGGAACCCATTCCTTTCAGTTTTCCTGTTTCCGGTATCAGTCAGGGAGATAGAATTGAGTTAAGGCTGAAAATACAAAGTTCAGGGGCGGCATCATGCTCATTCGAACTTATTAACTCACAACTGATCACACTGAACCCGGGCTCTGGAACACCTCAGTACTCATACATCTTTTCGACATTAGAGATCACATCGCTACAGTTGGAGTTGGGCGGCACTGTAAATCTTAAATTCTACGACAAGTTTAAGAGTTATAAATTCCTGGACATGCTGCGCGGTTTAGTGGATATGTTCAATCTGGCTATACAGACGAACCCGATAGATAAGGAAGTGACCATAGAGCCTACGCACGAATACAAGCTGCCGGGTATTGCTGCACTACAGGACGGATACTTCAAAAGGGAACGCTTGGACTGGACAGGGAAGCAGGATCTAAGCAAGGAGAGCGTAATGTCATTGTTCTCTGAGTCCGAAAGGCAATTGGATATGCAGTTCAAGCAGGATGGAAGCGACGGTGGACAGAACATATACGCGGCACGTTACAGGGGTATCTACCTGAACAACACTGTGACAAACCGTATCAACAATACGAACATCGATAACGGGATATTTGCGGGAGTGCCCGGAGCAGCAAGGTATATGTTTCCTATGCGGTTCAGGAAGGGGAATAAGCAGATGACCAACCGATTCTTTTCGGCTACTATGCACTACGTGCACAAGAGTTGGAAAGGGGTAAACGTATCAACTGACCCGGCACCGCAACTGATAGCCATATTCCCAGAAAGCATCAATGACAGCAGCGGCAGCGCTATCACTCAGACGTTTGAGCCGAAAATAGCCTTTTACAAGGGCGTGGGTCTAACATCGGTGCAGGGTGGATGGAGATGGATAGGAGACCCGGCAGCGCCATACAGTGAGATGGCAGCTACTGCATTCGAACTGCCGCTGATGTTTGCGGTGAACTATGGAACAGGTGGAGAAAATGACCCTGTGCTGACCTACTGCGACCAGAAGATCAACGGGAACATAGTACCCGGATTGATGCGCAACTTCTTTCTGAAGCGACTGGCTATCATGCGTAGCGGAAAGCAGTACAAGACCTATATGCGGGTTAATAACGGGGATATGACCAACTGGCTGCACAGGGAGCGTATCATCATCAACGGTGCTATCTATAACCTGATAAGTGTTGACAACTACAATCCATTGAGTGATAACCCGGCATTGTGCACGTTCTGGAAGGATGTACAACCATTGGAATCTGACCAGGATGCTATATATCCATCTGCAGACGCATTGAACGGAGTTTCTATTCTCGGACAGTTTGACCTCAGATATGCTCCTCTTATCCTATACAACACTGATCTACCACAAGTACAATAACCGATAAAATATAACAGATGATAGCCATAGAAAAAGCGTACCAGTTACGGGCCATAGGAGGTAAGGAAGTTTACGACCAACTGGACAAGATACATAAGAAGTTCACGGACATCAAGAACGTGAAGAAGAGCCTGAATGACCAGATGGCAAACGTCAAGGATACTGACGAGTATAAGGCGCTGGCTGAGCAGCTGAAGAACGTGCAGAAGGAGTACCGGAATGTGCAGCGCGAGTTGAAAGCATTGCAGATACAGGTAGCGGAGATGAGGAGCCTGAATAAGCAGGCTGAAATTGATGCGAAAAAGAGTGCTCAGGCTACGGTAGCCAATGCCAAGGCTGCAACGGAAGCAGCCAAAGCGGCTACAGAGGCACAGAAGCAGGCCACTCAGCAGAGCACACAGGCACTGCTTGCAGAAAAGCAGGCTGCAGCACAAGCACATGCACAGCTGAAGCAATTGCAGCTACAGAAGGCACAGGCGAGAGCAGCAGCACCCGCAGCGGCAGCGGGTAGCTATAATGACATAGCGGCACAGTACAAGGCGGCATTGAGCAACTTTAAGGCCACAGTGTCACTTCAGGATGCTGCGGCTCTGAAACTAGCACAGGAGCATCTTATGAGCCTGAAAACGCAGTTGGATAGCTTTAACCGGTCGTTGACGGAGGACAAAGTGCTGATAGGTGAATATACCAGCGGCATCATGAACGCCTTCAAGAAGATGGGGCTGGGGCATCTGATACAGGACCAGGTAAACACGGCCAAGGCATCACTGAACACGTTGAATGTGGAGTTCAACCAGCTAAAACACCAACTGGAGCAGATAAAAGCTACAGGTGTGGGCAGTCTGGATGCGGTGGAGCGCCAACTGATCGAGAACAGGAATGCCGCTATGCAGCTTGAAAGCCAGTTGGAGCAGGTGCATAATGAGATGCGTAACATGGGCGGAATCGGAACGCAAGTGACACAGGCACTGAGTAACGAATTCAAGAACCTGAAGCAAAGTGTAGCACAGTTCATCATTGGTTATGCCGGGTTTCAGTCTATCATATCGGGCATCCGTTCATCTGTCCATATCAACTACGAACTGTCGGACACATTTGCAGACATCAAAAACAGGATACATGGCACAGATGAGGAGGTAAACACGCTGATTGAAAGCCTTCGGAAGCTGGACACAAGGTCTTCACTGGCCAGTCTGGTGGATATTGCAGCCATTGTAAGTAAGAAAGGTGTAGCAAAAGATGAAATTGCAGGTATCACTCAGGCGATTGACAACCTTATGGTCTCACTGAATGGCGAAATGGGTGATGCTAAGGAGACTGTTTCGACACTTGTGAAGCTGGTAAACGTGTATAGTGAGGATAAGCATGTTACAGCAGAGAATATCAATGCAATAGGTGGAGCAATTGCAAAACTATCGACTAGCGGTGTGGCTACGGGTGCGTTCCTTGTTGACTTTGCTGAGCGACTGGCGGGTATCAGGGGTGTTACAGGCATAACCATTGATAAGGTGCTCGGTCTTGGGGCTGCTCTGGAGGAATTGGGGCAACGATCGGAAGTTTCATCTACTGCATTGTCGCAGATAGTGGTAAAACTGTTTACAGACACGGAAAAATATGCCAGAATAGCCGGCATGTCGGTTGAGCATTATAAAATGATGCTGAAAGATGATGTGTTGGGAATGTTTGTGACGATCGCGCAGGCCCTGAAAGGGAATATGGGAGAACTGGAAGCGTTTTTTGAGAATGCCACTGACATGCATTTAAGGGGCGCGAGGGCTATAAGCACAATCGGTGATATAGCCGGAAACATTGACTATGCACGTAAGCGAATGACAGATGCTACCAACGCAATGCGCCAGCACGGTATAGTAGCAGACATGGCCGCAACGAAGCAGCAGAACCTTGCAGCAAACGTGGATAGGTTGAAAAAAGCATGGGAGATGCTGGCGTCGAGTAAGGGAGTCCAGGAAACACTTACTACCGTTATCAACCTGTTGCGGGTAGCCATTGATAATCTGGGGTTAATATCGATTGCTTTGTTGGTGTTCAATGCACGGCTGATCATGAACCGGGCACAGATGCTGCTGAATATCGCCAGCACACAGGCCTATACGATAGGAATGGGATTGCTGAATGCACAGGCGGCATTGGCGACGACCACATTCAGTGCATTATGGGCTACAATGGCAACCAACCCGCTGACCATGGTAATCGGTTTATTTGGCTTGTTGTATGCTTCTGTAGAGCATTTCTCTGCATCGGTTCGAGGTACAACTGATGCGCTGAGCGAGAAAACGAAGGCGATGAAAGCCAGTATGGATGTATCAGTACGGGCTATGGGCTTAATGTCTGAAGAGATATCGAAGGCAAAAATACTTACCCAGACATTGTTGAGCACAGCTACGGCATACGATAGTAAGAAGGCAGCATTGGAGGAATTGAAAGCAATGTACCCTCAGCACTTTAAGAACATGGAAGTTGAAGTATTGAAAGCGAACGAAGTTGCTAAGGCGTATCAAGGCGTGGAGAAGCAGCTACGAGCCAATGCTGAACTGAGAGCAGCACAGGAACTGACCAAGGAGAAGCAGCAGGAATCTGACGCCATCATGAAGCTGAGGAAGAAAATTGAGATGGGTGTTATGACTCAGCAAGGGGCATCAGTATCTATGACCGGATTCAGTGAAGATGAAAAGAAAATGCTGGAACAGGCTGCAAAGAATGTTTATAAGAAATTCAAAGGCAGTAAGGCTGATATAACACTGCCTAGTTGGTTGACACAAGACGGTCTTATCTCCGGTGATCAGTATCTGCTAATGAACAAAGATGCATATGGACCACTGGCGGCAGAACTGGATAGTATGCTGGCCAAAAAGAATAAAGAGGTTGATATGTATGCCGCAAGGGCTGTAAAGCCTGTTGCAAAAGGGGGATTTGACGACACTAACGGAATGAAGCGATCTGATGCGGAAGCTCTCATCAGATTAAATAGGAAGTATCGTAGTTCATATAACCCGGAGAGTAAGGAATACGCAAAGTATACAAAAATCATCAATGACAATATAAAGCGATGGACTGACGCAGGCGGCCGCAAGCCCGATGTAATTCAAAAGGACATTGATGATGTTACAAAAGCTCTTAGTGAAGCCACTGATTTCAGAACAATAGAGTCTCTGGATGTTTTAAGGGAACAGTTACATGGAGAACTTGCTAACTCATTAGACATACTGGATATAAAGCACAAAAAAGGAAGAACAGGCGGCAAAAATCCTGACTTTACTACAGAGATGGTCACAGCCAGTGTTGATACTGAAAAAGAAAGGTCGAAAGCAGCACAGGCAGATATACGCACTGAAATGAACCGTCAGCAGGCAATATATGAGAATGAATATGAGAGCCTATATAAGCGTCTGGGGGCATATAGCCAGTATGTGGCATTGCACGGCAAGTTACAGGATGAGCAGAACCGGAGCGAAGTACAGCGTGTGCAGATCAAGCTGGACAAGATCGCTGAATTGGAAGCAAAAGACAAGAAAAAGCTGACAAAGGAGGAGAAGAACCTACTCATCCAGAAGGAAGGGCTGACGGCTGAAATGGAAGCGATAAAAGCCAATATTCAGACACAGCAGGAAGCGACAGCGCGGGAAGTAGAGAAGACATACGGCAACATCCTGGTGGATGGTCTTGGCAGATCATTGGAGGCGGCAAGCGTAGAGATTGATAACGCACTTCGGGAGAGTTATGACAGAGCAGCTGCGATGCGGAAGAAGATCATGGAAAGCGGGGCGTCTCCGTTCATGAAAGACCGTATGCTCGGTGATCTGGGGCGAGATGTGGCCATAGAGACAGACAAAATAAAGTTAGCAGGGAATAAGCGAGAGACACAGGTAACTGAGGCTGCATTACAAACCATACAGCAGAATAAGCAGAACCAGCACTACAAGTACCTGTTAGGCGCTGAAATAGCCTACCAGCAGAAGCTAATAGCATTGAAGGAGCAGAAAGCCCAGCTGGAAAGTCAGTTTGCGGATGACAAGTACGAAAAGGACATGGTGGAAGCTGAGCGCCAACAGCAAGTATACGATGTGATTCGGGATGGTGCTATCAATTCCTTCCAGCAGATATCAGCTGCTTACATGCAGATGGAGCAGCAACGTGCGGACATAGACATGCAGCGTCAGCAACGTGCAATGGATTGGAACCGGAGACAGAACGAAGCACAAGCACAGAGCCTTCAGGAGAAGCAAGCTAATGAAGCTGCATATCAGCAAGCGCAGGAGCAGATGGAGCGCAGGAGGTTGCAGAAGAATAGGGAATTGGCTATCGCACAAATGACGATAGATTACGGTGTAGGTGTGATGAAGATATGGAGTGCGAAGGCATTAGTAGCACCTGTGGCAATTGCAGAAACAGCAGTACTGTCTGGCGTATATTTTGCAAAACTGGCCATGCTTAGTGCTCAGAAGTTTGAGCAAGGTGGCTTGCTGGGTTCCGGTGGTGTTTTTGGTGGTAAAAGCCATGCGAATGGTGGTAGTAAATTCATGTGGGGAGGCAGCATGATGGAGGCTGAGCGTGATGAATTGGCCATCATCAACAAGCGCAGCGCAGCCAGTAACAGGCCAATGACTGTGTCGGGTACTCCTCGCCAGATCGCTAGCCGGGTGAATGCTGTGGGTGGTGGTGTGGACTTTGCACCGGGTGCTACCTCATGGAGTGGTCGTGGAGTTGGATGGATGGCAGAGTACAGCCAGGTGCCATCATTCATTGCAGGGCATTACATGCGTAAGGGTGGCATGTATGGAGGCAGCAGCAGCGATGGTAGCAATGCAGATGTGTTGCAGAGCATACTGGCCCTTAAAGACCATGTACACAACATACAGGTGCAGCTGAACCCGCACGAAGTGGCCGGATACAATGCAGAGTACAGAAAGAGTGTGAACGTTGGAACAATATAAAGCCTATGGCAGGATTGACTGAAAAGAGAATAGCTGAACTGAGGGCAGACCTGAAGAAGCTGGCAGCGGATGACTTTGACACGTTCTGCCAGATAATCGGGATGGATGATACGCTGGCATATGTAGGCCTGGAGCGGATGAAAGGCCGCTCCTATGGCTACATATCGAGGACTACGGGGCTGAAAAAGGAAACCGTGGCAGCCAGATGCCGGAAGGTGTTCAAAAAATAAGGTGTAAAAATTTTACACCTTATTATTTCATTTTGATATTCTGTATATCGTTTCGTTATAATCTTTGTATTGTGAAACGGACGATAGAAATATTCAACTACCAGATCGTGAAAAATGCAGCCGACCAAAAGGCTGAGATTTTCATTGATGGCGATATAGTTGATGCTACCACACAGGAGTTCCTGAAGGAATGGTGGGGCGATTCTACAAGTGTTTCTTACAATTCCTTCCGCAACCAGCTGCTGAACAGCGAGTACAAGACGGTAGATGTGTATGTGAATAGCTACGGAGGTCACGTAGGTGATGCCATGGCGATGCACGATCTGATAGTGGACCTGAACAACAAGGGTTGGAATATCAACACCTACGGCCGCGGGATGGTTTGCTCATCTGCCACGTACATAGTAATGGCCGGAAAGAATAAAGGCAGCGTAAGCGCCAATACAAGCTGGCTGATACACAATGTGAGCGGTGGAATGTATGGCAATGTGACCGAGATGGAGAACTACGTAGCAATGATGCGCAAGTTCAACAACATGGTAGTGGACTTCTACGCAAGCCGTAGCGGCATGAGCAAGGAGAAGATAGCCGACCTGATGAACAAAGAGACCTGGATGATAGGTCAGGAGATCGTGGACAACGGCTTTGTTTCGGAGGTAACCGGTGCAGTAGACTTCAAGAATGCAATACCTGCAGAAAGGTGGCCATACAGCAACAGGGCAATCCTGAACTCATACAATTCAAAAATTCAAAATTCAAACAACATGGATATCAAAAAGCTGATCGAGGACATGCGTAACGAATTCCGTGCGCTCTTCGCTAATAAGGAAAACAACTCTGAGAACATCGCAGATGCGGTTGCAGACAGCGTGTCCAAGGTGCTGAATGAGGTGAACAACGCCAACACTACAGCTGTGAACGAAGCGGTAACTGCTGCAGTGAACGCTGCCATGAGCGGTGAGACCTTCACTAACGCTGTAAACGCTGCTGTGAACACTGCGAAGGAAGGTATCATGACTGACGTGAAAAACCACGTAGCTGAGAGCCTGAAGAACGTAGTGGACGAGAAGAAGTTCAACGAACTGATGAACAGCCTGACTGAGAAGCTGGGCACGTTCAACGCAGGAAAGAAAGGTGGTGAGCAGCCGAAGCTGGAAAACAACCATGCTGGTGTGACCATTGAGATCTAAGGGATAGTACCGGTAGCGATAAAAACAAACAAGTATTTACTAACACTTAATACATAAGGCCATGATGCCAATTTCAAATTCAGGAATACTCAATCTCAACGCCAGCAGCTGTGCTGTTGGATTCGCGCCATCTGCGACCTACGCATATAACAGTGGTGCTGATACCATGACGATCACGGACACATCGACGTTTGGTGCGGGTGACGACATGGGTGCATGCATCGTGTTTGTGCATGACAGCTTTGGCAACGTAGCGCAGGGCCGCTTTACTGCCGGAGGTGGTAACGTAGCTGTGGACACATCTGCACTTGATGCGACACTCGGGTTGCACGTTCGTGTAACAATCGTTACAGACAACCGTCTGATAGCTGACCTGAGCATCTATAACGTGGGTACTACAACTGCCGCATCCGGAAGTGTAGCCTACAAGAATGTAGAAGCCTGCTAACCCCACTGAACTGAAACTGAGCCTGAATCAAAACCATTAATTCACAACAACAAATAAAGAAAAGCTTATCGTGACTGGGAAAC
>OGWF01000114.1_pt1 | contig 12451 bp, 14 predicted proteins | sample 1575951 | NCBI WGS metagenome assembly OGWF01 (sample SAMN07581523, study PRJEB24739) | freshwater metagenome | place: Singapore | collected 2015-01
TCATGCAGTTCATCAGAGATACGGTAGTTGTACTTCTCACTCAAATGCTTCTGCATGAAGTTCATATACCGTTCAACAGTCTCAGGCCAGTGTTCACGACGGCCTTTATCGTCCAAGTAACGAGAATGAAGTCCAAAGCGATGAATTCAATTGAGCGTGTTGGTTTAACATAGATCTTGGCATACATGATATTTCTATCAACCAAATCTGCTGTTGTTGTAGTCTCGTCAAGTATGACTCTGTAATCTTCAAGCCCTAATCTAACTCTGACATCGCCCAAGAAGCTTTCTGCTCTTGTCTTAAAGTCTGTCCAAGTTGCTTGAACATTTTGTTCGAAGAGAACTGTTGAAGCAATTCTTGAAATACCTTTCTTCAAGTAAATCATTAATCTGCGAACATTGATTCTTGATAATGCAGAAACTGGCGAAACTTGCATTGTCTTTTGTCCGTAGATAACAATACCTTCTGATGGGAAACTAGCGATTGGGTTGATTGATCTATTGTATAGATCTTCTCTTTCTTTGCTGGTCAATCTGTATTCGACACCAGTTACGGACAAACCTGCGCCACCATTTGACAAACCACCTCTATTGAAACCTGCTGGTGCAAACCAAACATCTGCAACTCTTTCAGTGTTTTGTAGAACACCGAGTGCAACAACCGAAGGAGGAACTTTAATGAATGTACCACTAGAATCATCTCTAACTGTTACCCAAGGGTAGTAAGTAGCGGCGTATGTGCTGTTCAAGTTTCTAGCATCGTAGCTTGTTAGAACTTGGTTAATATTAGAAATTCTGCTTGCTGCGGAAACATTAACTTCGTGTTCTGGCAAGTAGCTGTTTTCTAGATCGATAACAGCAATTGCATCACCACGATTTTCGCATACATCGATCATTCTCTTGGTAAGAGAAGAATTGACCAATCCAGGAATAGTTAGAACATTGTACTCTACGAACTCTGGGTCTGCTACTGTATCGATTGCTCTTTGGAATGTGGCAAGAACATGGTTGTTGGAAGGATCGGTATCTCCGCCGATGTAAGTATTACGGAGTGGTTCGCGTTCATAGACATTTAGTCCATCGAACCCGCCGAACATTGGAGCAGTGAATCCTTTGACACCAAGTTTCAAAATGTTCTTGTATGAAGCTGCAATGGATGGGGAAACTGTACCATTGTTAAAGGCGGTGCCTGCTGCTCTTGAACCAGAAACCCAAACAACTGAAATAACATTTTGTGTTGGTGAATCTGTTATGCTGTAATTAGAAGCAACAGAAGCGCTCAATTCATCTAATGAGAATCCGTATTGGAATTCTGTTCCACCATCTGGGGTCCCAGAGTAGCCAAAATCGTCACCAAATGAAGAAATAATATCAGTTCCCATAAATCTAGTGTAATCGATGTATCCATCGTTGAAAACTAGATTTGTTGCACTTCTGCCGGTATCAACACCGAAGTATGCGCTCAAATGTGAAGCGCCACCAGCAGATGCGCTAACTCTATATGGAATACCTGGCATTAGAATGCTTGCGGTAGCAAGTCCATTTGAAGCAGAAAGTAATGTTGTTGAATCCGATAAAAATCCTTCTTCTGCATAATAGTTGCTTGCTCCAAATGTCATTGAAGGTGCTGTTATGGTTGGGGCGGCATCAGCCAATTTGACCAAGCCGTGGAAACCAAATGGCAATGCTTCTTTTGGAGTTGTACCATTCTTTACATTAGCAGAAACAACAACTCTGATGTATCTTGAAAGATTTGGGAAATCATTGATTGTTCTGATTTGGTTTGTTGTTGTATCGAACTTGTGGTATTGATCACCAACTCTGCTAACAATAAAGTCTGGCGAGTTTGGATTTAGATTTACAGAATTAAATCTTTCAAGAACGGTTTGTTTCAAATCAGTATCTTGCGCTGCTCTCAAAACAACATCGAAAGAACCATAATCTGCATTTTCATTAACAGAGTATCTTATATTCTCAATTGAGATTTTTAGATTTCTTGAACACCAGTCACCTTGTCCATCAAGAGAAACAAATTTAAACAACTTTTCCATGCTTGAAGGATTATAAGATCCGAATGCAGAAGAATCTAGATGTTGTGAAATAAACCAAGGAGTTTGTGCATCGACATATTCTGCTTGGTGATTTGCTTTATCTGATGTGTATGCTGGATTTGCCAAAGGCATTACTGCATAGTAGAAGAGATTCGTTCCAGCTTGTGAAACAAAGTCAGAAACATTTCTTTCAAATGTCTCACCAACCCAGTAGGTGGTTGTATCTGGTTCGATTGTTGTAATGCCAGATTCTCTTGAAGAAATCTTTTGTGGGTTGGTATTAAGTTGTTTGCGAATAAATTTATCACTATCACGATTTAAATTGATAGTTTTCTTTGTTGCACCAGCAGTACCACTAATCACAAGAGTGATATCTTGTGTCTGAGTAGTTGCGGTTGGAACGATTTTATTCATACCTTGGATAGCCGAAGTTGCTGAACCAATGTTAATAGAAGCAGACGGGAAAACCGCAGAACCATTTGTATAAATGATTGCACCAAGGGTTCCACTAAAAGAACCTGTTAATTGATTTGATGCAACTTGTACAACACTTGCGTTACCTTTGAACATATACAAACCAAAAGCACCTTTATAATCTACTGCTGCTGTACTGATTGATGTTGGAAGTTGTGGCAAATACCAGCCAGCTTTTGCTCTTCCGTCAGTTGCGGCTGTGGTTGCTTGTGTTCCCGCTAATCTTACGAATGTGATTGGTGCTGTACCAACTGATAAAGCAGCTTTTGCAGCATAAGCGCCATATAGAGGAGCATTGTGACCACCGCTTCTCCAAACATCAGAAACTTGCAAAGTGCCTGGTTCTGGCTCACCAAAGATATTTACAAATTCAGCATAGCTATTGACTTTCACTGGAACCATTGAAGGACCTTTTTGGGCACGACCAATGATTAATGGACCAATTGCTTCTGCCAATGCAGGGATTTGCGATCTGTCGATTTCGTTGATGAAAACACCAGGTGCAATGAATTTAAACTTTCTTTCGTCAGCCATATTATAGTTCTCCTTAATACTCAAAATAAATAGTTTGTTTTGTCTTCAAACTCCAAATTAGTTTATATTATCCGCTAATCAATCTTTCTGTCGGAAATTTAAACTCAACAGCATTTTCTACAACAGAAATCTTTGGCTTATCATCATTTGGGCCATGCCCCATTAAATAACCAAGAACCCTAAATTTAACTTCGCTTTGAAAAAATCTTTCTTCTGTATCATTATTAACATTATTATTTGAAGTAAAGCTGTTTTCAATAAATACTTCATATCGGTGTCCATCTTTTGAAACTGAAAAAGAATTTATTTGTCCTGTTTTTGTTGCAAAAGGTGTCATCATATCGTTCATTTGGGATTGGTAGTTAGACTTCAATACAATAGAATACATCATTTTCATATAAACCGGGATTGGAGCATACATTGTTTGATATATTACTTTTTTATTTTTACTTTTTGGCTTTGCAGTAAGTCTTGAAGTCGTCAAATTGCTTATATTTGGTGGATTTCCGAAAGTTTTAAAAGCATCAATATAAGATTGCAATCCAAAACTTCCTTCTCTTAATTGTTCTCCTCTGAATATCTTGCGAAGATCGTTGTTTAAGAATTCGGCAGATCTATCTTGTACTATTCTTCTTGCAATAGGTATTGTCACTCTTTTGGTAAGATCCCCATCCGGGAAATGCGCTTGAAAACCTCCCTTAAAGTTTGGGTCTTTTTCGACAGATTCTCTTTTAACAGAAATCATTGGTAGTATTAATGTGCTTTCTGGATCTCTTAGTTCTGGATCTTTCTTTATCTGATAAGATTTTTCTGTTGTAGCCCATATAACAGGAACTTTTTTAAATCCGTCATTTGTATAGCAAGAAATATTTAGTTTCTCATTTACATATTCTAGTATTGCTGAATCTATTGTTTCCAAAGTAGAAGGCATTAATTCAATTTCTTGAATTATCCTATTTGCTTCATCCACTCCTTGGTAAGAATAATCAGGTGGCATTAAAAGTTCCTTTTCTTGCTTTAATACATTTTGCCAATATTTCTATTGAATTTCTATCGTCTTCTATCTGACCAAAGATTTGTTTTGGTTCTGACAAAGATACTATTTCAAAAAACATACCATCATATCTAACAAAATCACCTTCTCTAACATACAAGTTTTGATCTTCTGTCAATCTTCTTCTGTGAAAATGTATAGTTATTTCTGAGCCTTTATCTAAACCAAAGTTTTCATTGTATTTCGTTATATATGAAGACCATTCAACCAAGGCGTATATTCTTACAGGAGGCAAAAAGTTTTTAACCAATGCCTCTCCATATAATGGATGATAGTTTGTTGTTTCATAATCAACAGGATAATAAATAATTAATTGTCCTATAACCCTTTCCAACAACTCATCATTAACTTGTTTAACCAGATCTTTTTCTTTCTGGCCCAAGAATAATGGAGGTGGTGGCGATTCTGGTGGTGTCCATTTATTATTTGCCATTTATTATCCTTGATATATTAGAAGTGGAATCTCTTCAAGAATCTTCCCAGCACTCTCTACCTGTGATGCTTTAAGTTCAGCCAACTTAGCATAAGTTAATTCGTCTAGAATTGTCTTTAATTCTTCTTTAAGTTTTGTTTGCTCTTCTCTTGCTTCTGAAATTAAAGCTGTACCGTTGAGTTGGACTGAATCTCCTGGGATTGGGATAGGACCAAACTTAGAACGAATTTGACCAAGGGTTTCTTTCACAAGAGCAAGAGCATAACGACGAATCCATTGTTTGCCGATTGAGTTGATATTTGCAAATGGGATATTATCAAAAGGCAAAGCATTCATGTTTGTGATGCCGCCCTCTTTATTATCAATGCCGCCAACTTTGTCCCAAGGGTTCGTTCCAATGTCTATTGTAAATTCAAACCACATCTTGGTAAACAGAGCAGTATCTGGGGTTGGAAATACTCTTAATTTATTGTTGAAAATTTCAAATGAGTAATGAGATAATCTTGTATAAATATGATCTTCAAATGCCATTGCTTGTAATTTATTATGCCAAGCAGGGATAATTTCAAACGTTGTGTCGTCTGCAAATTGACCATAGTAGTTTAAATTGCCAACAACATTAAGACCACCATAGTATCCATAAAATCTCCACATTGATTGTGGTGTTTTAAAATACACTCTTCTTATCATTGCTCTTTTTGAAGCTGATCCGGAAAGAGCAGAAGCATACGGCAAAGTTGGATCTGCCGCCACTTTGTCTTCCAGTATCTGTTGAATATCATAATCTTGTTGATTTGAAACAAGACTGATAGAAGCTGAGTAATGTGGCATAGACCCGTTCACAATTCCAGAAGCATCACCAATACCTTGCGCCATTCTTAAAATTGATTCAAAACCTTGACGACCATAAGCGAGATTAATGTGAGACCCTGATAAAGATGCTTCTTTTAGTTGTCCATCATGATCAAAAGTACCAGTTACAGCACCAAGATAATCACCAAGAACATTCTTGGATTGGTGCAGGTTTATCATATATGAGTATTCTAATACCGCTTCTTCATAAGCGTTGAATACGTTTGCTGGCATTATTTCTAGGTCTAGAACATCACCACCTAGTTTATGATAAACATAAGCAACTTGGTCTGATGCACCTGAGATGAAGTTTGCGTCGTATAACTGTGAAGCAGGATCCACATACATACCGAAAGCATAATTCGATACGTTGCCTGCTCCGTTACCTGTTGTTGCTGTTGAACCTGTGGCGGGCAGAACAACGGCACTCACTGTTGATGCTGGCGTTAAAACTGGTAATGCCATTCATTAGACCTCCGCTGTAGTAAGTAGTTTAAGGACAAATAAAAAAGCCGATCCATAAGGACCGGCTTTAGGAAGAGCAAACTTAAATCAAGCTGGGAAACCGCTATATGAAGCCGAGCTTGCCATAAATAGGATATTAGATTGAGTTGTGCCATCCCCTATTGGAGCGGAATCTAGCTTATATGCAACGACTGAAGTAGTGCCTACCATAACTGAAGTGCTTGCTGTGGCAAAATTTGTAACCATAAGCTTTCCAGCAGTAGCATTAATTCTTAAAAGTTGTTCAGTAGCGTTGACTATCTCTATTCTTTGTCCGTTTTTCATTCCGGTGATATCCAGAGAACCAGTTCCAGTTCCACTTCCAGCATAAATAACAACACCACAATCTGGATTTATTGTGAACGCTCCTGCATCTGATACAACTGTTGCGGTTGGGCTGTATTGAGTGATTGCCATATCTTGTGGGAATGTACTTCTGTTATATTGATTTCTTTTTGCCACTGTTTGTCCTCCTGTTAGACATAAATAAATAGTATGTTCAAAAAGGAAAAGGCCCCGATTCCGAAGAACCGAGGCCAGAGTTTAGCTATAAGCTAAAAACTCTATCAGGTTCCACCTTCACCGAGAAGACCACGGACGACAACGAGGCCGTACATGTCTGGGCGAACCATCTTCTTGGCGTAGCGGGTCATGACACCCTTGCGAGGTACGAAGTCCTCAGTACCAAAGATGGTAGGAGTGACTTGTAGTGGAACGTAAGGAGCGTAGACGAAGCCGCTTTCTAGGAAGCTACCACCCTTGCGACCAACGAGGACGAGGTTGCGTGGGAAGTATGGATCAACGTGAACGTCGAACTTCTTGGATAGCGAGCCAACCTTGACTGCGCCGATTGTGCCTCTTTCGTCATCGGCGGTAACGCTTGCGCGGAAACCAGCGGTGAACTCAAGAATGTTGGCAACTTCTGGCGAAGTGACGACGAAGTTAGCACCACCGCGAAGTGTCTTGCGATGGATTTGGGCCGAAACGTCGTTAATGGTTTCGATAAGGGTTTCGTACCACATTGATACGTTACCTGTGAACTCTGGAGCAGCAGAGTTAGCACCAACTTCAACGCCAGTTGTGCGGTTGACGAATAGACCTGGGGAACGTGACCAGTAGTATGTACCGGCTGTAGCACCCTTGATCAAGTCCTCAAGGATTTCGCGGTCGATTTCGAGAGCGATTTGCTCAGAGAGGATTGAGGTCAACTCGACTTCGGCATCAAGGTTGTGGTAAGCGTTGAGATCTTGTCCCAATTCTGGGGTCCACTTGGCCTTGAGCTTCTTGGTGACGGCTGTGACAGCAACTGAATCAACTTTGATGTCGATTTCTGGAATGCTGGCTTGGTTTTCAAGTCCCCAAGTTGTACCTGGGGAAACTGCACCTGGAGTTGCGGAAACACCAGCGAATGGACCGTCAACGATTGGGGCGGTCAAAGCCGAGACACCATCAATCGAAGAAGAAAGTGTGCTAGGTGATTCTGAACCAGAAGCGACAACAAAGAGCAATACATTGCTAGAATTAGTTGGGTCGATTCTTGTCAAGCGACGGGCTTGCACGCCGTTTGCTGGTGAGGTCAAGGTTAGAGCTACAAGATCGTTCAAAGTAGCGCTTGAAAGCGAAGCCTTGGTAACAGTTGCAGCAGCCCAGCATGAACCACTGACAAGATCGGCATCAAATCTTAACAAGCTTTGCAAGTCATAACCTGATGCAGCGCCCGAGAAGGCAGCGACACCACCGGCACCGACCGAACCTGATGCTACAACGACTGTAGAAACAGAGATTGAACCAGTTGAAGATGCATAGCCGTTATTTAGAGCATATGGACCTTTTTCAACATTAACACCAGTTAAGCTAACACCACCAGTAATTTGGCTAGCAACTACGCCACCACCGTATAAGGATTCACCTGAGCCATAGCCAAGTCGGGGAACCCCTGCGCCAGAATCTGGATCGACACGGAAGTCGAGGAAGAAGATGAGACCAGATGGGAGGCTCATTGGTTGAACGCTGACAAGATCGTTGGCCAAAAGACCAGCGAAAACACGGCGAACGAGTGGGAATGCAACCGAAGAGAAGCCTTGGATATCTCCACCGGCCATCGAGCTTGATTCCTTCAAAAGTTGTGCAGCTTGGTTTTCTAATAGGCGTGCCATACCTGCACGGGCATGATCGCTATCGAGTCCTTCAAGAAGACCTGTTCTTTCCCACTTGGTGAGAAGAGCAGCACCTTCTTCACGGAGACTACGATTAACAATGCCTTCTGTCAATTTTTCTAATACTTTAGACATAAGTTATCTCCTTTTAATTTATTGATTAGTGTTTTTTTATTCCAGCAAGAAGTTGGAACCTGTCTGTCATCTCATTCAATAAAGAATCGTTATTGGTTGTTCTTCTTGTTACAGTGTGGGAAGGTCTGTTGATTGCTTCGTGAAGCGATTCTTTTCTGCTTGATCCAACTGAACCAGCAGACGCTGCACTTTGAAGGGTTTCGTAAATAACCTTCGCATCGCTTGTTGTGTTTGCCTTTTGAATCGACTCGACAATAGAATTCTTTTGGCGAGTATTAAGTGATTCGTTTGTAAGGACTTTGTTTTGATACAATAGTTTTGCATTCAAAAGTGCGGTGTCTTCCAACCTTTCTTTGAGTGCTTCTATTGTTTCCAAAAGTGTTTGATTTTTTTCAGAGAGTTTTGTGTTCTCTTTCTTCAAAGATTCGCTGATACCAGCAAGATCTTTCATTCCTTGTTGTAGTTTGGCAAATTCTTCTTTTTGCTTTGTGTCTGCCAAACGAGCAAGGTTTATTTTTTGCTGTCTTTGACGGTCGTGTTCTGGGCGTCCTGCCCAACCTGTAAAGTCGCCGTCTGTAATATCGACAACCAATTCTTCTTGGAGGACTTCTTCTTCCAAGTCTTTTTCCATTTCAACTTCTTTGTCTTCTTCCCCTACAACTGCATCTTTTATGTCTTGTCCAAGTTCTTGGGTAAAAGTAAGTAGATTAATTTCAGCACCTGGTGGCATATCTTGGACAACAGAATACATAGCATCTAATAAGTGTCTAACTGGTGCTGCGGGGTCTTGTTCTACCACCATATCAGCGGCAGTTGCTAACGAAGTTGCAAGAACACCAGCAGAAATAATATTTTTTAATGTTTCCATTGGGGATTCATTTATCTCTTCTTCTAGTTCTTCCACTTCTTCTTCAAGTTGTTCGTCAAGACCCAAAGCTTCTCTTAGAGCATCCATATCTACTTCAACGACTTCTTCTTCATCTTCGTCTGATTCTTCGGAAGTCTCTGCCTTTAAAGCTTTGAGTATTTTTTCTCCCAAAGCAGATTCTGGAATCCTAACCTCGTCAGGTCCGCCAACAGTTTCTTCTTCTGTCTGGGCTGGCTCTGGCATAGTAATAGGATCGTCGCCTTCGGTTTGTTCCAACAATGTATTCATTGCTGAACGAACTTGTTCGGCATATTGTTCTATTATCTTATTTTCGGCTGTTTTAAGGGCTGCTTCTCTTAACAACTTGGCGTCAAGGATAGCTTCTTCTAAAAGAGATGGCATTAATGGTCTCCGTCAAATGTAAAATCTCAAAATAAATAGTATCTTGTAAAGAGAAAATACTACCTACTTTGAGATTCTGTCTTTTGCTTCTTTGCTTTTAGTTTATCAAGGACCTTTTTACGCTTTCTTTGGCGTCGGTTTTCTTGAACTGATGGTTTCTCATAATACTCATATTTTCTTAATGTTTGTAGGAAACCTTCTTTCTTTGTTTTTCTTAAAAACTTTCTAATTGTTTTCTCGATAAATTCGCCCTGCTTTGGGACGACCGAGACATTCACTGCTTTTCTTCTACTCATAAAACCTTCTTGTTTGTTATATATTTGCTGAACCGGACCAATTGGAACCGGATGGGGAAATGGATGAGTTATTAATCCGAGCTATCGGAATATTCGTTAATCCAGCGATTATGTCAAAACTGTTGGAACCAGTTATCCAAATTTCTGTGGCTTTTACTTCAAATCTAACCGAATCTGCTGTAGGACTTGTAGCTGTAGAAGCATTGCCGAGAGTAAAAAATCTACTTCCATTTAATCCTTCTTGAGAAAAAGCTATTTTTGCTACCCCGGCTATTGATTGTCTGTTAGCTAGAGCAATCCATCTTGTTACATATGGAAAACGAACTACAAATGCAGTCCCGCCAGAAGCGTTGATCCCACCAGTAACAAATGGTATGCCGGATACTTCAAATGAACCAACGTTATTTAATCCAACAGTGTATATTTCAGATTCAGACATTTGCCGATCCTGACCAATTTGAACCTGAAGGCGAGTTAGCCAGGTTATTAACGCGATCAACTGGAATGTTTGTTAGTCCAGCCATAATGTCAACGCTGGTCGAACCAGATAGCCACACTTCTGTAACTTTTACTTCAAACCTAACCGAATCGGCAGTTGGTCCACCGGTTCCTCCTAATCTAAAGTATCTTGTTCCTTCTACACCGTTTTGTGAAAAACCAACCTTGCAAACGCCAGTACCGCGATTAGCAAATGCAACCCATCTTGTTACATATGGGAAGGTCACTTTTACTGCTGTCGAAGCATTGACACCACCAGACAAAAAAGGAATACCAGAAACTTGATAAGATCCAACATTATTCAAGCCAACACTATAAATGAAATATTCAGACATTTATTTATCCCTTTTTACCTTTAACTAGTGCGTTCCAATTTTTTCCACCGAGAGCAACAATACCGGAAATATCCACACCAGCATCATCAGGAGCCAAACCAGCAAGTGGAGACCCTTGTGTTGATTGTGATTGTTCTGGGATTCTTGTTTTTTCAACGCCTTCAAAAATGTCAACGCCTTTGAAAGCATCTTTACCAATCGCATCCAGTAATTCCTTTTTTCTTCTTTTAACTTCGTCTGGTGTTGGACCCGAGTTCATAACTTGTGGTTGTTTAAAAGTTTGCTTTGATTCTTGGATTACTTGTCCTTGCATACCTTTTGCAACTTCGGCAACAATTCCAGATAAGACACCGCTTTCAAAGAGAACTTCTTTTACTGTTTCTTTGATAAGTGGTTTTAATAGTTTTTTAATTTCGTTAATATTCATTTTATCACTTTTTCAAAATTGATTCTATCAAAGACTTGACCTTTGATACTTTGTCTTGTCCTTTTGATTCGCGGACAACTTTATCCATAAATGCTTGTGGTGTTGAAGGTTCTGAAACAATATCAAAGCAAATCAATTGGAAGTCGTCTTCAACAATTGTAGCGCCAGCAGATTCGCGAACAGAACCCAAACCGCGAGATGAAATACCTATCTTAACTCCGTCGTTGATAAGAGCGCGAAGCGTCATACCGGAAGGTGTTGATAGAACTTTAATTTTGCCCATAAGAGCATTTCCGTCCCACCACATTTCTGTGACCATATGGGACGCATTTTTTAAATTAACAACAGAGTCGTCTGGATGGTCAAGTTCTCCAACGGCTCTGTTGTCTTTTACGACGGACATATATTTTTGAACTTCTCTTTTAAGAGTTTGAACTGGATACTTTCTTCCGTTTCCATTCAATCTTTCTGCTTCGTGCATTTTGCCAATTAAATAAACAGAACGACCATCCGAGACTTCGCGCTTTTCTGCTTCGGTTAGAAGGTCAAGGCAAAATCCGTCTGGGCAAAGTTCATAGAATTCTCTTAAAAGTTTCTGGCTCATTTATTATCCTCTTGGTTGAAAGCGGGCGCAACCCGCCCGAGTTATGCTCCGTTGCAGCAACGACGAACTGGTTGTAACATCCACTTAGTCATTTTGGCCTCCCTTGGTAATCTTTATTCCGAAGTCATTCACTATCATACTTAATAAGTAGGATGTGCCTGCCGAAGTCCAACCACAAATAAAGAAATTTGCGATTGTTTGTTCAAAATTAAATAGTTCAGTGTAAGGGGAAAGTAAAAATAAAAACCACCCTGCGTGAAAACCAAAGCAGAGTGGGCAGTGAAATAATTTACCTAAACCCCATAACCATTCTTTTGAAGGTCTTATCCAATTAAAAATAGAAGCATAAACAACAAGGTAAGTAAGCCCGTAAGAGCACAGAATAAACCAAGCAAGTTGTAGCATCTTTCCTCCATTATTATTCGTAAGTGTAGGCTTGCCAGTAAGGACCGTAGTTGTATCCTGGTCTGAGAGTTCCTTTTGTTGTTTCTTGTGGAACTTCGCCAAGTTCGGTAGACATTTCTTGGTTTGGATCAAGCAGAGAATCTTGTGTTATTGCTTCAAGTTCTTGTGCGATTTCAATGTATGGTCTTTCTTCTTGCATCCAATCGTGAATGTTAATCAAGAACAGATTTTCCATATTGTAGTTTTCATCAGAAGGTTTGTTGACTACCCAATTCAAAATGAAGTAGATAGAGATTTCCCTTGGTCTGGTGCTAGTCACCTTTCCTTATTATCAGACCTAGCTAAAGCAGGCATACCACAGAGATTTATCCACACTACTTACTTAAGCTATGAAAGACCGGCTAATGTATCGTGACTGGGAAAC
>OGWF01000115.1_pt1 | contig 12400 bp, 11 predicted proteins | sample 1575951 | NCBI WGS metagenome assembly OGWF01 (sample SAMN07581523, study PRJEB24739) | freshwater metagenome | place: Singapore | collected 2015-01
AGAATGAGGCTTGTGCAATAGCTTGCTTAGAAACATATTCTGGAGAAGAGGCTTATGGAGATTGGCCTACTCCAGAAATGTGCGCTGCTGCTATCCGCGCAAGGATAGAACAATGACAACACAAGACACTTTAACCGTTGTCTTTACTTACGACTACGGAAGTGAAACGCATACTTTCACCATAAAAGATGCGTGCAAATATCCTTTGTATAACTGTTTTTTCAAAAACAAGTTTGGATTTTGGCAATCAATACCTTTTAACCTAAGAAGTAAGACCGTTTTAAACGTTGAAAGTTCAGATTATATGCCAGTTGTTTCTGTAAATGGTGCTTATTCTTTGCAATCGCACAACAAAAAAACATATCAGCCAAGCGCAAAAGAGGTTATTACGTGCAATACTGATTTTTTACCTGAGTATTACAACGACATTATCGATGAAATGATGCTTTCTGAGTTCGTATATTTAGAAAATAACGGGGTTTATTTACCCGTGAACTTAAATAAAAAGTCATACGATAAAAAGACACGCACTTTTGATAAGCTAATTCAATACACTTTTGATTTTGAATACTCATTTAACAAAATGAATACGGTAATTTAATGGATTTACAACTATACATAAAGGATATTGACAGTGGTGACTATGTTCAACTTGATTTATTTCAAGATGAAAAGGTTGAGTTAAACCTTAACGTTAAAAATATTAACGATATATCTAAGATTATAACCGACTTCAGTCAGCCTTTTACAATACCTACAACACCAACAAACAACCGCTTTTTTCAGTATTGGTATGATGCTGACGTTGATGGAAATTTTAACGCTAACGTTAGGGTTGACGCTTACATTGAAATTAACTCGTTGCCATTTAGATACGGTTCATTGCAGTTGGATAGCTGTAAGTTAAAAAGACTTTTACCTTATTCTTACTCAGTTACTTTTTTCGGGGGGGGTGTTAACCTATCGGACAAGTTTGGGGATGATTTTTTAAGCGGGTTAGACACGTCGGAGTTTGACCACGAATACAACCAAACGGCTGTATTAAATGCTATGAAAAGCGATACGATTAACAACGGGGATATTTATTACCCGCTTATCAACGCTCGTACTTATATGACCTTCGGGGATAGCTCGGCAATCGATATAAATCACAATGGCAATAATATAGTGTACCGGGATTTTAAACCTGCTATTCGTGAAATCAGATTAATAGAAGCTATAGAGAGTAAATATAATATTACATTCTCAAGGGACTTCTTTGACCGTTCAATTTTTTATAATAAATTCCTTTGGTGTCATAAGGAAGCGGGGCAAATGCGTACAAGTTCAGATAATGTATTAGTTGACTTTAATACAAAGACCGCAGAATCGGCAACGGGGAGTGGTTGGGGGTCAGTGCCAAATCCTTATGACCTTACAACAAATCAATTATTCGTCCATTGGGAGGAGTTCCCTGCATTAGTTAATACACTTCAAGTAAATAAAAGAATTATTTTAAAGTTAAAGATTACAACGACATCAACAAACAACTACAGAGTTTCTTTGTTTGAAAACGGGAATATATTTGAAGAGTTCAACGATTTGAACGGAACAACAACCGTAACGCTATACAATAAGACAATAGAAGATGACGGTTCAAACCATGATTTTACGGTGCAAATTTCATCTATTGAGGGTAACATTACATTTTCAACGCAAGCGGAAATAACATACTCAAGTTCGTTAGGTGGATATGATAGATTTTTTAGACTCACATCACCAAGCCAAACAACTACAAACTCAGTCGTAAAAATACGAGAGCAGTTACCTGAAATGAAAGTTAAAGAATATTTTACTTCTTTGGTTAATCAGTTCAATTTAATTATAAGACCGATTTCAGTTGATGAGTATTTTATCGACACCTTAGACAATTGGTATAGCAAAGGCAAGGCGTATAACATTAGCGGATTAGTTGACATTGAAAATATAGAAGTTAAAAAACCAAGTGTAAAAAAGAAAATTGATTTTCTATATCAAAAGACCGACACCATTTTAGGCAAGCAATACTTTGAGAATAATCAGTTATCGTATGGCGATTTAAAAGCAGTTTATAACATTCAAGGTGATGAACTTAAAATTGAAAGTCAGTTTGAAAATATGCTTTTTATGCGTTTCGTAGATAGTGGCACAAGCGTAGTTACAGATATTCAAGGTGGTTTTGCGGTTGATAAAAATAACAACCCCGTAAAAGGTAAGGCAATTAGTTTTTATAGAAATGGCTTTGAGAGTTCGGATAGTATTTACATCAACGCTGTTTCTTTAACCCCTATTTGGCACACAGCAACAGAGGACAATTATACATTTGAACAAGTTACATCAAGCTTGAATTTTGGGGCTGACAACAGTAGTTTTTTCTATGCGCCAATAGATACAAGTTTATACTATAACTTTTGGCGTACTTATATTGAAGACCTTTATAATAAAAAAACAAGGGTGCTAAGTTTAAAATGTAAGTTACCAGTTAGGATATTGCAAGGCTTAGAGTTAAAAGATAGGTTTATTGTTGGGGATTATAAGTATAAAATTTCAAGCCTTAAAGTTGACCTTACAAATGGCGATGCAGAGTTAGAAATATTTAGCGATTTATCTAACCCAATAGATAGCGTTGATAACATCATACCATTAACAGCAGACACAACTGAATACACAGCCGATACTACATTGTTAACTGCTGACATGGTTAGTGTTTACGACCCAGTCACGTCTTACACTCTTAACGGGTTATCCTTAACAGAGTACAATGCCACAAAAGGAGAGGAAAACTTTGAGTTAAAAATATTTGCCAACACAAATTGGACGGTTATAAATTCAAACGCATGGCTAAGCGTAAACAAAACGACGGGTGATAAATCTGACTACCTAAGAATCAAAGTAAATAAAAATACGGGTTCGGCACGTAGCGGAACAATTACCATAACGATAGGAACAACGAACTATACATTAACAGTAAACCAATTATGATAAAATTAATTTTGGAATTGCTACGTTCTGACGATTGGGTAAATACCAACTCCGAGTGGATTGAATTAGCAAAAGGAAAAAACGAGTTAGCAACGGATTGGAAAACAGCAAAGAAAAAAATACGTAGACAATGGCATAACAAAAAATAATTTGTATATTTATGAATAATCATAAATGTATTTATTATGGAAATTTGGGAAAAAATAAACGGATTTGAAAATTATAAAATTTCAAGTTTTGGAAATGTAAAGAGTTTACAAAAATTTAAAAAAGAAAAAATATTAAAATTTAGAGTTACAAAATTTGGATATTTAAGAGTTATGCTTAGCGGAAAAAAAGAAATGTTAGTTCATAGATTAGTGGCTTTAGCTTTTATTCCGAACCCCGAAAACAAACCGCAAGTAAATCACATTAACGGCATTAAAACAGATAACAGAGTTGAAAATTTAGAGTGGTGTACTCAAAGTGAAAACATTATCCACTCTTTAAAAAATAACAGAAACAAAAAACATAAAGAAATATATAGATATAAAGATAATGAATTAAAAACATATCATAGTATTAAAGATGCCTCTATTGATAACAACGTAAGTAGAGCGTCTATTTCGCAATGTTTAAAAGGTAAGAGTAAAACAAGTAATGGTTATAAATGGAAATATTTAGAAAATGGTTGAAAAAGTAGTAAAGATAAACGTCGACCAAGTTCAAGCGCAAGGCGGACTTGATAAGTTTATAAGCGGTTTAAAAGAAACGGATAAGCAGACCGAATCTTTACGCACGCAATTACGTAAAGCTCAACAAGACGTAGCTGAGTTATCAGCTAAGTTTGGGGCAACGTCTAAGGAAGCCGTCGAAGCCGCCAAACGTGCAGGGGAGTTAAAAGACCAAATCGGAGACGCAAGAGCGCTAACTGATGCGTTCAATCCTGATGCTAAATTCAAGGCTTTGTCCGCTTCTTTGTCGGGTGTCGCTTCGGGGTTCGCTGCCTATCAAGGTGCTTTGGGGTTAGTAGGTGTAGAAAATAAAAACCTTGAGCAACAACTTTTAAAGGTGCAATCCGCTATGGCTTTGGCTAATGGTTTGCAATCTTTAGGCGAGGCTAGAGATAGCTTTAAACAATTAAAGGCGGTTGCAATCGATTCATTTAACGGTATAAAAACCGCAATAGGTTCAACGGGTATCGGTTTGCTCGTTATAGCTTTAGGTGCAATCTATACTTATTGGGACGATATAAAAGAAACGGTTAGTGGTGTAACAGACGAACAAAAAGCGTTAAACGTTGCAACAAATAAAAACCTTGAAGTAGAAAAACAAAAGTTATCTACTATGGGTAATCAAGACAATATTTTAAAACTTCAAGGCAAGACCGAAAAGGAAATATTACAATCGAAAATAAGACAGACCGACGAGGTTATAAAAGCCACCGAGTTATCGATTAAGAATGCTGAGATAACACTACAATCCCAAATCGAAGCGGAAATCCGTAATAAGAAAATATTAACGGGCTTACTTGAGGTTGTTCAATTTGTACCTTTACAAATATTAAAGTTAGTTGATTTATTAGGTGAGGCTATAGGTAAGAATTTCAATTTAGCGAGTAGGTTTAAGGACTTCGCAACGGGATTTATATTCGACCCTGCGGAAACTAAGAGAGAAGGCGAGGCGGCGATACAAGCTCAACGGGATAGTTTAGAGAAATTAAAAAATGACCGTGCAGGTTTTCAGTTGGCTATTAGAGATATAGATAAAAAGGACGCTGATGAAAAAGCAAAATTAGCGGAGGAGGCAAGAAAAAAACAAGAAGAGGCTGATAAGAAATTTTGGGAAGAATACGCAAAAAGATTAAAAGAAGAAAGAGATAGGCAAATCGAGGAAGAGCGTAGTTTTAACGAAACGATAGCGGGGTTAAGACAAACAAAGAACGAGCAAACTGATAACGAATTTGTAGCATTCACAGAGCAGTATAATAAAAACTTTGAGGCTTCTTTGGCTTATGAGTTAAATGCAAGACAAGCTTTTGAGGATGCTAAATTTAATATAGCAGCGCAGGGGTTACAATTACTATCACAGATAAGTGGCAAATCTAAAGCATTAGCAACTGGAATCTTATTACTTGAAAAAGGCTTAGCGATTAGTCAAGTAATCGTTTCAGCTTCAAGGAGCATAGCGCAAGCACAAGCCAACTTAACAGCGACGCCAGCCGTTATTGGAGTTGTACCAAACCCTATGTATGCAGTTCAAGCAGCCGCAACAGCAAAGGGAATAATCACTACTAAAATTGCAGCGGGAATTTCTATAGCTTCAATCCTTGCGCAGACTATTGGAAAATTAAGCGGTGGAAGTGTTGGTGGTGGTTCGTCAAGTAGCGGAGGCGGAGGTGGGACAAGTATTTCCGCACCATCATTTAACATCGTAGGTCAAAACACTAACAACCAATTAGCGCAAAGTATAGCAGGACAACAAAGACAACCGATTGAGGCGTACGTAGTAAGCGGTAATATTAGCAGTGCTCAAAGCCTCGACAGAAACAGAGTTAACACAGCAACTTTCAACTAAGTTGATACAGTATAATATTAATACATTATTCAATTATGGAAACATACGAGGTTTTATTTAAAGAGGGCGAAACTACGGGAGTTTATGGAATCAGTCTTGTAAACGACCCCGCTATGGAGTCTATGTGGGTGGCACTTTCAAAAGAAGAGCAATTCCAATTAAAATCAGTTGACACCGAAAAGCGTATTGTTTGCGGTGCGGTGTTAATCCCAAATAAACCGATTTATAGAAATCAAAACGGTAAAGAGTTTAACATCGTATTCCCAGAAAATACAATCCGTTTAGCAAGCGAGGCATTTCTTAAAAACGGACATCAAAAAAGCTCGACTTTAGAACACGATATTGAGGCTAAATTAAGTGGTGTTTCAGTTGTTGAGAGTTGGGTAAAGGAAAACGATGTTAACGATAAATCAGTTATCTACGGTTTTAACGACCCTATCGGAACGTGGTACGCTTCAATGAAAATTGATAATGAAGAGATTTGGAACGACTACGTTAAAACGGGTAAAGTCAAAGGCTTTTCAATCGATGGTTTCTTTGATTTTGAACAAGTTAATTTAAAAAGCAACAATAGCGATTTAGATTTTAGAAATAAAATGGTAGCACACCACAAAATGGCAATTGATATGGTCAATGAGTATGAAGGACTTTTAAAAGATAAAACACTTTTAAAAATAGCAAGTGATATTATAGAAACTCAAACCGTTGAGATTAATACTATGCAAAAATTAAATTTAAAAAGTGAATTAAATATGAGTGAACAAAAAGGCGTTATCGAGACAATCGTAAGCGCAATTAAAGAAGGCTTTGCCTCTGTTAAACTTAACAAAGAAACAGAGGTAAAGTTAGGTAGTGTAAATACTGCCGATGGTAGTATCAAAATCAATTTTGAGGGCGATACTGTTATGGCTAATTTACCCGTGACTATGACCTCACCTGACGGGACAGAATTACCCGTTCCTGATGGTGAGTACGAATTAGAGGGCGGAATGAAAATTTCCGTTTTAGGTGGAGTTGTTGCAGAGGTTTCAACGGCTCAAGAGGAAGCTAAGGACGAGGAGGAAGAAATGCCTATGAACGACCAAGCTAACTTAGCAACAGAAGCACTGCAAGTTAAAAGCGAAAGAGTTACACAAGAAGTTTTTTATCAACTTTCAAAAGAAGAATTCAACGCTATGATTGTTGAGTTCGGCAAACAAGTTGATGAGAAAGTAAACGCCTTACGCTTAGAACTTACAAAGCAACCAGAAGAAGTTGTTGAGTTAACAAAAGCAAAACCTGCAAAGGAAAAAACGTGGGCGGAAATGACACCGCTTGAAAGACACAGAGCAAGTAAAGTATAAACAAAAAAACAAATAAAAAATGGCAATTAGTTATTCAGTAGTAAATTACAGAGGTAAGGCAGCAGAGCCTATCACAGAGGAAATTTTATTCGAAAACGATACTTTAGGAAAAGGATTGGTTACTTTCGAATCAGACGTAAAAGCGGAAACAATCTTTACAGAGGCTACCGCTTCGGCAACATTACAAGCGTACACAAGTGGTGTGCCTACTTCGGCAGGTTCATTGACCGCTTTTGATTATGCAGTTACTCCCGTTAAAGTTCAATTTTACCAAGAGTTCGACCCTAACTCTTTACGCTTCTCTCGTTTCAAAAGAGATATGAAGCCTGGCGCTTGGGAAATTATGAGCGATGAGTTTGAGCGTTTGGTAATCGGTGGTTTATATGCTAAACAAGTTTCTTTAGCAGCCGAGAACGAATTTTGGAACGGTGTTAAATCAGCAACTCAAACAGCCGTAGCAGCTTTAACAGCAGGTACAGCTAATACTTCGGTAGGTGCTGCTGAGAAAACATTAATCGCAGCGTTGACCGCTTCTCAAACTGATGGTGTTATCGCTCGTATGATTTACAACGACATCAACTCTTCTGCAACTGCGGGCGTTGGTACTCGTATCAAAGTAGCAGGAACAACCGTAACGGCTTCAAACATCAAAGCTGAGTATGACAAAATTTACGCAGCTATTCCTGCGGTAGTATTATCGAATGCAGAAGCACCGAGAATCTACGCTCCGAAGTCACACAAACAAATGATTATCCAAGCTAACAACGTTACAACCGATTACACTAAGCCGTTTTCAGTTTCCGACAATGCTGATAGCTTCTACTTCAATGGTTTGGAAATCGTATTCGTTCCGCTACCTGAGAAAGTAGTTATCTGTGCTGTACCATCACACTTGATTTGGTGTACTGATTTGGAAAGCGATGTTAACACTATGCAATTAGACAAAATTGCTAACAACAGAGAGGATATGTTCATTAAACACAATATGACTATCGCTGCTCACATCGTTAACCAAAAGTTCAACGTTCTTTACGTAGGATAATTTACTAACATAACCGCCTCTTAATTGGGGCGGTTTTAAAAAAATATTTATATGGCGTGTGATTTAATTGCAAAAGGTAGAACGTTACCTTGTAAGAATAGCCGAATCGGTATTAAATACGTCGATTTTGCTAACTACGACAGCGCAAACGTTTATTCAGTTACTGGACAAGAAATTGCTACACTACCAGCGGGACTTGACGAGGTATTTAGATACCAAGTTAAAGCAACGGGAAATAGTTTAGTAGAGACTGCTACCGTTGACTTAGAAAAAAGAACTACTGAGATTAAGCAAGTACTTAACTTAGTTTTACAAAAAATGACCAAAGAAAGCGAAGTTGAATTTTTAGCCTTGACTTACGGTATTACAACTGCTTTCGTTCACGACTTTAACGGTAATGTTTTTGCCGTTGGAATTGATACGGGATTAGATGCAACCTCAAGTACTAAGTCAACCGATGACGGTGGTTATAAAATCACTTTAGAGGCAGTTGATACTAAATACAGTCCTTACTTATCGAGTTCAGCTAAAACAGCCCTAGAGGCTTTAGTAAGTGCTACAAACGTAACACCATAATTCTTTAGTTTAATAGTTTCTTAATTAAGGCGGAGTTGATACACTTCGCCTTTTTTACATTATAATATTATGGAAGAAAAGAAACACTTTTTAGACGTAGTTCAGTTGGCTAATTACGTTCGACCTGATGTTAAAGAGGTAAGCAATAAGGATTGGGTAATGAACGGGGATAAAAATTCGTTCTATACTTACATAATCGAAAGGTATAACGGCTCGCCAACTAACCGTGCAATCATTGATAGTTATGCAAAGTTGATATACGGTAAAGGTTTGTACTCAAAACAACAAGCCGTAAAGCCTTTACAGTTTGCGCAAGTACTTCAAAAGCTATCCAAAAAAGATTTGCGTAACATTTGCCAAGACTATGCTGTATTTTCAGAGGCTTCTTATGAGGCTATCTATAAAAATGGCAACTTAGAAAAAATAAAGCACGTACCTAAAAATCAAATCTTACCAAACAAGATGAATGCCGATGGCGATATTGATGGGTATTGGTATTCTCTTGATTTTAACCAGCCGAGAAAATACGAGCCTATATTTATACCTAAATGGGAAGCGGGGAAAAAGAACGGTTCTTATATCAAAGTTATTAGTTCGTATCAATTAGGCAAGTCTTATTTTACAGACCCTGATTATATGGCGGGATTGGCTTACGCTCATTTAGAAGAAGAGATAGCTAATTTTTGTATTAATTATATTTCTAATGATTTAAGTATCGGGAAAATAATTAATATGAATAGTGGCGAACCTCAAAGCGAAGAGGTGAGAGCGAACGTAAAAAAAGCATTTAAAAAAGAGGGACAAGGTAGCACGAATGCGGGTAACGTTTTTATTAATTGGAACGACAACAAAGATACATCGATAACGATTGATAACTTAGAGGTAAGCAATGCTTATGAGCAGTTTAATTGGTTAAGCGAAGAGGCGCAAGGTAAGATATTAACCGCTCATAAAGTTGTAAGCGGTAAAATGTTTGGTATTGATAGCGCAAGCGGCTTTAGTTCAAATGCCGACGAAATCGAAACATCTTTTAACGAAACTATGTTAAACGTTATCCAGCCAAAACAAGAGGTAATACTCGACGATATAATGGAAACTTTTACCGATGCTGGTTTTTCTATTGATTTAGATTTTATTCCGTTAAGAGAAAAGAAACAACCTGACCCCGTTGCATTATCAAACCACGAACAACACCAAGACCCTATTGTAGCCGATGCGCTTTTGGAATTAGGCGAGGTAGTTAGTGAAGATTGGGAGTTAGTAGATGAAATCGAAGTAGTAGGAGAGCCTAAACTAAGCGAAATTAGTCTTAATTTGGCAAGTGTTCCAAGTTCATTCCCTAATGTAATGAGCGAACAAGACACATCTTTGTTTAAAATCCGTTACAAATATGCAGGAAATCCAAATCCTGAGCGTGAATTTTGCGCTAAAATGATGAAAGCCGATAAGGTTTACCGTAAAGAGGACATAGAATTAGCGGGTAGTAAGGTCGTTAATGCGGGGTTAGGCTTAAAAGGTGCTGATACTTATTCGATTTGGTTGTATAAAGGTGGTGTTAACTGCAAACATTTTTGGCAAAGACAGATTTATTTGCGCAAAAACAACGGTAAAATTAGCGTAAACGAGGCTAGAAAAATGATTTTAGAATTAGACCCTAAGGATAGACCACTAGCAAAATGGCAAGAAAATGACCCTTTAGTAGCGCAACCCGCTCAGGCGTCAAACAATTACTTTAAAGCTAACGAATAATGGCAGTATATTTAATAGATTACGAGGCGGGGGAGTTAACCGCTAACACACCTTTAGGCGGTAAGATTGATGTCGACCGTTATAAGTTTTGTATTATCGATGCACAAAACAGTAAGGTTAAGGAATTGCTAGGTGATACCCTTTATAATAAAATTGAAACAGACTACGTTGCCGATAATTTAACGGGAATTTATGAAACGCTGTATAATGAGTTTGTGAAACCTATTGTAATACATCAAAGCGCAGTTGAATATTTAACTATTGGTAGTTTTCAAGTTTCAAACGGTGGAATTTATAAGCATACCCCAGCAAACGGTCAACCCGTTGAAATGAGCGATGTAAAATATATCATTGATAGCCAAAAGTTAAAAGTTGAAATGTATATGGAACGAGCGCAAAGATGGTTAAACAGAGTACGCCCGACAGAGTATAATTGGTATTACGAAAATATAGTAAATCCGTTTCCAAGAAAAGTTGGATTTGCTTTTGATATTGTGGGTAAAAACACTAAGGAATGGATAGAAAAAAGCGACAACCGAATGGACAACTTTTACGAAAGTTAGAAATATATTTAAGCAAAAAACAAAAAGAAAAAAATGGCAATAACACCAATCAACGTAGGGACGTCAGCGAATGACGGAACGGGAGACCCTCACAGAACAGCGTATCAAAAAACAAATAACAACATTAACGAGGTAACTAGTAACGGTGGCGCAGTAATCAATGTAACTGACCCCGTTGACTTAGCTACAAAAGAGCTTAACGACGCCTTAGCGAACATCTACGCTTCTGGCGGTGGCGCAACTCCTGACTTACAAGCTGTAACGGATGTAGGGAATACCATTACAGATGGAACAGATACTGCTACTTTAACAAAAACGCTATTAACTATTTCGGATGGTACTTCACAAACTCAATTATCAAAAGATAATTTAGATGTTTCAGACGGTACAAATCAAGCGATAATTTACGCTGACAAAATAACCGTAAACTCAGTCGAATACCCACTCCCAACTGGCGCATCTTCACAAATCGCAACCTTAGCGGATATTACGGGTGGTGTTCCGACGTTGCAAGAGGTAACGAATGAGGGAGCAACTACAACAAACACTATTCAAATAGATGTTGAAGGTTCTGAGTATATTTTATTTAATTCTTTAGGTAATATTAGAGGGGCAATCATAGATCATGGGTTTGTGGGTGGTGTAGCTTATTCTACTCAAAGCCAAGATTTAAGCTCAACAAGTATTTTTAAAACTGGAAAAATAATAAATAATGGTGTCGACTACCCCCTCCCAACGGGCGCAAGTTCTCCTTTAGCAACCTTAGCGGATATTACAGGCGGAGTAACAGACGGAGACAAAGGAGATATTACAGTAAGTGGAAGCGGTACAGTTTGGACTATTGATAATGGTGTAGTAAGCAATGCAAAAGTAGCGAGCGGAATCGATGCTGTTAAAATTGCCGACGGTAGCGTGAGTAATACAGAGTTACAATATATCAATAGCTTAACAAGCAATGCGCAGACGCAGTTAGACCACCGAGTAATAGTGTTGTTAAACGACAACGTAGATAGTACTGCAGTAACGGGAGTGACTGCAAATACTATTATAAAATCTTATCTTATCCCTGCTAATACTTTGGCGGTTGGAGATACGATTGATTTTAAAACTGTTGTTTCTAAAACGGGAACAAATGCTTCAAATGTATTGAGGTTGGCAACTAACACGGCAAACAGTTTAACTACTCCTTCGGCTGCTTTAACATTAGCTACTTTCTCAGCAACAGCCGCACAAAGATATTTATCTTTAGACCGTACATATACTTTAAAAACTGGTAATGTACTACAAAGTTTTCCAACGGCATCGAGTGCGGTAACAGATGAGAGTGGTGTTAATAACCCACCTGATAGCACAGCATTCAATCCCGCAGTAGACAACTACTTTATGATTGCTATACAACCTAACAGCGCAAGTGATAGCTTTGTACAAACATTGTGTTACATTACTTTAATGAAAGCAAAAACAACAATATAATGACACGAAACATTTTACACATAATTATCGGGTTTATATTTTGGAATTACTTAGCAACGGTAACCAATCTATCGTGACTGGGAAACTTTGAAGTACAT
>OGWF01000116.1_pt1 | contig 12244 bp, 24 predicted proteins | sample 1575951 | NCBI WGS metagenome assembly OGWF01 (sample SAMN07581523, study PRJEB24739) | freshwater metagenome | place: Singapore | collected 2015-01
TGTAACCGCCAATGGAATTAACAAAACACTTAATCAGGCAATCACCGATAACGACATTGGTGGTGGTTCTGGTGAAGCAAATACGGCTTCAAACGTAGGGACTGGTTCTGGTGTTTTTAAAAACAAGGTCGGGGTTGATCTTGAGTTCAGATCAATCAAGGCAGGAACAAACGTAACGGTCACACAAAACGCAGATGATATAACAATAAGTGCATCAGGTGGTTCGGGTGGTGGTTTCACTGTTCAGGACGAGGGCGTTTCAATTGAATCTGCTCCGACTGTTTTAAACTTTACTGGGCTTGGCGTTGCTGCAACCTCAGATGGGCTTGGTAATGTCACAGTAAATGTGTCGGGCGGTGGTGCAGGTGGATTGACTGAAATATTTAACACAGAAGTTCAGGCCTCACCAGTCACTTCAACCATAACTGGGCTTGCGTATTTTAGGGCACCAACAAATTTGACCATCTCGTTAGTTGTAATAACGCTTTTTAATAAGAATGGAATTGCAAGTGGAACACTTAGTGTTGATTTAAAAAAGAACACAACACCAGATGATGTTGGAATGACTTCAATTTTCTCAACATTGCCATCGTTTAATTTTGCAACCGATGCCGATTACTCAGAAAAGAGTGGAACGCTTTCAACAACCGCTCTCTCAACTGGTAATTGGTTAAGGCTTGATGTAACTTCAAACCCTGCAAACTGGGGAGGCACATTCCATGTGTCTGTTTATGCCTAATGAGTTATGAAAATTTCCAAAACCAAACAAGATCACTTAAGGTTGTTCTCGCACACATCGAGTCATTAAAGAAATTTAAAGTTTTTAGTCTTGTTTCTGGTGCAATTTACAAAAGATCGGTTGATTTTTTTGCAATTGGGGCATCAGTAAACGGACTTGATCTTATTCAGGCATCTAGTTCTGCTTTAAATAGTGGGGAATTTTATTTTGACATAGAGGCAGGTGAACTTTTTATAAGATTATCTGATGATTCTGACCCTTCATTGGCAGAAATCTTTGTAAAATTTAAACACTTCTATTCAAATTTTCCCCAAAATTTACCCTTCGATCTTGATTCTGGTTCAGAAGTTTACTATGAGCCTGCCATTACAAGGATAGGTGATCTTAAATTAGAATTAGATTATGAGAATACTGGGATTGCAATTGAATCTGACTCGTCAATAAACCTATTAAATGATTTCTTTATAAATATTTTTGACTCTCACATTTGGGAAAATCAAAGAGTGTCCATTTATTCATGGTCTCCCTCTATTCTTCCAAGCGAATCAAGACTGATCTATAAGGGATTCATAAATAATAAATCATATTCCGAGAATGATGTTGGTTTTAATTTAAGAGACCAACTTTCACAGCTAAAGCAAACTATTCAAATGGGAAGGTTCTCGTCTTTAGATGGCGAGCTTTCGGCGAATGTTTTAGATAAGCCTAAAAGACTTGTGTTTGGAAGGTGCAAACAATTAAGAACGGTCGGGATTGATAAGGTTCTGACTGGTTATCCATTAACGGGAACAATCTCTGGTTCTGCAGACCTTAACTTATTGACTGGTGTTGCAAGTGGATTGTCTGGTTCAAACATTATCACTGGAACTGGGACTTTGTTTCTGACCCAGATTGCATCAGGTGAAAGGATAAAAGTTAGGTCTGGAATTTTTGAATATTCCTATACAGTGGACACAGTATTAACAAACACATCTCTTCAAATCAATGGGACGATTTCGGTTTCTTTTTCTAATGCAGAGGCAAGAAACCTTGATGTTCAAAACAATGTCATCAATGGAGTTGGGACTGATTTTGTAAATGAACTCTCGCAGGGTGATAAGATTAATCTTGTTGTGCTAGGAGAGAAGTTTTCTTTCGGGGTTAAATCAATTAATTCTGCGACTCAATTATTGATTGATGATTCTATTGAACTAGGTTTTACAAACACATCTGCGACTGTCAGTCCCGTTGTTAATTACAGGGGTAAGAATAGATTTTGGCACGTTGCTGGCCATAAGTTATATGAGTTTCAAACAACCATTACATCGGTGTTATCTCCTACGATTATCGAGGTTGCGGACATAGGCGATATTGAGGAGAGTGATTACATTGTAATTGATTCTCAGGTTTATACCGTCACAAATGTTGCGTTCTCGAAAATATCACTAAACCAATCTATTCCGATTACGGTTGTGGCAGGATTTGCGGTTACTAAAATTCCAATCGCTATTGCTTATGGTGAAAGTAATGAGTTTATTATAGACAGAGACTTCACTGTTTCAAATATTGACGAGGCAATTATTGAGTTCAATGATCTTGCTGAATTTAATATTGCTCAGGTTAAAAACCCAATCTTGAATTTTCAATTTTTAAATGGTTCTAATATCGTCACAAGTTTAACAACCATTGTGAACCTGACAACAATTTATAAACCGAGAGATTGGATTAAGATTAAAAAAGTAGATGCTCCAACTTGGTATGAGATTCTTGAAGTTTCTGAAAACACCTTTAAGATAAGAGAGACATATTCGGGGGCAAATTACACTGGGCTTATTCAAACTAAATCACCAGAATATTTTGATGACAACTCTCTGATTACTTGTAATTGCCTAGGGTTGTCAGATAACGGTGAATGGATTCGCTATCCTGCACAAGCGGTCAGGTATGTTCTGGGGGAAATGGGTGTCACTGATATAAACGAACAGTCATTTATTGATTCAAAAGAATCATGCGAGTTTGAATTAAGTATTTTCTTCCCAACTTCTATCGGTTCAGAATTGCCCGATTGCAGAAAGATAATTACCGACATAAATAATTCTGTCTTTGGATCGCTTTATATTGATTCAGACTTTAACTTTTCTTATTCAATTTTAAATGCAGAAAAACCAGAGACAATTGAATACCTAGACGACTCAGATATTCTAAACTTTTCAGTCTCAACTAGAAACTCAATAGTCTCAGACATTGTTCTTCAATATCGACCTTTCACTGATATCTATTCAAGCTCAGATGTGTTTGATCAGATTATAAAAGAATCAGACTTTGTGGGGAAAACTTCAAAAATTAAAAATACCCTGCAAGCTAAGTCATATTTGTATCACTTAGAGGACGCTCTTGTTATTGCAGAGAGATGGCTTTTCTTTAGGAGTTTAACTCAGTCAATTTTAACACTCAATGCAAAATTAAATCTTGCGTCAAAATCACTTAATGATAAATTGGCAGTCAGGCTTGACAGGCTTTATAAAAGATATGGCTCAAATTCAAACATAAAGATTGGTGTAATTAGTTCAATAACAAAAGACGATTTGGGAGTTCAGGTTAAATTCAATGACATAGGAAATGTGTTTAATCGTGTGCCTGCAATATGCCCAAATGATCAAGTCGATTATTCAACCGCAAGCGATCTTGAAATTGCAAAATATGGTTTTGTGGTTGATAATGATTTTGAGACACCAGACTTGAGTGAGAATGAGCTTGGAAATAATTTAATAGGGTAACGATGGCATATCAACCAATTAATAGTTCTGAAATTGAGGTTGGAAAACCAATAAAAAAAGAACTATTCACAAAGATAAAAGAGAATTTCGAAACACACCAGACGGCAATTTCTGCCCTCGCTCTTGGTGCTTCACCAGTTGAGGTGTTTAATTTAGATGTTGTTAATGCCACTGCGGCCCCAACACTTACAGGAATGGTTCACCACAAGGCTTTTGTTGGGTTCACTGTTTCAACGGTTGAAATTCAAATCTTTGAAAAGGGTTCAATCACTTCTGGTATTCTTGAGGTTGATGTTAAAAAGAACTCAACTCTTGATGATGTTGGAATGACCTCAATTTTATCAGTCAAGCCTTCAATTAATTTTGCCGTTGTTTCAAATTATGCAATCGCCACTGGAACACTTAACCCTGCACTTCAAGAGATTTCTGCAGGTGAATATCTAAGATTAGACATCACATCATTACCATCAATTCCGCTCGGAAAATTTCGAGTGATTGTTTACGGAGTTATAGCATGAGTTCAAAACTTATTGTTCCATTTAATTTTCAGCCTTTTTCAGTTTCGGTTAAAACTGGTGCTTACACTATTCCTGCAGGATATTATGCTCATGTAAGTGCTCATTGTGATTTAGCTGACACTTTTTCAATTGGAGGCGTAGTTGCTTTGCAAGGAAATGGAGCAACTGCACAATCAATAACTACTGCAGCCGTAAGTGCAGTATCTAATTCTGCTATAGGTGTAGTCAACTATACTGTACCCTCTGGGTATTATTTTACAGGTCAATGTTCAACGTCTAGCAGCAGTGCTCCAACTGTGACTATCGGCGGCCTTGGTGCAGGTGTAGGGAATGGTCAAACAAGTACCCCTCAAACGTTTTATGCCGGATCCGGTGATGTCGTAAGTGCCCAAGCTACTCTAAATACTTGCATAGTGACAGGGGTTTCCATTAGACCTTTTTCTATAACAACAATGGCATTACAAGGAACAAATGTTAGTGGCAATTTTTGGGTAGGCACTGGAATAGCTTTAACAACTTCTGGTGGCAGGTACACAGTTACTTTATATCCAAATATTTCTTAATTTTATCGGAGGATAATATGTTCGCATTTTTTTTAGATGGTGTTTTTAAAGGAATTTGGGGAAATAAAGAGGGAGATGTTTTCTACGAAAACACTTGTAAGTCTTTAAGGTGGGATAAAACAAAAGCAGTGCTGGTTTTTTATCCAGATCATTTTGAGGTAGAAGGAAATTTATATGAATACTCTATTGAAAAAGTTGTAGAAAAAAATCCTGAAGGAATTATTTTAAAAGAAATAATGGCAGAGATTTGGGCTGAAAACGGATTACTCCATAGAGCTTGCTAATGAATTTTAATGACCAGATAAAACAAATTCTTTATTGGGTAGGACTTGGAATAAGTCTGGTCATGTATGCTCATGCTAACTTTTCAACCGTTAAACAGGTTGAGAAACTGGAATCAAAGATTCAAATTCAAGCAACATCAAATGACATTGTGAGGATTGAGACAAAGATTGATCGAATCCTTTTTCATTTAATGGAGAGTAAAGATGCCCCTTAAACGAGGAAAGAAAAACATCGGTTACAATATCAAGCAAGAACTCAAGGCAGGAAAACCATTGAAACAAGCGATTGCCATTGGAATTTCTGCATCTAAAAAGAAGAAAAAGAAATGATCACGCCCGAAGAATATTTAATGGGAAGAGATAAAGAGTTTCCATTAGATATGCTTCAAGCTCAAAATATGGCAAACCTTTTGGCGAGAGTTAATTGGTTGCTTGGCAAGCTAAACATTCAAGCAAAAGTCTCATCTGGTTATAGGCCATCTGCCATTAATCGCAAGATAGGTGGTGCTAAGATGTCCACCCACACTGTTTGTGCAGGAATTGATTTACATGACAAAGACAGAAGGCTTGCCGATCTTTTAAGAGACAATCTAGACTTACTAGAAGAGTGCGGTCTTTGGTTAGAACACCCAGACTACACATTATCGTGGGTTCATCTGGACACGAAACAAAGAAAAAACAGAATCTTTATTCCATACTAAAGGGGAAACATGAAGGCTTATGATGTAAAAGAACTTGGTTTAAAACTTAAAGATAAAGGCTTGGTTCTTGCAGAAGAAACTGCAGAACAAGTTTTTGAGTGTGTTGTTGAATGGGTTGAAGAGAGTGCTAAGGCTTCTGAAATGCCATGGGACGATTTTGTTCTAGTGCTTATGCCTAAAGTTAAAGAGGTTGTAAAAGCACAACTTGAAAAGATCGACGGGAAATAATAAGGGAGAGAACCAATGTGGGGCAAAATTCTTGAACAGATTTCTCGATTGGTTCTCATTCCATTAATTAAAGACTTAGCGTTTTGGGTTTATGAAAAATTCAAAGAACTTCAAAAGCAAAAAGAAAAAGAAAAAGAAATAACTAGCACAGTTGAGAGGTCGGTAAATGAAGGCGATCAAAGACCCATTGAGGACATTGCTCAGGGTGATTCAGGCGAACCATCTGGGCGTGGTGTTATTGTTGACTCTCTCCCTAATGTCGGGTTGCGTGACAAAAAGAAGAGTGAATAAATATCTTTGGCTCAATAATTTTCCCCTTCCACCAGAGGCTTGTTCTGTCACAATGGAATATGGCTTTTATAGAAAGCTCAACAACGGTAAATTCGAATTTGTAAGTGCTTGCTCGGAAGAATCTCAAGACTGGGTTTCAATGCACAAAGATGACCTTGCCAAACTTCTAAGCAGATTACCCGATGAAAAGTGATTCTTTAGAAAATCTTAAGAACCAACTCGAGCAATTAAAGACAAACCTTAAACAGGCATCAAGCGAGGGAGACCAAGAGGAAGTTAAGTTTTGGTCTAAACAGATCAGGCTTACAGAACTTGTCCTGAAAAGGTTGCAGGATATCCAATCAAAGAAATCTGGTAAAAAATAGACGGCTCATTAACGGTCGGAATCTTTTCTGCACTCAACTTAATCACTTGTGAATCATCAATTCCAAGCCACTTAAAGACTTGATCATTCCCAACCTTAATAAGGTTATCTAAATCCTTACCCGTCTTTGAGATTGTTCCCGACTTAGTAAAATAAACGGACTTGTTTAGATAGAAAAAAATATCAATCTGAATTGCTTTTCTTTTGGGGTCATATTCTTTTAAGAAATCATCTCGGTAATTACTGATCATTCCCAAATATTCTTGAAATTCCCTCTCCCACAAAGAGGTTTTCTCGGTCTTTATTCTCATGAACCTTTTACCTCTCACAATGTTTCGGTGTGAAGTATTTAAAGAGATTGGTTCTAAAGGAATTTGAAAAGATAAAATGCTCATGAAATAATTATTCAGCAAGGAAGCGAATTTGGATATGAAAAGCCAAACATTTTTTCAAATTTGGGGTTTGAAATAATGTCATAGCAAGCACCCAGTTCAAAAAATATCACAACAAATCAAAAAAGCTCAATCGGCGATTCTTGAATAGCTTCCTTGTATTAGATTTGCGAGAATTAAAATGTGAAAATTGATTGTCTTTGACTTCTTTTTTTCGCAAGAGAGGGGTAATCCATGGAAGGCGACCCCTCTTTTTTTATGCGTTTTATCTCATACATCTTACACTCGTTAAATTTAATCCACTTTTTGTGTAGATAAAAGGTAATCACACAACCAAGAAAGAAACATTTAAGAGCATAAAATTCGATAATCATAGGTTGTTAAAAACTTTTATGGCAATTTCTTCAAAAATATATGGAACAGAATAATTCTTATCTGCGAAATCTCCCATAAGTCTTGCACGCCAACCATTCGGGAAGTTCGAACCATGCCCGTAGCCCACAGGGAAATGCCCAAACTCATGACAAGCATTTCGCAAGTAATCACTTGTGAATCTATCTCTCGCCCCATTGGTGTTGACCCAAATTGTGCCATCACCCTTGGTCATTCCAATAACATTTTTATTTCTATAATAGTAAGGCTCAACTTTAATAATGAAGTCGTCACCATTAATCAGGTCAGTCATCTTTTGCCAGACATCAAGGGGTTCATCTTTTGTGTAGGTGAACTCTTCAACCTTTAATATTTCTGCTAAGAATGAGGGAGAATTAAGAACTCTTTCGGCCACTTCATAACCGATGACAACTTGTCTTAGCTTTTGTTCGTTAAACTTTTCCGAGATTTTAAATCTTATCATTCTTACCCACTATGAAATCATGACACTTATTGATTGACCTAAAATATTGAACCACAACTTTATTGAATTGGTAAACCCTAACCTCGCTACCCACATAAACACCAAAGATAAATGAGGCAATAATAAAGTAAATAGCTATAAAATTGTCTTGAAAGAATCTCATATTAACTCCAAAAAAAACGGGGTGGACACCACACCCCTAAGAACATAAACCCTATAATTGGACATTAAAGTCAGGTGTCATTTGCGAAAAAAGTTTTGATTTGTTTTAGACCAACCGCCCCGAACTTGTGATTCATTCTTTAAGAATTTATAATCCTTCAAATCTTTATGCCTGTAAAATATTCTTTTGCCATCAACATCTCGAAACCACACATAGGGGAGGATTTTAAATAACTCTATTTTCTCTTTGGTTGTTTTATGTTCATAAACCAATCTATTCATTTATTCTCCAATTCTTTTAAAACTTGTCTGGCACGTTTAGTTTTTTCCATTAATTCAAGATCGCCTTCATAAGTAAGTGTGAAGTAAAATGTTGGGGTCATCCCTTTGTTTAGTTTTACATCTGGCTTGTACAAATATTCAGCTGCATGGGTAGTAAACTCTAAACACTCTCTTAGCTTGGCATTTTCAGATTGTAGTTTTTCTAGTTTTTCACCCATAATTCTTCTGTGAGATTCTTGAAACATATTCATTTTATTTAAATCATCAATCTCTTTTTGCTTATATTCGATTGCGGCTTGCCATGTGTCTAACTCTCGACAAGCATAATGATGATAATAGTCATAGGGCATATTTTCTCCCATGTATTTCTCAAACGCTTCTTTGTCTTTATCATTCATAAATTACCTAATTCTTTTAAATAGGCATAAGACAAATCAATATAATCTGTCATATCATGTGCTGCTCCATGAAAACCTGCCTCTCTTAAAACCATTCTTGCAAACTGATGACCTTGAATGTTTTTTTCGACACACTTTCTCAACTTGGAATTTTCAGCTTCTAGCTTTTCAATATGTTCTTTTGCCGCCCCATCAATCATTTCAATTTCATGATGAATCCTGTCTTTTAGTTTATCAATCTCTTTCTGCTTGTACTCACAGGCTTCAAGCCATGCTTGCTTTTCCCATTCATACAACTGCCTTTCTTTGGCCACAATTGCCCTACCTGTAGGGAAATCATTTGCCCCTCTTTCAGCAATCCACCACTCCTCAAACGCTTCTTTGTCTTTTTCATTCATAAATCACCAACCTATCGGAGTATGATAGGCAATTATGCCTGCCATTATCCAAACTAATATTAAATAAATAAACATCAACACTGTCTCATTCATAAATCAAATCCTGCAGATTCAAACAATGCTTTAGTTAGTTCTTCTCTCAAATAAGAGTTAATCTTGTGTAACTTTTCGACCTCATCATTTAAATCAATTATCATTCTCTCATACTCATTTAGTCGATTTGAAAGATGTTCAAGGTTTGTCCTGAGTTCATTTAATTCACTTTCGTCCATGTTGCCTCACTCTAAACTCAAAAAAGGTTTCAAACTCTGGGTGGTGAAATGCCAATAATCGCCCATAAATTGATTGGTAACGGTCATTTATTTTAAATTCCTCACCAGTTGTAATAAGATCATTTTCCCATCTAATAATATTAATGATTAATTTTGAAGAGTATTTTTTCCTCCCAGATTTCATCATTTGAAATGCAAGTTCTTTAAATCTTGCATACACATGAGGGTTTTCAAAATGATACTTCTTAAAGTTTTCTAAAGTCTCTTTTGAATAATGGTTAAAATACTCATCAATCTTGTTCATATATACATTGTCTCGCCATAACCATTCTCTGAAAGATTGATTGGTCGGCTCAAGTCTGCTTTATCGGCCACCTTATAACCATAATTAGTTTGAAAATAATTAAAATGATCAAGATAAACCAAGTGAAGTTCGGCAATCACATCATCTTTGGATTGAAACTTTCCATTCTTGTTAAGTTTAAAAATCTCTTCACAAGCAAGTAGCAATCCACCAAGATAAGCACATTCAAGATCACCTCTATAATCGGTTCGACTCATTGTTGCCTTGCCTATTTTACCATAACCGAATCTTTTCTTAATGAATGACCCCACAAAGTTGGTCATCTCAAGCATCATTATTTTACTCATATTATCTCCTTAAAAAGTGGGGCGATCAGATAACGTCTGCCCCGTCACGCTTGGAGTTTACGATTGGTCTTGCTATTCAACCGTAGCGATGTCTGATTCTTCGCCATGAAACCATTTTGATTGGAAGGGTTTTGTTCTCCAATTATTTCTAATTAAAAAAGAACGAACTCTTGTGAACTTATTTGCCATGAAAGAAATGCCCTTATTGTGGAACATATTATGATGCTCTTGGCATACACTTATCTTGTTCCATTCTTTATCTGCAAATTCAGGATAAGCCTTTCTTGAATAAAGGTGATGATAACAAGTCATTCCCTCCCCATTCTTTAAGCAACAAATACAAGGTTCATTCGACTCCCACATATTAATTCAATTTGAAGGTTGGCTTATTATTGGCCAATGACTTTTCATTAATTGTGGCGATCATCTTTTGCATCTCCTCAATGGTTTTCTTTTGAATCTCATTGAAGTTAATCATGCCAGTCAATGCGAGCATTGCTCCTGCTTTTGCCTTAGGCTCAAAACCCTCAGTAAATTTGCCTAGTTTTTGCTTAACCTCTTCAATGAGTTTATCTCTTTGATCTTTCATTCCCATATTTTCTGCAACAACTTGATTCTTTTTTTGGATCTCATTACCTTTATGTTGTTGTGGGTTCGTTGGAACGTCTGGGTCTTTTTCATCGTCAAGACCAAGCAACCCTGCAAGGGCATATTTCCTCGCATAACTTGAAGCTGACCCCGTAATTTGTGCCTCGTCCATACCTTTCTTGTCGGTCGCCTCTCTGGCAAAAGCATGATTACTTACCTCACTCTTGCCATCTGAAACCTTGGCGGTGGCTTTTACATAAAACCTTTCGCCAATTAAATGAATTTCATCTGACAAAACTAAATACAACCCAAGTTCATTCGCAATGGGTTTAGCTTCTGCAAGTATGTCTTCACAAGAGCGGTAAGAATAACGCCCAAATGAGTTGAAATTATCTTTTGCAACTCTGACTCTAGATTGCAATTGAATGAACTTTTCTGTTATTTCCATGAGACCTCCAACTTAGAAAGATCATCTCCAAACAATTCCTTAAAGGCGTTTCTGGTTTGATCAACGGTTCTTAATTCAACCTCATCAAACAATTCTCCCCTAAATGAATAAGATGTCGTTAAACCATCTTTTTGAAATACAATTAATTGAGAATCGTGTGCAGTTATTTTGACCGCTGGATAAAGAACTGACTCATATAAAAATTTCCCTTGCGTGACTTTCATGTTACCTCCCTAAATAAACTAATTCACCCAAATGCATTTTATGGGTTGAGAAATTAAACAGGCATTGCTCGCCTTCAATCTCGGTATAAAATTGATAAATCTCTGACTCAGGATAATAAATCAACTCAAGCGTGACGTTCTGAACAGCCGAGTAATAAAATCCCTCGAAATAAATCGCTGAATCATCAACTTGCGGATAATATTCTCTGTAAAAACAATTGAGTGCAATTTTTTCTAATTGGGTCATTTGATTGATGTATTTGGTTAATAATTTACTCATATTATTTTAACCCATATTTTAAAGAAGGTTTACCCTCAACCAATCTTGCACCCTCAATGACCTCGCCCTGTTTTAAAACCTTGGCAAGTTCTGCTTTCATATAAGTGGGCTTCAACTCTGGCACCTTGATAAACTCAAGAGGAATTGCCCTCTCATCAAATATCTCAACCGAAAGGCTTGGCTTGCGTTTCTTAATCTTAGTTAGATGCCCGACAAATTCCTCTCGGTCATTTATCCTCATAACAGTTAAAACGTAATCATCAATTTGGTCTATTTTCTTTTCTATCTGGGCTTTCCTAGATTTGATTTCATCGAGATAACCCTCAAGCAAAAGAACATGATTCTCAAGTGATTGTCGAAACTCAACCATTGAATCAGTCTTTTGAGTGATCAAGTGGTTTAGTAAATCGACTTGCTCTAAAGAGAAGTCATCTGATTCGAGCAAGGCTTTAAGTTCAAGCTCCATGTTTAGCAAGTTCATGGTTCCTCCAAAGAAAAAACCCACCAACCGAAAAGGTGTCCTGCAAAGATCAATTCGGTTGATGAGTAACGCCCAAAAGGCGGTTGTGAATTTAAGTGATGTGCAGGTCACGAAATGTTTAAATCAAATCAACCTCAAAAGGTCAACTATAAAAATGATTTCAAAATATAATTTAAAAATATGATAAAGTTTTCAAGAGGTTGTATGGCACAAGTAATTTTCTTAAACACATTCTATTATCCAGACCTTGAAGAAAGAAGACGGCTTGAAAAGATGCAAGATAAGCTCCACTTCACATTAATCGAATTGAGTTTTGTAACAGAAGATGAAACGCCTTATCAAAAGGCAATTGTAAAAATCAGTTACCA
>OGWF01000117.1_pt1 | contig 12232 bp, 33 predicted proteins | sample 1575951 | NCBI WGS metagenome assembly OGWF01 (sample SAMN07581523, study PRJEB24739) | freshwater metagenome | place: Singapore | collected 2015-01
GTTTCCCAGTCACGATATTAGATTAAATGGATGTGTGATGGTTGGACAGTTATCATTGATGACAAGCGTTTTTGTTGGGATCATAATGACGAAGACATGGGAACAGAAGGCATCAAGGCACTATTAGAATATCTCGGACATAAGGTCACGATTGAGGAATGTTACTGATGAACGAACGAATTAAAGAACTTGCTGAACAATGTTGGGAAGAACGAAAATATGGTCCTGCTTGGTTCAATCAAGAAAAGTTTGCAGAACTAATTATTGAAGAATGTGCCAGCATCTGTTATAATAGTCATATCGAATACGGCGACGTTCATGCACAAAATATTCTTTATGAGTTCAACATTAATAATTGTAGAAATGACAAATGAACGGATTTGAAGAAGCAGATATTCGCAGATCTATCATTAACACTTTTGGTGATAAACCAAAACAACTAAAAAAAGTTCTAAAGGTTCTTAAAAAAATGATTCCAGAAATGAAACAAGAATATGAAGAACGATTATCAGAGTATTACATGGGAAGGGGACCGCATCCATGATTGAAGATAAAATTCGAATGCTTGCAGAAAAAGCAGGAATGTTGTATGATGGTAGTGATCGTCCACTATGGGCAGCAATGGATCGAATTGATAAGGATAATTTTCTAATGGATTTCTATAAGGTAGTTGTTCGTGAAGTTTGTAATGAAATTCATGGTGCGCCTTTGGATATTCTTGGTAAATCTTATCATCTCGATATCGTCGCAGAGCATATCGAACAAGTGTTTGAAATTGGCAAGGAATTCAAATAATGAAAGAACGATATCGACATGAAATTCCTCGTTGGTTAAGACTACTTGGTGCATGGAGAATTAATAAAGATTCTATTGATTTTAATTGGGGTTATTTTGCTCCCCGTCGAGCATTTTCACTCACTCTTCACCGAGGCGGATATTTTGATCAAAGATTTGCCGTCACAATTGCTCTTGGTTGGGGGGAATTCCATTTCAAACTTCCATTCAAAACAAAATTGACGAAAGGTTGTAATATGCCCAGATATGGTATTGCAATTCATGGCGATTCTTTCTGGGTCTATACCGGAGGTGAGTTTGATCATAGTATCGGACAAGTAACCCGAGGTGGATTACACGCTTGGGATCTTCCTTATTTTAGCTATACATTTGACGGTCATTGGATTCAGAATAAAAAACAAGACTGGGTGAAAATGGGTAATTTTGGAAGTTCGTATTATTTCAAAAAAGACGGTCTTGCATACACAGAAAAACATCCCTTTACATATGTTCTGAATGATGGTACACTTCAAGAACGAATTGCAACCTGTACTATCGAACGTCGAAAGTGGCACCGAAAATGGTTTCCTTTTCTGAAGCGTGAAAATGTTGTAATTGATATTGAGTTTTCTGATGAAGTTGGTGAAGGATCTGGTAGTTGGAAGGGTGGAATTATGGGTATGAGCCATGAACTTCTACCAAATGAAACTATTGCAGAAAGTCTGGAAAGACTTAAACAAAAAAGGAATTTGTGGTGAATAAACTGTATATTGTGCGTGGTCTTCCGGGATCTGGCAAGTCTTCATTTGTCCGTAATTCCTATAAAATGGCTTATGAAGATTGGTTTGAAGCAGATATGTTTTTTGAATCTGGTCTGACCGGAGAATATAAGTTCAACCGAGATTTGCTTCCTCATGCACATACTTGGTGTTTTTATAATGTTTTGAGAACACTTAATGCTGATATGAATTGTTGGGTTTCCAACACTTTTGTCAGACTTTGGGAAATGGAAAGTTTTCTTAATATTGGTGAAAAACTCAATCGTGAAATTGATATTGAAATTATTGAGGTTAAAACTCAATTTTATTCAATTCATAATGTTCCCGAAAATACGATTGAGCGCATGAAACGAAATTGGGAAGAATTGACGCCTGAAATGAAAGAGAAATATAAAGTTATGGTAATTAAATGAAACCTCTGATTACACGAAAAGAATCTACAAGATATCCGGGTTTGTTTGTCAAGAAATATACTAAGCGTGTATTCTTTGATAATCTTTGGGATCAAGATCCAAATCTTGTAGAATCCCGTGGTCATGTAGAACTTGCTGATGGTACTGTTGTTATTCAACCATTCACAAAAATTTTCAATCGATTTGAAAATGGTATGGATATCGACAGGGATGAAGATTGTATCTGTGTACAAAAAATTAATGGATTCATGGCAGCAGTTACTTGGGTTAATGAGGTAAATGCTGCTGTTGTTTCCACTACAGGTTCTCTTGATTCTGAATATGTGTCTATTGCAGAAAAACATTTAAAAGATGTTAAAAAATATGTCGAGGATTTAAAATGGTCCATTACATATCTTTTTGAAATTGTAGATGCATCCGATCCACATATTATTCCTCAGAAAGAAGGAGCATATCTTATTGGTATGCGTAATGTTCAAACAAATACTCCATATTTTTCCAATGAAATTAATGAAGAGTGTCTAGATACTCTTGCTGAAAAATATATGAATGTTCTTCGTCCACATTGGTTTGAATGTAATTTTTCGACTGTTGTTGGTTTAGCAAAGAGATATGAAGGTGAAGGTTTTGTAGTTTATGGACAGGAATCTCGTAAAGTCTTAAAATTAAAAAGTCCATACTATCTAACCCTTAAGGCAGCAGCACGAAGAAAAGATATCTACTCTCTGAACAAACAAAATGTTGATGAAGAGTTCTATCCATTGATTGAACACTTGACTTCCTTGGGTGATACGTTTACAATGATGGAAGAACAGGACCGTTTAAAATATATGCGTAATTGGCTTGAGGTAAATTAAAATGACAATCTGGTTTACAAGTGACAACCATTTCTTTCATAAACTTTAACTTTTATAAATATGAATATCTATAGGAGATATTCATGGCTAAAGTACAGGTTGAATGTAGTCATTGTGGTAATACATTACTAAAATATAAACGAGAAAAAACAAAAAGATTTTTTTGTGACAAGATTTGTAAAAACAAGTTTCAAAAAGATAAAAAGTTAGAAGATATTATTGGAGAAGATAATGCGAAAAGGTTGAAACAAAAACTTAGTGCTGCCTTTTCAGGTGATCGTAATCCAAATTTCGGTAATTTATGGTCAGAAACACAGAAAGAGGAAAGATCAAAATTATCAAAAGAGATAATGTCTAATGAAGAAATAAGATTTAAAGCTGGTTCTGCAAATAGAGGAAAAAAGTTTTCTAAAGAAAGAATAATAAAAATGCACGGTCATAGAACTAAAGAGTCATATTCTAGACCAATGTCTGAAGAAACAAAAAAATTGATTGGGGAAAAATCCAAAGAAAAATGGAGTTTGGTCTATGCTGAAAAATACCGTAAAACGATGGAAGATCGTGGTTATTGGACACCAAGACATTTGAAAACCGATTATGAAATATATTTTGCTGAATCTAATTGGGTACACAATATGTACTCGATTATTGAGCAAATTGACAATTCCATAAAACAAAAAGTGCGAGATCATATAGTTCCAAGATGGGTGGGATTTAATTATAAAATTTTTCCAGAAATTATAAGGCATCCTGTGAATTGTCAAATAATTTCGAATGCAGAAAATATAAAGAAAGGATTTGATGATAGAAATTATGAAATGGAATATTGGGAGGAAAAAATAAACAAATTATTTTATGATATTCAAAATTATAGTGGTAAATATTGGTTCGAACACGAACAAGCAGTTAAATTTGTTAACCATTATCTAAACGGATTTCGTTGGGATAATACTTTTAAGAAAGGAGGGTCTGATGTCTAACATTTTCTTTACTTCAGACAACCATTTTTCATCATAAATCAATTCTAAAGTTTGCAGCAGATACCCGTAAAAATCATACGGATGTTGATGCCATGAATGCAGAAATGATTCAAATATGGAATGATACTGTTGCACTAACTGATGAAGTGTATATGCTTGGTGATTTTTCTTTTGGTTCAGCCAACAAGACAGAAAACATTATCAGACAACTAAAAGGTAGACTTCATTTGATTCGAGGAAACCATGATCAATGGCTCGATAAAAATGAGTCACTGTATGAATATTTTGAATCGGTACAAGATTATAAGCGAACCAAAATCGATGGGAAAGATGTTGTGATGTTTCACTATCCGATTGCAGAATGGGAAAAGATGCATTATGGTTCCTACCATCTTTTTGGTCATGTACATGGAAATACAATAGTTCCGGGTCGTGCTATGGATGTAGGAATTGATGCCCGTCCACAAAAGGATATGGGTCTTTGGTCGTGGGAAGAAATCGATAAAATTCTCTCAGAAAAAGAAATCCGTACACACCACGGCAAAGTTGCAGTTTAACAACACTTGACAGTAGAGACAGATTGTGCCATAATGTCTTTACTGTCAAACGGAGCTAAAAATGATCAAATTCGATATGGTTGATGCTATTAAAGTTCAATTTCTCAAACCGATCTTTGAAGATGATTTTGTTGAGAAAGGAATGAAAGCTTGGCTTACAGATATTGAATGGGATTCCAAAGAAAATTGTTACAATCTTTATTTCGATTTCTCTGATTTTGAAGTGGAGAATGACAAATATTTCAAGAAGACATACTATGGTCCTCATGATAGTCGAAATGTTATGAGAACCGCAAAAGAAGCTGGTCAATATCATCCAAAATATTCCGTGTTTTTTTGTATTACTGGTGATAAACGTAATGATTTGGTGTTTGAAACTGAAATCAAACAATTTCTTCGGGTGATTGAATAATGAACGAACTAATTCTAAATCTTGCAGATAAAGCTATTGAAGATCTTCCCGGTGCGTGGAATATTCCTGATGAATTTTGTTTTAATTTTGCCAATCTAATCATTCAAGAGTGTGTGAATGCGTGTCTTGAAGAAGCAGAAAAGTTTCGGGGCGAACAGGATATTACTGATTTCAAAATTTGTGCAATGGTGATCAAAGAAAGGTTTGAGGTATAAATGAAATATACAAGTGTTGTAAATCAAATTCCTGATCTAATCAAAGCCCTTAGTGGTGTGCAAACATATCAACCATATGAACGAAGGTATATTGGAGAAGCAATTACACATCTTATTCTACTGAAAGATATTTTGGATGATATTAACAAAAAGGAATCTGTGAATGAAAAAATTGTTTAACGTCACAGTGAGTTTTGATTTTGTTGTTGTGGCAGAAGATGAAGATGAAGCAAATGAAATTGCTCTCGAAAATCTACACAACGCAATTCGAGACATTCCTGAACAATATATCAATATTCTGACTGATGAGGGTCCGTTCATTTGGGCTTATGGTTGGGATGATGAATGCATTCCATACGGTGGTGATGGTACAAAACGAACTAAGGATTATCTATGAAAATTTATATCGGAAATTATTGGGTTCCCTTTCCATCCTCTGAGTATGGTGGAACATGGGTTGTTATTGCAAAAGATAAATGGGACTGCATCAATTTTTTAAAAAATGAAGATTGGAGACTAGACTATCATCATAAAATTGAGGATGCAGTAGATCGAGCAAATGTATATGATTTGAGTGATGACTATAGTCAGTCTGATGCTGGTGTTGTGAGTAAATTTTTCACTTGACACCAGCACTTGATGGTGCTACAATGAAACTTCAATATGGAGAACACCATGAAGATCGACTGTATCGAAGCTTTTGAGTACACCATCAAGGGTATCCCGTGCCTTATTGGTGTAACCTATTATCATCACCAAAAACCTTATAGGGGTTCTGCATACTTTTGCAATTCCTCTGATGATTATTATGGTTACACCGATACAGAATTTGTCGTTCTGGATCGAACTGGTCACTATGCCAAATGGTTGGAAGTAAAACTAAATAACGATGATTGTGACAAAATTAAAAGTTTCATTCATGAAAACATGCAGAAGGAAGATTCCTATTATTAAATAGGAGGTAATCATAGCCAACGTATATCGAGAAAAAGTTTGTCCGGTATGTGATACTGTTCACAGAAAAAGAGGTATTCACTGTGGACAGTCTTGTGCCAATAAACAAAGACCTATTTCAGACAACATTCGCAATAATATGCGAAAGGTTTCCTATGATTACAAACTGACACCGGAAGGTGTTGCTCAAAATAAAATGATCAACGGAACTGTTTTTAAAGCAGACGAATATGCCGTTGGTGTTCCTGATCTTCGAACAATCGATGATTTCGATATGTTTGAAGACTATCAACATGGAGAAAAATGGTGATGTTGCATAAACGCAACAGTTGACACCAAACGATTCTTCACCTATACTTCTTTCATACCAACACGGAGATGAAAGATGCACCGCACCTACATGGATCAGAATCACCCGGACGCTTTTGTTGACTATCCGGGTAAAATGAAACGTGATAGTGTTATGACTTCCCTTGGATATACCAAAGAATGTCCTGTCTGTAAAGGATATGGTGGTTGGAATCTTGAACTGAACGCATACAAACTTCACAATTATGAAGACACTCCTGAGAATCGTCATCGTTATAGTCATTTCCGGGCTAATTGCGGTCATTGTAACGGGTGGGGTGTTGTCTCTCCTGAAGAACAATGTTCCGGTCACGAATGGAAACGTGTAAAAAATCTCGGTAATTGCTACAACAGGTACGAATGCATTCACTGTGGTCAACAACAAGACGTTGATTCTTCAGATTAAGCTTGACAAATAAAAAACACTGCTGTATAATTCATTTGTGGATTTGAAATAAAGGATATAGTAATGAAATTGAAACTGACCTTCCCTTCCAGCTACTACAGCGGCAACGAAAAGGTCCAAGTGATCAAGACTCTGCGTAGCCTGTTTGGGTTTTCTCTAATTGAAGCAAAACAAATTTCGGAACTGTCTGGTCAAACCAAGATTTACGAAGTGAAATATACTATTCCTTTTCCACAGGAACCATATGCGAAAGAAGATGAACAAAAACAGATCGAAGAACTTATTCGGGTTCTTCGCAATAATGATGTTGCTGTTGAAGAAATTTTGGTGGGGTTCTCCAAGAAAATTAAAGAACTCATTTCGGATGCAGTCAACGAAGATGAATTTCAACTTGCAATTGATCTGATTAACGTGTATCGTGATAACTTCAAATGAAAGGAAACAAAATGAGCGACATTAAATTTCTACACTTCCGTAATTACAAAATGAATGGTGAACTTTCGAATCTTGGTGGTATTACTGTTGCATATCAAAAGATTCGTGATGGTGTCTTCAAAATGGCATATGCTCACTGTCATCCACAGGATAATTTTTCTAAAGCAATTGGTCGAATCAAAGCCGCAGGTCGTCTGAATTCACCAATCCAAAGTCAACTTGTGGAATACAGTTCTGAAAAAGATCTGGTTGCAGATGAACGTGATATTCAGTTTCCATATCGACTGAAGGGATAATGATGACTAAACAAATTATTCAGGAATATATCAATGATGTTTCTATGGATTCTGCATTCGACGATAAGACGCCTGATCAAACCATTGCGTACATTCGTAGTTTGCAGGAAGATTATGGTGATATTATGTTTCGAATAATGTATTGTTATGGTGATGGTCCGGATGAAGTCGGAATTTATCGAATCCGAGAGGAAACTGATTCGGAGTATAATAAGAGGCTAGCCAAAGAGAAAAAAGAAAAAGAAATTCTTGAAAAAAAGCAGAAGAAAGCAGAAGAAATTCAGTATGAAATGTACCTTCAACTGAAAAAGAAATTTGAGCCATGAAAAAGCTTTGGTGGTTTCTCATTGATGGATGTTTTCATAAATGGGAGGAAGTCGGTCACGGTCCTTTAACATATAAAGGACGCACTGTAGGTGATTACTTCCTATACAAATGCAGTAAATGTGGTAAACGTAAACAGGAAAGTATATTCTAATGAAAACTGAACACGTTATTGCCTTCACTATTTACTACTTGAAAATTGTTAAGGAAGAACTTGCGAATGTCGATAAACTAAAACAACAACGAAAGATCGAATATGAAAACAGGTTCTTTTCCAAACTATTCAAACTGAAATATGAAAACAGTAGAGGTTTTTATGATCGGGATGATCTTGATATGTTGGAATGGACAGAACTCCGCAATCAAGAAGAACTCGTAAAACTTGGAGATAACGCAATTTATAATCAAAAAGTAGGTATTGAATTTACCCCGATTCCAGAAAGATTTACAGAAGCTTTCTACAGGTATTGTAATACTCAACTATTGAAATAATTGAATCGGAGAAAATATAATGAGTAAGTTTCTGATTAAAGATTTTGCAAAACGGTTTAATGAGCAAATTGATCCGGCAAATCATTTTCATAATGAGGCAGTTCTTGAAGTTCTTATCGAAAAAATTATCATTGAATGTATGCAAGTGATTTCAGATGAATCGGATCAGGTTTCGGGTCAATGGAACTGTAAAGACGGTCAGCATATCTGGTGGAAAGTCAAAAAACACTTTGGTGTTTAAAAGATGAAAGTCTACGTTGTTTCTAAAATGATTGGTGGATATGCACGGGAAGATAATCCATCATTTGTAGTTGTTGGAGTTTATACTGAAGAATCAAAAGCTAAAATGGTAGCCACTATTTCACAGGGCCGATATAGAGAAATCGAATTAGATTATATTCATCCGGGAATTAGAAACGATGCTACAGCATTCGGATACAATCTTCTGTAGGAACTTTCATGTATAAAGTTATTCTGTACGATTTCTTTTCTCTGAATAAACTGGAAGAAAAACTATTTGAGAGAAAAAAAGACGCTGAGTTTTTTTCTAGAATTTTTGAATCAAGTCTTGAAATTGATGAAAAAAATCTGTATTTGACAAAAATCGAAGAGGTGAACGAATGAATTTCAAAATGCAGTATCTTGGCACTGAGCAATCCAAATACAATAACAAATACAAATGCGTGTTCAATATGTACAGGTTTGATGAGCATGGGCAAATGATTACCAGTGCAATAACAACATCTGCTTCTATATGGTCTACGCAACAAGAGGCAGATGATGCTGGATATCGTGCGGTTTCTATTTATGAGGAAACAGGTTTTCTGCCGAATCTTTGTGAAAAGTGGTGAGTTGTTAAAAAACAACAGTTGACAGATACTTCGGTTTCGTGCATAATTACATCATCGCAACTCAAACGGAAATAAAAAATGAACCCTGTTACTGCCTTCGTCTATCTTGTTGGTTTTATTTTTTTTGCTGCCGCAATCATGAGCCTCCCGGTCATGCTTCTGTGGGACTGGTTGATGCCTGAGATTTTCGGTCTAAAGGAAATCACTTGGTTTCAGGCATGGGGTCTTCTGTTCCTCTGTGGTATGTTGTTTAAAAGCAACACTGTGAACAAGTCTTGACAAAAACTCGAAATTCCTAGATAATTACATCATCGAAACTTAAACGGAAACAAAGAAATGGATACGATCACCAAACGTGCTGAAGTTCGCAAAATCATTGCTGCCCAACGTGGTAAGTTCTTCACTGCAATTTTCAATTCGAAACAGGATGGTACTGTTCGAAAGGTGAATGGTCGCACCGGAGTTCGCAAATACTCCAAAGGTGGAATCAATGTGATTCAGAACAAAGATGATTTGATTTCTGCCTACAATGTTCAGAAAAAGGGTTATCGTTCTGTTTTCATCGATGGTCTGGTTCAACTCCGGGCCGGTGGTAAAGTTTACAACTTCGAGGATTGATAAAATGAGTCGCACTGTTAATTTCAAAACCCGGAATCCTCTGGTTCCGGTGTCTCATACCCGGTCGGGTGCCGGTAAACACGGGGCATCCGAGAAAGCGAAACGGACTAATGAAAAGTCTCAGTTTCGTAAAAATCTGAACCGTGACTGGTTCTAATTCGAGGAAAATAAAAAAATGAGCATGAATATTATTTTTGTTGCACAACGTGAAGTGACTGTTAATCGTACAGGGAAACTTTCGGTTCAGGAAGAAGAGTTTGATTGTGTGTGGCAAACTCCGACGAATGTTTCATATGATATTAAAAATTCTGCTGATCCAATTCAGGCATATAAAGATTGGGTGATGACATTCAGTGAGGATAAAGAATGGCCGATTTACGCTGATGATGATATTTGGTGTGAGAAAGAACCAATCGGTTTTGATATTATCAACGATGCAAAGTATCATATTGGACGATTGGAAAATTGGATTAAGGTGATGGAAGAAGAAGGTTTTACTATTCAAGTCGAGGTTGTGTAATGGAATTTCTTCCTGCTAATTTTCAATTGAATCGATATGATAGAATCGCAATCAAAATGACCATTATTGTGATTGCGTTTATTCTTCTGACTGTTGGTATTTTGGCAGCAATCCCTTTTTCAATTTCAAAATGGATTTTTATTATTGTTGCAGGTATTCAGATCGGTAATTGGATTTTTAAACTTGCAAAATGGCTAATGGAAAAAGATTATGATTGAGAATTCTAAAATTGTTGATGTTCAAAAAGTTTATGTTGTATATGTAAACTCTGATCTTACTGAAGGTCGAGGTTTTCAATATCCAATTGCAATCTGTGATAATATATACACTGCCCGTCGATTAGCAAAAAAGAAAGACGTACAGGGTTCTGATGGATCAATTCACGATGATTTTATTTTCAAAATTGAATTCGTGACTGATAAAGGTATTAGAGTTTCAAGAACATATGCACCATTTTCTTCTAATGTCCAATTGCAACGCAGGACTATTGCAGACATTGATGCCGAGAAAAAAGAAGAGGTAATAATTAAAAAAATGGCAGCAAAACAGCGGGCAATTGAACTGGGTCTGACTGAAGAAGACATCCGTGCCCTGATGGACGTTTGATGTTGTTTTAAAACAACAGAGTTGACATGGGGGCATCAAGCCCCCATAATTACATCATCGCAACGCAATCGGAGAACACAATGTTCGACACCAAAGACTACATCGAGCAGATTGTCAAGAATATGCCGCAGGGGTATACTTTGAGTGAAGACATCCTCGACAGTGCCTACGGCACCACGAAACGTCTGTTCGGTGCAGACACTGCCCGTCTTCTGTTTTATTACGAAGAGGGTTTCGAGAATGATCTGATCAAAGCGTACTGTGTTGCATAAACACAACAGTTGACAGTTTTTGTTTTTTCTGTAAAATTAAGACTTCACCAACGCAATCGGAGCAGCAAAATGTGGAACTACGAAGGTCTTGTTCTCACTGGTAAGTACCTCGAAGAGTTCGTTGTCGAGGGAGTCTGTGAGACTTCACGGGTTGCCTACGGTGGTCGGGTCAAGCACACTATCGTGCTGAAAGAACCGATTGACGTTTACGGTGCGAAACGGGATCGGATCATCCTCGACCATGAGTCGGTGACTCGGATTCGAGACAACAACACGAAGGCCCAATGCTGGATTTATCGTAGTTGACACCCCGGTAGATTCGTGTATAATCTACTCCATCGCAACAAACCACAGAGACAGACATGACGGTCATTCAAAAAACCGATATCGTTGACCTCGACACCCGCATCATTCTCTCCTATGGTGCGAAGTACACTCCCAACAGGTTTGCCCGTCACCGGGTCGAAACCAACCTCAAAATCGCAGAATTGGCCCTGCCGGTTCTTCGTGATACTCTGGATCTTCCTGAAAAACTCTGGACTCGGATTGCGTTCCTTAAGGCTCGCAATCTGAATGGTCGGTACTGGGACTATTGCACCGCTGCCGAGGTTGATGGTAGACTCGATGCTGCGTTCTTTCTTCAGGTTCTTTGTCACGAACTGGTTCATGCCGAGCAGTACAAAACAGGTCGCCTGTCGTGGAAGGCTCATGGTCGGAAGAACGTAAACTACTGGGACGGAGTTCCGGTGATCACTGAGTACCGGAAGCAACCGTGGGAGATCGAGGCTTTTGCCCGTCAGGAGAAACTGGCAGACTACGTTGCCACGAAGGTTCCGGGAATCTACGACATTCTCGCTGTTGGTTAAAAACAACAGTTGACAAGTTCTCAAAACCCTGTAAAATTCACTTCATCGATACACAACAAGGGATAAGTAAATGCAAGTTGTTACCGCACAGAAAGACCGCAGCACGGGCAAGTGGGTTGTTGAACTCGACGGTCGCCGCATTCGGTCGATGTCGAAGCAGTACCTTGCCGCCCGTGCAGTCGAGGTCGGCTATGCCGTGTCGTTCGGTGATGAAGTCTCTGCTGCCAGTGCAGTCGAGGTTCCGACGTTTAACATCA
>OGWF01000118.1_pt1 | contig 12217 bp, 23 predicted proteins | sample 1575951 | NCBI WGS metagenome assembly OGWF01 (sample SAMN07581523, study PRJEB24739) | freshwater metagenome | place: Singapore | collected 2015-01
TTTTTTTTTTCAAGCAGAAGACGGCATACGAGATAGCTTCAGGTGACTGGAGTTCAGACGTGTGCTCTTCCGATCTGTTTCCCAGTCACGATAGACAGCATGCAATGGGACCTGGTTTAGGGTCGTAGAAAGAAATCGTATTGATGATCTGTCAAAAGAACGACAGATCGTAAAGATGACACGCGAGGAATATCTAGGCGAGGGAGCTAACAAACTCGAGCCTATGGTATTTGCGGGTATCATCTTGCAAGGTGGTATCATAGGGTATGATACGAACCTGGCGACTGGTGGTATGGGCGCGCGCTACTTAGGAATAGGTGGTTCGACTCAATACCGCAAAGATCAGGTTACGATTGCCCTAAGAGCCGTATCTACAAACACCGGTGAGGTGTTAATGAATGTTCAAGTTTCGAAAACAATTTTATCAGTAGGTACAGATTTTTCATTATTTAAGTTCGTTGATGTAGGAACTAAATTGGTTGAATCTGAGGCTGGTATGACTGAGAATGAAGCTAATACTATGGCTGTCAAGATGGCTATTGAACAGGCCGTCTTGGAATTAATACAACAAGGTATACAAAAAGGATATTGGAGGTACAAATAAATGTTAAAGCACATCAAGAGGCTATCACTCTTGATTGTTATGCTTACATCTTCTGTAGCATTCGCACAAAGCAATACAACAAATGCGATCTACATTGAACAAGTTGGTGACACGAGTACGATAGCTGTCACGCAAGAGGGGGACGGTAACCAGCTGGGTTCATCTGCTAGCAATTTCAATCTAGTGGGCGACAACCAGATCATTACAATCCTGCAACAGGGCCCAAGAAACATAATGAGCGGTTACATCAGAAATGGTGATAACGTGAACTTCAATTCGTCGCAGCAGGGATTTGATAACACTGCTGCCATTAACCTAGGCAATGCTGCAAGTGTAGCCGGCACGACATTTAATTTGGATGTCACCGGCAACGGCAACATTACAAACTTCACACAGGGCGCCATTGCTTCCGCTATGAACGCCACGTTGAACTATACATTCACCGGCGATCTTAACGAGTTAACATCTAACATCGAAGCTGATGATGTTGTTAACACCGTTACGGTTGTAGGTAGCCAGAACGTAATCAATACACTACAGAACGGCTATCTGGGTAAAAACATCGATATGAATCTATTAGGTTCGTTTAATAATATAACAATCAACCAAACGAGTCTATCTAATGTTGACACGCTGGTACTGGATTCTACAGCTTCTAATAGCACTATTACTATTAACCAATGCAACGGCGGCGGTTGCTAACGTAGGTTCCATTACTGATCTAAAGGGTCAAGGCGAGGTCGTACGCGGGCAAAAGAAAGTGCCCGCTACGGCCCGTCTCCCTATAGCTATGAAAGACACCGTCCGCACCGGCAACGGTAGGATTCAGATCACATTTCAGGATAAGTCTGTCGTCAAGGTTACCGAGCAATCTCGTCTCGTCATTGACGACTTTGTCTACAATCCCAAGACCAATGCTGGTAAGATGGGCTTAAAGTTTGCCTCTGGTACGGCCAGGTTTATCGGCGGTAAGATGAATCGGCCGAACATAAACCTTAAGACACCTACAGCTACGATTGGCGTACGTGGCACGGACTTCACTGCTACCGTAGATGAAGTGGGCAAGAGCATGTTTATTCTCCTACCGGGGGAAGATGGCCACGTAGGAGAGATCACAGTATCGACAGATGCAGGTATCGTCGTACTCAACCAGGCCTTTCAGTCCACGACGGTCACGACATCCGATGCTGCTCCATCCAGACCGGTCATTCTCAATATATCGTTAGCGCTGATCGACAACATGATCATAGTATCTCCGCCTCCTGTTATGGTCGAGGCGGATACTCATTCCGACTCTAGATCGGTAGATGATGCTATGTTCGAACTCAATCAAGATTTTCTTCAGGATGATTCTCTCAATTCAGACGGACTGGCCATAGCTGATGACGATGGGTTGAGTCAGTCCTTCTTCGATGATGTGTCTGTAGCGGCTGGCAAGGCGATTGCACGCATTGCTCCACCGTCACTAGCCCCACCCGCCCCGGCTCCACCTGCAACGGTAGTTCCTGTACAGACGGTAGCGTCCCAACCCACAACAGCGACTACCCCAGCATCTACTAGCTCATCCCCTAGTGTGGAAACGGCGGCAACGACGACTGTCGAGGTACCCCCCGAACCTCCTCAACTCGTTGTGGAACCAATAGAGACGCCCATCGAACCGCCCGCGGAGTCTATTAGCACGCCGGCCGATATCGTGCCTGATATAGAGGAACCAGCGCCCTTAGTAGACGACCTCGAACCCGAAGAGCCGGCCGATATTACAGATCCTGGTACAGGTGGACAAAGTGACGGTTCATTCACTCTAGAAGGCACGAGCCTAGGTTTTGATCTCTCTACCCGCCTTAATACTGCAGTTCTAGGTAGTACGATTCGCTTCTATAGGGATTCATACGGTATAGTTTCTATTAAGACTCCAATAGATAATTCTATAAATATATCCATTACCAACGATTTTAAATCATTTCAGGTAAAACTTAACAACGGAACCGGATCTATATCGATCATACAAAAACAATAGGGGGCGCCCATGAAAAAGATTATACTCTCGCCATGGATGGCTCTCGTAACGTTTGGTATACTACTATCGATCAAACTTGCAAATCCATTTCTTGTAGAGTCTGCCAAGCTTAAGTTTTACGATTATCTCATGCTAGATAAACCACTGCAGTCGGAACAGATTGTAGTGGCCAATATCGGGGAGAAGGCTCTTGAGAAATATGGTCAGTGGCCGTTCAGTCGTGATGTTCACGGTCAAATTATTAGCGACATCTATGGCAATGGGGCTGGTCTTGTTGGGAGCACTGTCATGTTCCCAGAAAACGATCGATTCGGTGGCGACAAAAAGTTCGCCGAAAGCCTTAGCCAGTACCCTGTAGTACTCAGTCAGACTGTATCTACCGACTGTCAACGTAAATCAGATTCGAATCGTCGGACAGGGGTAGCAGTGATAGGGGACGGCGAGCCTTCAGCTTTTCTACCGTCTTATCCGTGTGTTTTAGCGCCCGTATCATATCTTCAGCAGCCTGCTGCTGGTATTGGAGTGACATCAACTCTTCCCGAACCTGATGGAGTTGTGCGCAGAGTTCCGCTTCTCGCTCAGTCAAAGGGCGAATACTATCCTGCATTTGCGCTAGAAATGCTGCGAGTTGCTGCTGGAGATCCTTCTTATCAGGCAAAGATAAATCAGACTGGTGTTGAGGCATTACGAATTCCTTCTTTTGAGACAATCAAAACAGATGAATATGGACGTGTGTTCGTTAATCCGAACTATAAATTTCAGTCATTCGAAATTGGCGACAAGGCTTATCCTGACCTGAGTGGTAAAATTGTCGTTCTTGGCGTAACTGCTGCAGGTATCGTAAATCCCGTAGCGACACCTTCTGGTGCCCAAACCCCGCATCAAATTCAGGCCAGTCTTCTAGAGACTCTTCTGAATGGCGACTCTGTTTCGATTCCGAATTGGGCTGGACTAGCTGATCTCGGAGCCTTTGTTGTCTTGGCTCTGGCATTGATAGTTGTCTCCAGATTCAAATATAATCTAGTGTATGTGGCTGTGCTGCTAGGAGGATACATCTACGCTCCCATATATTTATTCGGTACGCACAACATCCTATTTGATATATCGTTTAACGTCTTTGCCGCGCTGGTCATATACCTACACATATACACGGCCAAGTACATATCGGAGTTCCTACAGAAGCAGCAGATCAAGAAGCAGTTCGGTACGTACCTGTCGCCCGACCTCGTAGCCCAGCTTCAGAAGCAGCCCGGCCTGCTTAAGCTAGGAGGCACTGAGCAAGAACTGTCGATCATGTTTACGGACGTACGTGGCTTCACTACGATCTCGGAACACTACGGTAAGGACGTCCAGGGTCTTACGTCGATTATGAACCGTTACATGACTGCCATGACAAAGGCCATTCTAGAGAACAAAGGAACGCTGGATAAGTACATCGGTGACGCTCAGATGGCTTTCTGGAACGCACCGCTAGACAATCCCAAGCATGCTCTCGATGCCGTCAAGACCGCATTCCAGATGCTCAAATCATTGGAGGACTTTAATGCTGAAATTAAGGCAGAAGGTGTACCGGCTTTTGGTATGGGTCTCGGCATCAATACTGACACTGTGGTTGTTGGCAATATGGGCTCTGATCAGCGTTTTGACTATACCTGCCTTGGTGACGGCGTTAATCTTGCATCTCGCCTCGAAGGTCAATCCAAGCCCTATGGAGTCAGAATTGTCATCGGACCAAAGACGGCTGAGTATGTGCGAGAAGCATACCAAGTCGTTGAGCTCGATCTACTCGCAGTAAAGGGCAAGACAGAGCCAGTCAAGGTGTACACGGTACTTGAGAAGAAGTACGAAAAGGCAGAGATAGCTCATAACCGCTTCCTGGAAGCATACCGCAAGGGTGAATGGGGTAGGGCGCTAGCCATGGCATCTGAAATGGGTAACCTGTTCGATGGCCAACTCAAGGCATACTACGAGATGATGATAGAGAGAATAGATGACCTTGCCCGCCACCACAAGGGTTCGTGGGATGGGATCTATCGCGCTACGTCTAAGTAGTTGATTTTCAAGAAAACTAAAAAGTTGCCTTAATCTCCGAGATAGCCTATATTGGGTTATCAATTGAGGAGATATGCAATGATTATTTCGATCGATGGAACTGGTCCTCGTAACGCTGATAAGCTCGAAGAAGCAGCTCGTTTCTTTGCAGATCAGCTCCTGCATGCACGTACCGTTCAGAAGCTGGAAATCGATCTCGAAGTCGTTCGCTCGCTCGATGTGACCGGCGAATGCATTTCCGAAGATGAGCATAAGAATCCTCGTTACTTCACCATTCGGCTGAAGCAGCAGCCGATTGAGGAAATGATTCGTACGCTCGGTCATGAGATGGTTCACGTCAAGCAGTATGCTAAGAACGAACTGTCGAAGCAGCTTCGTCTGGCTCGGGGTGGTATTCGTATCGGTTCAAAGTGGCATGGTGAATTCTGGGATCCGAAGTCTAAGGAAGACGGCTACTGGGATGCCCCTTGGGAGATCGAGGCTTACGGTCGTGAAGTCGGTTTGTACCATAAGTGGTTTCATCGCAAATAACAGTTGCCTTATTTTCAAAAAGACCTTATAAGAAGATATAAGGAATGGAGATAGAGATGTCGTTTTTTACTGTCATTGGTATGATCGTTTCGGGTATCGTCACTCTTGGCCTCGCTGCTCTCGTTGTTGGCCTTATCATGGACTTCTTCGGCTATCAGAAGGGTGCTCGTAATACGCGTGACTATGGTTATAACGGCCCTGATCGTAGCGAATGGTACTGGACCAAGTATGGTGTCAAGACCTGGCTGCGCTCGTTCCGTCGCGGCGGTGGTTGGCACTTCGAAACTGCTGATCCGGAAGACGATAACTACGATCTCCGCATCTACGAGAACGGTAAGATCACTCGTCATCCGACTCGCTACCCTGGTTAAAAGTAGTTGCTTTTTTTCTCAAAAAGAGCGTATAAGAAGATATGAAAGAGAGAAAGACACCTAAGACTCGTAACCCGATTGCTCGCTGTTGCCGGGTTAACGTTCCTAAGATCGTCCCTGCCAAGAAGGGTAAGGGCGCTGTCTATAAGCGTGTGAAGAGGATTGATTATGACCATTCGTGAAAAGGCTTTCCGTAGGATCCAGAACGACAAAGATTTGTATCGCTTGTGGAATCAAGCCAAGACTGATAACGAACGGGTCGATCTCCTTATTCAGGAAGCGTATCGAATCGGTTGGGAAGAAGGCTATTATTAATGATTACTGATGATATTCTCCTCGCTGCTGGGTATAAGACCTACCCTGACATCTGGAAGAAGGCTGATACCTTTTTTCAGAAGCGAGTATATGGTGAAACCTGTACTCGATACTTCATCAACATCTACAAGTATGTCTACGATCACCGAACATCTTATGAAGTAGATCTTCAGTTCGATGGTGTTAATGATCGGCCACATTGGATTAAGTTCCGTGTGATGGAAGATGATACTGTAGATACAATTGAGCAGTATGTTGAGAACATCTTTACTGCTGGTAATTTTGTGGATTATGAAAGTGGTTGGTAATGATGTGGCTGTTCAGTAAGAAGCGTGCTAGTAAGCCTAATGTGACTGATAAAGACAGGGTTAAGGCTTGGGCTTATCATAATTGTGAGCGCGAGAATGCTAAGTGGCTAGGAACAGATCCAGAAAACATCTGCCCTCTACGTGGCAATTGTCCGCGATGCCAAGAAGAAGCTAAGAAGGTAATTTATGGTAACGACTAAATCTAAAGTTCTTCGTAATGGGCCTGCGCAGGATCTTTTGATCCAAACATGTAAAGATTCAGACCGCGTTGTCTCATTTTCAGTGGTAGAAAAATTCGAAGGCAACAACTGGTACGCTGAGTATGAAATTCAGTTCAAGGATGAGCAGCCGTGAGTAAGTTTGTAAACAGGTTTGTAATCTCCGACCATCACTTTGGTCATCAGAACTCGTGGGAAAAGTTTAAGCTGGCTGATGGTAGCCCGCTGCGTCCGTTCACGTCCAATGATGAAATGAACCAGACGATGATTGACCGGCATAATGCTAAGGTTAAGGAACACGATACTGTGTACTTTCTTGGTGATGTGGTTATCAATCGCAAGCATCTGCATCTGGTCAAGCAACTGAATGGCCGTAAGATTCTGATTCGTGGCAATCATGATATCTTCCGTGATGAAGACTATCGTGAAGTTGGCTTCGAGCAGATTCATGGTGTTCGTGTGTTTGTGGATAAGTGGATTTTTTCACACATCCCACTTCACCCATCATCTGTTACGGGGAGATTCCGCGTGAATGTTCACGGCCACCTCCATGCTGGATTCGTACCAACAATTGCATCTGTTGGACCTGGTATTACAGATTGTGAGTATACAAACGAACCAGATCCGAGATATTTCTGTGCTTGCGTCGAACAAGTAAACTACACGCCAGTTTCGTTTGACGAGCTGGAAGTAAAAATACAGGAAAGGTGGGAGCAGTGTAATTACACACCACCCCAAGGCTGGTTTAACGGTTCAGGCCCTGGTTAAGCTTTTCGCTTAGTCTGACCTCTTCTCCAACCATCGGGAATAGGATTGTTCTTTGGAATGGTTCTATTCCCGATACCATCTGTAATACGAATGCAATCTCTGGTTGTGGTAGTAAACCTCAAGTTTGTCTTATTCATAAGCCTACCTTCAATAAGGTTTAGCTCATCAACTAAGTGTAAATCATTTTGAGATAGATGGTAGCTCTTATTACCATCATTAAACCATCTCTTATTTGCCCTTGATTGGGACATTTTAACGCATGAATCGGAGCTATGGGATTTTCCTAGATTGTGTGCTCTAAGTTTTTCTCGGGTAGATTCAGAAACTATTTTGCCTTTATGAGCTTTGCTTCTTTTTTGTTTTAGTAGTGAAGCTAACTCTGAACCATAAATCTCTTCGTAGGTCTTTCCTTTATTGGGGCTAGAGGATATTCTTCCCGACGCACCGTCTCCTCCATCAGTGCGATTCATTAGTATGCCTGTTCCGAGATCTTTTCTACCGAACCAGGCAATGTATCTACGCTCAAGCGCAAACGCACCAATCTCTGTTAGATTAGTTTCAAGAAATACTATCTTGCTCAGATCTTTTGGAACTTTGACAGAATGTTTCGCATAGGCTCTACTGCCCTTACCTTTACCAATATAATATGGTAATCCGGTCTTCTTGTTGATATACGCATAGACGTAATAAATAAGCATAGCTGATTCTCCGTATTAGAATTAGAGTAGGTGGGATGGGGGTCCGCGACCTACGCTTTCTATTTATAAACCAGTTGCCATTTTTCTCAAAATATGTTATAAGAAATTATAACGAATGGAGCATGCTATGACACAGATTGATAATGAAACCGTTACAATTACAAAGAGAGAATATGAATCACTGCTTGATGATAGAAAGTGGCGTCTAGCTCTTGAGTATGGCGGTGTAGATAATTGGGAATGGTATTCTGAAAGCCTCCAAGAAGGTGGTTATTTTGATGACTGATAAGTTTGAATTTAACTTTACAGATGAAATGATCCGCGCTGCTCTTAAAGCAAATGGTTATCATGATCTTTGGCATCCTGATAATTGGGTGCCAGATAATCACCCAAATCCGGATTGGGCTGGAGATAGCCCGCTTGGCTGTTTCAAGAAACTTTTGAGGGAGTGTAATTTAATATGAACATTAAAGCTCTTATTAAAACATTCACACCATCCAAAGAAGGTGTAATCCAAGTTATTTGTCTGCTAGCAGGTCTCACTATTTTAATGGCTATCGCATCTGCTGTTGTAGTTGGAATCTACATGGCCCTTTATGCAATCTTTGGAGAAGCCACTTCCAATGGGTTGTTCTTTGCGTTGTCTGTCATACTTCTGACATGGTACTTTATAATTGATCCTTTAGTCGAGAGATACGACCGCATTAAGTGGGAGATGGAACATGAGTGACAACATCATTACAATGCACTACCACAGTGAAAAGACCGTAAGGTTCCTTTCGCCAGCTTATGAGTTCAAGCCTCACGGTAGACTACAATGGTTGCAGTTGTGGATGTGGCGTATGCTGTTCAAGATGAAAGCTCTTGAAGCATACTTTGATCAGCGTACCGAATACAAGAAGGTTATTATCGATCGCGGTTCGGTTGCTAAGAATCTTCTGGAGGCATATAGCAAGTCGTTTCCCAGGAACAAGCCTCGGCAGGTCTATATGGGACATAAGCAATTCGAAGAACTGACTGGTAATCATCTTGATCATTACCTCGTCGGCTTTTCATTTGCTGTCCCGATGGCTATGAACGGTACAGTCTTTGACCTACCCATTACGGTTCTGTCTAATATGAATGGAGTGCTGATCGTATGACATACATCTGCGAAAACTGTAACTTCTATCGCTATCTAAAGCAAGACGAGTATGCTGGTCGGATCGGTACATGCCACTATAACCCACCCGCTCCTGGTAAGTCAACGTGGGATGACTTCCCACAGGTAAGAGCTGGATCGTGGTGTGGTAAATGGAAAGGGAAATAGTTGCCTTCTTTTCGTATGTCCTCTATAAAGAGACATAAGGAGTTTTGTTATGATTATTCAGAATGCTGTCATCTGCAACAAGTGTGATGAGTTTATCTTCTCTGCACATCGTCACGATTTTCGTGAATGTAAGTGTGGTAACATCTTTGTAGATGGCGGCCAGGAGTACCTGCGTCGTGGTGGTAAGGCTCTCGAGGATGGCTCATACACTGATATGTCTTGGGAGCTCCCGGAAGAGCTGTATCGTGCCTGTGCCCTTGCTGCTAAGGAAGCGGTAGATACTGGCCGCAACGTGGTTGGTATTGCTAATGCAGTCATGCGTAAGTTACGTGAAGCTGATCGTATCATTGCTGATGGTGAGTATCGTGTGATGGCCAACTACGAAGATGAACTGATGGTCGTTGAACCAGATGGTACTATCAATCGTTATAAGAAAGTGGTAGAATGAGTCCTGATGATATCGATAGTTTCTGTTTAGACCTGCATTCGTTTCTGATCAATCACTTCGATTGTAAGATCGACGAGGATGCCGATTACGAACTTCTGCGAGACTATTTGCATGAAGCTCTTGATTATTTCTGCACTCGAGATAGGAATTATAACTAATGAATCTTGAACTAGAAGCGTATGAAGGCGAGCTTAAAGAGCTTCGTAAGATCAAGTCTCTCATTAAACACGAACTATTACCTGAACAACTGGGTAATGTCTACTTCATTTGCGGGGAAGGCGGTGAGAAGGATAGAAACAACCTTCCTAAGCGGATTCATATCTGTCCAGCCTATGGTGTAGACTGGTTTCAGATCTACGAACGCACCGACAAGACACATGGACCGGAGTGGTAATATGAGTCACTATAAAGAATACTATGAAGCGCTTTATTATGGAGCTGCTGAAGAAGATCGACTGCTAAAACTTGCCAAGGCTGATAAAAAGTATATTGAAGAAAGCTTAAAGCGTATTCAAGATTTTCAGCGATCATCGTACACAATGGGCCTTCAGCATGAATTTACTTCAATTGAGAAGTTCTATAAAGCTAAACTCTACGATCTAAGGCATATTGACATTGATTCTTAATGCATATAGACTTTTTATTTGCGTTGTAATGGCGTTTCATGGGAATGCCTGGTACAACTATATGTTCAATGACATCCCTATTGCAATGTCCACTGCAGCTTGGGGAACTGCACTTACCGTCTTGTTTTTATTTGAGAGGTTGTATATATCTATTCGAATGGAACATGCTATGAGGCAACACAATGCTGGAATGGATCAGAATTAGAGATGATGTAACCTGCGAGGTATACTACAAACTCTGGGACGAAAACAAGTCAGATTACGTTATACAAATTAACGAAGTGGATAACAGATACAAGGTGCAGATACTCAATCATGCTCCTTTCCATGTTAAGCGTCTGAAAGTAGCTAAAGAAGCTAGTCAACATATCTACGAGCAAATTGGAGTGCTGAAGTAATGAGTAATCAAAAATGGGATCGGCGCTTTCTCGATCTAGCTGACCATATTGCTCAATGGTCTAAGGATCCTAGTACAAAAGTAGGAGCTGTGATTGTCGATGAAAAGAAAAGAGTGGTATCTGTTGGTTATAACGGGTTTCCTCGTGGCGTTCACGATGATGAAGATCGATACGAAGATCGCCCAACTAAACACCTCTTTGTTGCGCACGCAGAGCGCAACGCACTAGATAATGCCCCTCTGATGGTGGATGGTTGTACAATGTACGTGCCACTTCTCCCTTGCAATCAATGCGCAATCTCCATCATTCAGAAGGGTATTACTAAAGTTGTAACATATAAGCCCGATCGAGAGGATAATTTTAATTGGGAAGCAACAAGGATAATGTTTAAAGAAGCTGGTATAGAGCTAGTTGAACTTTAATACTAAAGGTATTATATATACCTCTGTCACGCCTAATGGGTGACATAAAATTGAAACTCGCTTAATAAGGAGAACTACTATGTGGGATATTAACCACAACTTTGTACCAAAAGAATTGCAGAAGTTCCTTGTCGGCTTTGATCCGGTAATGAAGAAGATCGCTGACACCGCAGAGCAGACTGTAAAGCTCGCGCAGAACTATCCGCCATACAATATCAAGAAGACTGGTGAAAACACATACGTCATCGAATTGGCTGTTGCCGGTTTCGCCAAGCAAGACATTGAAGTTGAGCTAGTTGATGGCAAGCTCATCGTAAAGGGTAACACACGTCAGGGCGATGAAGCCACTGCTGATGGTGAGTATCCTTCGTACCTACATCACGGTCTTGCGATGCGTCCATTCACTCGCTGCTGGACTCTTGCCGATAACGTCGAGATCAAGTCTGGGGAGCTGGTTAATGGCATTCTCAAGATCTGGCTAGAGGCTCTTACTCCTGAGTCGAAGAAAGTCAAGATCGACATCAAGGACGGTAAGGAGAACAAGTCTACCGCCGAGTATCTAGCTGAACGAGAGGAAAAGTAATGTTTAAGCACGAATATGTTGTCCCAGTATCGCGTTTTGCGGCTGGTACGACGATTGGTATGCTAATGTTCGTATTATACGCACTGCTAACAATCTAAAAAGAGAGGGGCTTTCGCCCCTCTCCCTTTATCAGCCCCAAGCTGCGTACTGCTTGGTTTTCTTTAGTCTATCATCCAGACCATGCGTGCCACCGTTGACACGCTTTGTGATCTGTGTTATAATAGCATCTGTAACACCCTTGTCAGCAATTGCGAACAGGCCGTTCTTCTGGAAGAAGAAAATGGCAGATTCGAATGCTAGTTCGGTTGCTACGATGTCAGGATTGGTTAGAACGTCTGGTCTACCAATGTGCTTAGCGAAGGCTGTGTAGTTGTCCTTACCAGTTAGCTGGATTGGACCACGTCCACGATACTTCCATCCGTCACCAGATGACTCAGGACCGTTACCCATACGGTTAGCGTAAACCTTGTTTGCAATCTTCTCAGGCTTGCGAGCATATGGTTGAGCAGCAGCAAGGGTAACGTCCTGAGCATATCGTGACTGGGAAAC
>OGWF01000119.1_pt1 | contig 12209 bp, 15 predicted proteins | sample 1575951 | NCBI WGS metagenome assembly OGWF01 (sample SAMN07581523, study PRJEB24739) | freshwater metagenome | place: Singapore | collected 2015-01
TGTCGTAGGTACCCTGGGGGTATGAAAAAATGTATTGATGCGATGAATGAGAAGGCTGTAGCTTTAGGTATGAGTAATTCTTACTTTGCTGACGCTACTGGTATCAATGCCGGGAATAAAAGCACTGCGCTTGATTTAATCAAATTAGTCCTTGCATCCAAAGAATATCCGTTAATTGTAGAAGCAAGTAGAACACAGAAGCTAGATTACAGTACCGGTAAATCGAAGAGAATATTTAATAATACTAATCCGATTGTAGGTGCGAGATATGACTTTGTAGTAAGTAAAACCGGGCTCACTACAGCCGCTGGTGGTTGTATTGTAATGATGTTAGATACAGAGGTGGGTAGGAGAATCGTTGTACTTCTAGGTAGTAGAAATGGAAAGACGAGAATTCCTGAAGCGGAATTTCTCGCCCTTCTTAAATAATTATCGATAAAGGTTTAAGGCTATCCACCCCATAAACCCTACGATCATTACAGCTATAATTACACCAAAAACAATTTCAACAAATTGCTGAATTTCTTTTGCGCGCTTCCTCGCACGCTCTTTTTCTCTTCTTGCAGCATGAGCGGCTTCAAGATCCATAGCAGCAGCACGCTGTTTAATATTATTCCAAACATCTATCTTACCTGCTTGCATGAAAAGAAATTGTAATTCTCTTTCAAATTGCACCGCTTGATCTAACGCCATTTCAATTTCAATAGCCGCGGCCATACTTGACTTATTATCATCTCTTTTAGCTTCTACCACTGCTTTGGTTGCGGTACTTTTTGCGTCGAAGTATTTACCAAGTACAGGGCCTAGCGAACTAACGTCATCAACCGTTTCAGCAACTTTTTTAACTAACGCTACAGCAGACTGTATGCCGGCCAGCGCGGTGAAGGGATCGATCATACTGGTACCCTACGTTACTTATTAGCTAATGGGTTGTCGATAGCTTTTTGAATTTTACTATCAACCTCTTTACGTACTCTCTGTAGCTCTTGTTCCACTTCTCTACGAGCTTGAGACATTTCTTGTCTGACCGCAGCCATTTCAGATCTAACTTTATCAAGATCAGATCGTATATCACCTCTTAACCCTCTTATTTCTTGATCGATTTCGCGCTGGGCTGTCTTAACCGATCTTTCTATCTGTTCAGTCACTGATTCATTTCTACGAATATCAGATTTTAAATCGTTTTTAATATCGCGTGTGTAATCGGTTGACTTGGCAGAATTTTCTTCAATCACAGCCAGTCTTTTATCGAACTCTGATAGGTCAGGTGCTTCGTACTCTGCAATCTTTCTTTTCATACTCTGGTAATCTTTATACACCTCAAATGCACCGTACAAGCCACCAAGAGTAGAGGAAACGATAGTAAATGCTACCATTAGTTTAGCAGGGGTGAATTCATATCCCCCTATGCTGATTACCGTGTCTTTGCTTGCGTATTTTTTTGTTGCTGCTTCGAGATCATCTATTTTTTTATTAATGTCTGTCATGGGGACTCCCTGTTATATTGCTGGTCTACCATTCTTTGATGAAGAAGGTCGCTTGCGCCTGTCAATGCGCGATGTATTTTGACGTTATCAACCGGTTTCTGATTTCTATAAATTTCTTTTTCCGGGTACAATGTAGCATCAGGTATAACAAAGCTGTATGCGGCGAACCCTACTGGAGTTCTTGCCAAGGTCTCAATACTGATACCATTGGCAAGTTCGTTGTCTGGAGTCGCGCGGTTTAAATTTGTATTAAAAGTATTGGTAGGTTGGTTGTCATTAAGTATAGGTTTCTGCTCAAGATAATCGCTTATAGGGTTTTTACCAGTTAGATTTAAGCCAGTATTGGTTGCAATCTCAATATTAAAATTAGTTCCTACTGATTCACTCTCAGTTGCAATCTGAGGTCTTGATAATGCTATATGTTGCCCTGGTACATTAAGTGAGCTATTATCAAACATTGGTACAGTGGTACTGAGAGTAGCAACGTTTTGCGCACCATTATTAGATGTAGGTAATGCAATACCGAGTGTAGTGGTGCTCTGGATACCTATAGTATTCGTTTGTATGCCTACACCGCTAGTGTTAGTGTTATTACTTGCCGTAGCACTCAGAGATGCAACAGCCTCCGATACAGTTTTTACTTCATTAGCTGCTCTTGTCGCTGATTCATTTGCTTGCAGGACAACAGACGATTCGAGAGAGGCAATTCTAGACTGCTCATTACGTATAACACCTAAGACCATACTCAAAGGTGTGCTTGGTCGCGATACCGGTGAAGCAGTTGTCACAGTAGCAGCGGTTGCGGTCACTGGGGTGCTAGATTGCAATAAGCTTGTAGGTAAAGCAGCCTGTATTGGTTGTATACCTACGGTAACCGAGGTAGCGGTAGACTGTATCGGTGATACACTTACTGGGTCAGCAATGACACCGATTGTCGTGGCTTCAACTACAGGGGTTGTTACAGGATCAGTACTGGTAATAGATTTTAAAATTGTATCAACAGGGTTAGAGCATGATAGCGAATATACGGTCGTTTTACTGCAAGAATCAATTATTGAACCTGTGCTACCTGACCAATCAGCAACGCCTCCGGTAGTAACAACCGAGCCACCACCGAAGTGTTGTATTTGGGTAAACTCGTTTTTGGCTGGATCGCCTACGTAACCTGCTGTAATGTTTGAGCTATTAAGATTTAAATTGGTGTAGGTTGTATTGAACGTCCCGTCTGGTCTTATAGTTAAACTAAAAGTATTAAGTCTCGTTCCACCAGAGTAATACTCGGAAATATTATTCCAAGTATATTTCATAAATGTACCATCAGAGTTTGTACTATAGACAGTATTACCTACAGGCGCGATATCAGTCCAGAGTGGCGCAATAAAGTATGAACCGGGTAGGCTACCACTAGTTAATGGCGTTGAATACCACTGCCAAGGGGATAGAGCACCTTGCGTGTTGGGTTGCAAAAAACTAACCACTCCATTATCATACATCCAGGAGTTATTAAACTGCTGGCCGTAAAATGGAAAAACAAAGGGGAGAGGTACATTTACGTACCCATCGTCCCCCATACTGTGGGTAGTTGTAGTCCCTACTGTCTGTGAATTAGTGGCCGAAAATGGTATAAATGAGAATACCAAGAAGGCTACCAATACCAACTTTCTTAAACGTATCATCTGCTTTCGGTCTTTCTAGAGAAGGAATTTTATCAGGATTAGCTGCCCACAATTCTTTTGCAGCTTCACCTATTTTACCTTCATACGGGCAAGGAGTACCTGCTGCCATCATAGCATCAAAAACTCTTCGGTCTTGACACATGGTGGCAACTGCAGCGACTTTCATTCCCATGTCGAATAGCGTTTTAGAAAGTTTTAATCTTTCACAGTTTAGATCACGAACTGTGCCCCCGGATGAGACACCTAGAATCTGTGTTTGAACAGAACCTGATGTACCAGTGGAGCATAGATCGTTATTACCACCAGACATCATTGCAGGGGCAATAGCAGTTGGAGGTGGTTGAATAACCTTTTGAGTAACAGTGCTTTCGTTGATATTTCGATTAGTCATATCACCAGTCTGAATATTACGATTGACGTTATCGGAGGTTGAAATATTGGTATTTTTATTATCGCTGTTACTAGTACTGGTACTAATATTGCGATTGGTCATATCACCGGTGTTGATATTGCGGTTTGTATTTTCGCTGGCACTTATGTTTGTATTTGTACTGCTGCTGGTGCTTACCGATGTGTTAATATTTCGATTGGTCATATCACCAGTCTGAATATTACGGTTTGTATTCTCGCTGGTGCTTACCGATGTATTAATATTGCGATTGGTAGACTCACCGGTATTAATATTACGGTAAGTAACTTCACCGGTGTTATGGTTGTTATTGTTGATTGTTTGCGTGCCGCTGTTAATATTATTATTTGTATTGACATTCGTTGATGTCGATACGTTGTTATTGGTATTAACAGAAGTGCTGTTGACTGCAGACGTACTGGTACTGGTAGTAACGTTATTATTTGTATTGTTACTGGTTACCGTGCTCGTGCTATTGGAGGTGTTATTGGTGTCAACCAGAGTTTTCGAATCATACGTGGTCTGGCTTTGTACTGCTGACGCTAGTGTAGTCATAACGAAGAAAACACCCATCATGAGGGATCTCTTCATTTGGTACCTTTACTTTATAGGTTTTGGTGAAAATTTAATAAAATCTATAATTTCATCCAGATTATTTATGAAAAATACCATTGCGATCTCACCACCTATCCGCTATAATACTACAACGTTAACGACTCTTTAACTATGCTTTTTTATACAAATATTTACACGCGTGGAGATTACGTCTATTTCCGCGGATTCAAAGACGGTAAACGAGTAAATCAAAAAATACCGTTTCAACCTACTCTTTACGTTCGTTCTGGTAAACCATCCGAGTATAAGACCCTCTGGGGTGAGAACTTAGAAAAAATTAAGTTCTCGTCGATTAAAGAAGCCCGCGAGTTTGTGGATCAGTATAAGGATGTAAGCAATTTTCCTATCTACGGGAATAAAAACTACAGCTATCAATTCATCAGTAAGTTATTTCCTGGTGTAATTGACTTTGACATGTCATTGATGAAAATCGTGACTATCGACATTGAAACCACCACTGAGTTTGGTTTCCCTGAGCCGAGAGAAGCGCAGGAAGAAATCATTCTCATTACCGTTCAGGATTTTAACACCAAAGAACTGACAACGTTCGGCTGTAAGCCTTATCTTTCGAAAAAGCCTAACTCCACGTACATACAGTGCACCGATGAGTTTGACCTGCTACGTAAGTTCATTAACCATCATAAAAGTCAGTACCCTGATGTGATTACAGGTTGGAACAGCCAGCTGTTCGATATTGCATATCTATCGGCAAGAATTACTAGAGTGCTAGGCAATAAAGCACTCGAGGAATGCTCACCTTGGGGTAACGTTCGTCAATATGAAGTACCGACCGCCCGTGGTAGGACTCAGCTTGCCTATGAGTGGAATGGTATTTCTATTCTTGACTTCATGGACCTGTATAAGAAGTTCTCATATAAGATGGTTGAGAACTATAAACTTGACACGGTTGCTAAAGAAGAACTCAACGAAGAGAAACTTAAAAACCCGCATGCAACGTTCAAGGAGTTTTACACAAAGGATTGGGAACTATTTGTAGACTATAACATTCGAGACGTTGAACTGGTTGACCGACTTGAAGACAAGATGAAGATTATTAATCTGATTCTTACTATGGCATATGATGCTAAGTGTAACTACACAGATATTTTCTCATCCGTTCGAACATGGGACTGTATTCTCTATAACAGGCTGTTAAAAGAGAATATTATCGTGCATAACCCGCCGGGGATTGATCCTGAAAATGATCGCGGTATCATGGGTGCGTTCGTTAAAGAACCTGTCCCTGCTCAATATGACTGGGTGGTTTCATTCGATGCAACCTCTCTATACCCGTCGATTATTATGACATGGAATATGTCCCCTGAAACGTTGATCGACGGTCAAAAATATCTCGCTGATGACGAAAGAAGTATTCAGAAACTTATCAACCGAGAATTTGATACCGATCAGTTATTCGATAAAGACATTACCATGGCTGCTAACGGTCAGTGTTTTGCTCGAGATAAAAAAGGTATTTTCCCTCAGTTGATTGAGTATTATTTTTCTGAACGTCAAAAAGCTAAGAAGCTGATGTTGGAAGCTCAAACAAAATACGAAGAGACTAAAGATAAAAAATACCTAGGTGATATTGCAAGTCTTAACTCCAAGCAGATGGCGGCTAAGATTTTGATGAACTCACTTTACGGTGCAATGGGTAACATCTACTTCCGTTATTACGATATTCGTGTGGCTGAAGGTATTACCATGACCGGTCAGTTGATCATCAGGTCTGTGGCTAAAAAACTAAACGAGTTTGTTAATAAAGAAGTAGGGACAACAGATGTTGATTATTCTTTTTATTCTGACACTGATTCTACCTACATTACACTTGGTGCTTTGGTTAGTAAGAACCTTAAAGGTAGACCGGCAAAAGACATTGTCAACGTACTCGACAAGTACTGCTCGACCCAGATTGAGCCGACGATCAATGCTGCTTGTGAGTCTTTGGCCGAGTACCTGAATACATATCAACGCAAGATTAAGTTCAAGCGTGAAATTATTGCCGATCGTGGAATCTGGATTGCTAAGAAGAGATATGCAGTTAACGTGTATAACTCTGAAGGCGTGTCATACGACCCGCCTAAACTTAAAGTCCTTGGTATGGAAATCGTTCGTTCGTCTACACCTGCCCCTGTGCGTAAGACGCTCAAGGAGGCAGTATCGATTACGCTTACAAAGGATGAAATGACGTTGAGAGATTATGTAGCGAAGGTTGAATCAGACTGGAATAAACTTCAACCGGAAGATATTGCATTCCCTCGAGGTGTTAACGGTATTAGAGAATACAGCGACCCTAACTCTATCGCAAGGAAAGGTACACCGATTCACGTACGCGGGGCGTTGATATATAATCATTTGATTAAGAGTAAAGGTCTTGAAAAGCAATATCAGCTTATCAACGAGGGTGACAAGATTAAGTTTCTTTATCTGAAAGAACCCAACCCACTCGGTACTCACGTTATTACCTTTCCAGGTGAATTGCCTGTAGAGTTTAAATTAGCGGATTACATTGATTATGATAAGATGTTCGAGAAATCGTTTCTTGAACCGTTAAACTCACTGCTCAGCTGCATTGGATGGCAAGTTAAAGAGCAGGCATCACTAGAAGGATTATTTGGATGAGATTTATTTCAATTTTACTACTTTCCGTTGTACTATCAGGTACAGCATTTGCACAAAAACAAAAAGCAGGCGTTACCTACGACGCGCAAATTGTTCGTGTTAATGATGGTGATACGGTTGTAATCGCTGCACCGTTTCTACCTGATCCACTCAAGAAAGAACTAGCCGTTCGTATTTACGGTGTTGATACTCCTGAAAAAGGTCATCGCGCTCAATGCCCTTCAGAAGATGCTCGAGGTAAAGCAGCGACAAAATTTACTACCGATGCGGTTATGGCATCTCAAACCCGTCAAGTAATACTCATGGGTTGGGATAAGTTTGGAGGGCGTGTGCTCGGTGATATCTTACTTAACGGTGTTAGTTTGAGAACAATGCTAATTCAAAATGGTTACGCTCGCGAGTATTACGGGGAAGCAAAACAAAGCTGGTGTTGAGCTTGATTTACACCACATTATGCTTTATACTATGTACATCTAAGGAGTAATATTATGTCAATACTTGAAAAAATTAAGAAGAATTCCACTATCAAAGAAACCTCGGTTCTCGCAACATCGAAGTTCTTTCAGAAAAAGGATATGATTCCGACCCCTATTCCTGCAATCAATATTGCGCTATCAGGTCGATTGGATGGGGGTCTGACTCCTGGTTTGACAATGTGGGCGGGTCCATCGAAGCACTTTAAGACCGCTTTCTCATTGCTTATGGCAAAATCGTATCTGGACAAGTACCCGGATGCGGCTATGCTGTTCTACGATTCGGAATTCGGTACCCCTCAAAGTTATTTTGATTCATTTGGTATCGATTCCAATCGCGTTATTCATACCCCGCTTACTAATATCGAAGAACTAAAATTTGATATTATGACACAGCTGGATAGTGTTGAGCGAGGTGATCATCTTATCATCGTCATCGATTCGATCGGTAACCTGGCGTCTAAGAAAGAAGTTGAAGATGCGCTGGAAGGTAAGTCTGCAGCCGATATGACTCGTGCCAAGCAGATTAAATCTCTATTCCGAATGGTAACCCCTCATCTTTCTCTTAAAGATATTCCAATGGTTGTGGTTAACCATACCTACAAGACTATGGAGTTGTATGCAAAAGACGTTGTAGGTGGTGGTACTGGTTCGTATTACGCCGCTGATAATATCTTTATTCTCGGGCGCCAGCAAGAAAAAGACGGTACCGAGGTTATTGGATATAACTTTATCATTAACGTTGAGAAGTCTCGCTACGTCCGTGAGAAGTCTAAAATTCCTGTGACTGTAAAGCATGATGGGGGTATTAGTAAGTGGTCCGGTCTTCTTGAAATGGCTCTGGAATCCGGTCACGTTGTTAAACCTTCTAATGGTTGGTATTCACGTGTTGATAAAGAAACCGGTGAGATCGAAGCTACTAAGTTCCGTGCCAATCAATGTGATACCAAAGACTTCTGGCTACCGATTCTCACATCGCCGACATTCCAGCAATGGGTGAAAGATACCTATCAGGTGGCTAACGGTAGTATTCTTTCTGATGAAGAAATTCAAGAGGAGTTTGCCAATGCTGAGGAATGATTTATTTCGCCCGTGGTTTGTAGGCGAGAACGACTGGGGCTTCGAAATCATCGACGGCGAGTTTCGTGATGTAGCTTTACAAATTACAAAACTTGAATTCGGTGAAAATGAAGCCGGAAACCTAGTTTTAGAATACAATGTTGTTCACAAGCCCGAACTAATCTCAGATGAAGATTTAAAGGGTGAGAAGTTTGAAGCTATCGTCGAACTAGTAATTAATGATATTTTAAGAGAAGCAGTACAAGCACATGAGCAGGCTAGAGACAACGATCCTCAAGAACCTAATCCACAATGAAGACTATATGCGTAAGGTACTCCCCTTTCTTAAGGCGGAGTATTTTACGGAAGAGCACGAGCGAACTGTATACAATCAAATTCATCAGTTCATCGAGAAGTACAACAAGCCTCCAACAGTAGAGGCTATTTCGATATCGATACAAAATTCCAACTTATCTGAAGGTACGTTTAAAGAAGTTAACGAAGTTATTAGGTCTTTAAACGATTATCAGCCGCCTAATGCTGAATGGTTGCTGGATGAGTCTGAAAGATTTTGTAAAGATAAAGCAGTTTATAACGCTATTCTGCGGTCGATTGGTGTAATCGAAGGCCGCGATAAACAGCTTGCAAAAGATGGTATTCCTTCTCTATTGCAAGAAGCCCTTGGTGTATGTTTTGATTCCTCTGTTGGCCATGACTATTTCGACGATTCTTCTAACCGCTTTGATTTTTATCACCGTATCGAGTCTCGGATTCCTTTTGATATTTCATTACTCAATAAAATCACAAATGGAGGGCTACCAAATAAGACGCTTAATATTGCTCTGGCTGGCACTGGTGTGGGTAAGTCTCTTTTCATGTGTCACATGGCTGCTGCTTGCCTAACCCTAGGTAAAAATGTTCTCTATATTACCATGGAAATGGCAGAGGAGAGGATTGCCGAGCGTGTTGATGCAAATCTGCTGAATATTGATATTGACCAGCTTAAGGATATTCCTAAGCAGATGTTCGAGAGTAGAGTTCAAAAGATCAATGAAAAGTCTCATGGCAAACTGATTATTAAAGAATACCCTACTGCTGGCGCTCACGTTGGTCATTTTAAGGGTCTACTTAATGAATTAGCGCTTAAGCGGTCCTTCAAGCCGCATATTATTTTTATTGACTATCTTAACATCTGTGCATCCTCGAGATTTAAGCCAGGTGGAGGGGTTAATTCTTATACATATATTAAAGCCATCGCTGAAGAGTTGCGCGGTCTTGCTGTAGAATTTAATCTGCCTATCGTTTCAGCTACACAGACAACACGTTCGGGTTATTCGAACACTGATGTGGAGCTTACCGATACATCCGAATCTTTCGGTTTACCTGCGACAGCTGACTTTATGTTCGCACTTATAAGTACAGAAGAGCTCGAACAACTCGGTCAGATAATGGTTAAACAACTCAAAAATCGTTATAATGACCCAACCGCCTATAAGAGGTTTATGGTTGGTATTGATCGTGCAAAGATGAGACTCTATGATCTAGAAGAGTCTGCGCAAACTAACATCGTCGATACAGGTGACGATGATCAAGCAGTGTCTAATGGTCTTGGTATGCAAAACGTGTTCAAGAAGAAAGATTTCTCCGGTATAAGATTATAAATAGTCTAAAAAGGAGGTCTCTATGTATCTTGCACCAATGATCGATAGTACAATAGAATCTAAAAAAACCAAGCTTCTCGGATCTCCCTCATATTTCTATCTTACCGGGGTTCTCAATCGAGCCTTTAAGAAAGTTGAACCGTTTAATTTCCGCTACGAAACATATGATGATTATAGCGTTGATGACTTTTCCGTGTCTGGTCTATATGATATGGAAGAGGATAAGAGTTATATTATTTTGAACTTCTCAAAACACTCTAAAACATTTAATATTAGTAACAAGAATTGGCGCGATTTTAAGTTTGCCGTTTCTCAGGTCTGTCAACATGAAACCATTCATAAGTTACAATGGCAGCATAGAGAGACAAGTGGAGAGCCGTGTCAGTTAGATTTTAGAAATCTGAGTGGGTCAATCGCTGAAGAAAAAGAGTATCTAGCGGACATCGATGAAATTGATGCGTACGGTCATGATATTGCGATGGAGATCAAGTACCGCTACCCAAAAAAGAATCCTTACGAAATTCTTAAAAATATAGATAGCAAAAAGAAGCTTTGGTCATATAATTACTATAAAAAGATCTACAGAGGAGATGACTGGTCTAAAATAAAGAATAGGTTACTAAAGAAAACGTTTCTTTGGTTACCGCATGTTACTGTTCAATGAAAGGGTTCTATGGATTCAGCCGTAATTACGGTTGCAGATCTTATTCAAATTGCATTACTGGTTGGCGCATGTTACGCATGTTACATCAAAGGTAAAGTAAACGGTGTTGTAGATCTTGCTAACATGTTACTAGAAAGAGGTAAGATTAGTCTTAAAGATTTAGAGGAGTTACAGGATTTAGAGTAAGGGCCGTAAGGCCCTTTTCTATTTGATTTACGGTCTATAAAGAGCTATAATTTGGTATGAAAGGAGCTGTGATGACACAGAAAAACTCAAAACCCCGTGTAAAAAATGATACTGTAGGTGAAGAAGGTATGAAGTTTCTTTTTAGTCAATATCAATCTGCTTCGCTAGAAGGCTTTCGCGTAATTTGTAAGAACCTGATTAACGAGTCTTCAGGTAAGCAAACGACCAAAGATAAGTTTGTTTTTGAGATCGATCGAGCAACTTCGAAAGATTACATGCTTACTAAAGTAACCAATTATCTTTTGGCAGGTCAGGGGCTGGGCGTATAATGTTTAAAGTAGCAGGCATTTCTATTAACAAAGGTAAAGTTAAAGTTCGCTTTTGTTCAGACCTTGTCTTGAGGGTTAAGAACCTTCAAAAGCAGGGTGATACTGATATTCAGCTTATCGAACTACCTGAGCCTATGACAAAAGTGCAGGCATGTAAATATCTTCTTGAAAACGGCTTTAGCGGTTACGCCGCTGATATCCAGGCTATTTTGGTAAAAAAGCAGTTGAAAGAAACAAAGAATACATCTACAATGGGTGTTTGATAGATAGGTCGACCACCGCCTTTCTATCCTTGTGTGTTGGTGGGGCATAAAGGAAATATTATGACATTGAAAGCAAAAGTTTTGAAGACCCTTCGTTCGGGCAAGCAGTTCACCGCCGGTCAGATGGCAGGTCTTTTTGGTTCTACCGAAGCTTCGGTTGCAACCCGAATTACTGAACTCCGCTCTGAGGGCTACTCCATCTATAGTAATACCGCTAAGAACGGTAAGACTGCATACCGACTCGGCCGTCCCTCTCGTGCCATGGTTGCAGCAGCTTACGCAGCAGCTGGTAGCGCCGTTTTTAACTAAGCTTAAATACGGTTATCTTTGATAACGCCGGAACCGTAACCGGTTTAAGGAAAGATCATGCCACTTTATGTTGTTGAAGCAATTCAAACTTTTCGTCATAAGTATGTAATCGAGTGTAAAGAGCTCGAGCATGCCTTTGATACAGTTGCCTCAAATGAAGCGTCTGAATTTAGTCAGATGCATCTAGGGGAGCAGGTTGTTACTGGTCGTGAGATTACATATGAGGAATTTGACCGCATGTGCAAATCTCTCGAGACTGTAGGTGACGGTACGACCTATCAGCCAGAATCAGGCTCACCGTGGATGGGTCGTAAAAGTATTCACACTGTAGTGTATCCTGCTGAAGAAGCTGAAGTTACAAAGGTAAGCGATGGCTACGTATCTGTCTGATGCAGTTCGGCTTCGCCGACCTTTTGATCCTAATAAAAAAGAAGATATTGAAGAATATCGTTTTTT
>OGWF01000120.1_pt1 | contig 12097 bp, 16 predicted proteins | sample 1575951 | NCBI WGS metagenome assembly OGWF01 (sample SAMN07581523, study PRJEB24739) | freshwater metagenome | place: Singapore | collected 2015-01
TTATGACAGCCACATCAACCACTCCAAAAGTAGCTTGGAAGAAGTATACTACTATCATGCAAGAAGGCATGCAGTATATTAATTCCAGACACAAAGGAGAGATTAAATCACTGCGTACTCAATGGAATGGTTTTAATTCAATAGGTTTAAATGGTATAGAATGGCAATCACTCTATGTAATTGCTGCTAGACCAGGTGTTGGTAAAACGCTGATCGCATCTTCACTGACTAGAGAGTTGCAACTTTTAAACCCTGAACAAGATTTTGCAGTACTGCATTTTCAGTTTGAGATGCTTGGTAGAAATCTCGCATTGAGAGAATTATCAAGTGCTAACAAACTGAACATCAGATACTTACAAAGTTCAGGAGATGATGGAATGCCTCCTATATCTGAAAGTGACATGTTGAAACTTCAGAGTTACATAGCAAGCCAGTCTAAACGACAGGACTATGTAATTGATAAAGCAATGACTGTCAGTGAAATGCGTAAAGCTATTATTGACTTTTACCATGAGGTAAGAAAACCTTTTGTAATTACACTTGACCATACTTTGTTGGTAAAACAAAGTGGTACAGAGACAAATAGACAAACAACCTTGCAAAATCTTGCAACGATGATGACTGAGGTAAAGAACGCACTACCTGTAACATTCTTAGTGCTTACTCAGTTAAACAGGGAAATTGACGACCCTGAAAGACAAAGACCAGGTAACTTAAGTAATTACCCAACAGAGGCAGATGTATTTGGTTCAGACTACCTTTTACAGTGTGCAGATGTGATGATTGCATACAACCGCCCTGCAAAGTATAATCTTAATTTATATGGTCCTCTTAAATACATGCTTACTGCAGCAGATAAATATTTGCTTGCAATGCATATCTTAAAAAATCGTTTTGGTGAAACAGGTATACAATGGTACAGAGCAGACTATGCTACTATGACTGTTGTAGAAACAGAAGCACCAGAACAACAACCTAGAAAATTTTAATTATGAGTTTTACAACAGAAGCACCCAAAAAGCACATCTCAGAAATTACAGCAGGGTTTAAACCCTTTTGGCAACCAATCTTTGATTCATTTCCTAATCCTAATGTCCATTTCACAGCTAAGTTGTGTTATATGGGTAAAGAGTTTAGTGCAGATGGTTCATCAAGAATTGAATGTGTTAGATTCTTTCCTAGTGAGTTGAACAATGTCAATGGTATTTACATTGAGTTGTACAACTGGGATCAACAAGCTTATCATACAGGACATAGAGTTTTGTATTATTTGCCTCATGATCCAGCTTGGAAAACAAAAACAGAAGTTTACAAAGAAGTATCTGTAAATCCTACATCTGCAAAGTTCACTTCCACTTATGCAATGAAACTTACAGATCTTACTTTGATTAACCAAACAAGTGTTAGTTCAGCAGTTCCTATCATTTCTGCACCAGAAACAGAAGATTCATTATTCAGTGAAGATTTGTTCACTGATGCATTCTTAGAGATGGATGATGATCATTACACAAAAATGACAATAAGAGATTTGTACTGTATGTTACAAAACGTCCCAATGAGTAATAAAAAATGGTTAAATGCATTAATTGAAAAAGGTAAAGTATGGCAGAAAAAGTAAAAGAAGAAGCTGAGTTGTCTCTTCCAACAGGCAGAATTGCATCTGCATCTCAGAATCCATCTAATCTAATTATCTTCAGTAAACCTAAAGTGGGTAAAACAACATTGTTGGCTCAGTTAGATAACTGTTTGATAATGGACTTAGAGAAAGGTTCTAAGTTTGTTGATGCAATGAAAGTAGAATGTGAAAGTATTGCTGACATTGTAAAGTGGGGAACCCTGATCCTCTCCAAGGGGCGACCTTACAAATACATTGCTATTGATACAATCACAGCATTGGAAGAAATGTGTATCCCCTATGCAGAAGAACTGTATAGCAAAAGTTCAATGGGTAAAAACTGGTTCACAGAAGGTAAACCCAAGTATGGATCAATCTTAAATCTTGCTAACGGTGCAGGTTATCCCTGGTTGCGTCAAGCATTTGAGAAGATTATTGCATACATTAAAACTCTTGCTCCACATGTGATTCTATTAGGACACATTAAGGACACTCTATTAGAGAAAAACGGTGCAGAATTCACCAGCATGGATCTTGACTTAACAGGTAAGCTAAAAAGAATTACCACTTCAAGTTCTGATGCTATTGGATACTTGTATCGTAAAGGAGATAAGAACATCTTATCTTTCAAAACAACTGACGAAATTGCATGTGGTGCAAGACCAGCACACTTGCGTAACCAAGAAATTGAAATTTCTAGTACAAATGAAAAAGGCGAGATCATCGCTGACTGGTCTAAAGTATTTATTGATTAATTTTTAAAAACAAAAAGAAATGTTTAAAGCATCAAATTTCAACCCTAACGCGGGTTCTTCAGTATCAAAGATTATGAATCCTGGTACTCACTATTGTCGCATCACTCAAATCAAATTGGAGACTCCTCCATACAAGACTGATGCATATAATGTTGCAATCACTCTAGAGGGTATTGACAGAGGTGATGATTTTGAGGGTCTTGCAGTTGACAAAAACAATCCAGCGTTGGGTAACTATCGTGGACAAGTAGCAACAGTAAGTGCAGGTCGTTATCCTTTCTCTGATTATACTTACAACGGTAAGGAAATCAAGCGTGATGATCAAATCTTCCGTTGGATTAACAACCTTGCAAAGCAAATGGGTGTGTTGAATAAAATGAATGAGGCAGGTGTAGAAGCATCTACTATTGAAGAATATGTAGCAGCAGCTTCTAGATTCCTAATCAACCCAGAGTTATGGGGTCATTTTACTATTGGTGGTCAAGAATACTTTAAAGAAGGTTATGATACTCCAAACTATCGTTTGTTCTTCCCTAAGAATGAAGGTATCAAGTTTGCATTCAGTGCATTAGAAGATGCAGATCGCAAACCATTGAACTTCATTCCATATAACAGTGAAGCTCACATCATCAAGAAACCTGTTACTGAACCAACAGAATCAGTAGACAGCTTTGGTTTGCCAGGTAGCACGCCAACAGCATCAGGATTATCAGACTTAATGTTGTAATTTTTTAAAATAAGTGGGGATCACATCTGGTGGTCCCCTTCTTTTTTATTATGTTTTCAAGCAAGAATTTTATCCATAATGTTTATCAAGTACCCAGTACATGGATATTTGAAACATATCTAGGTCTTGCTGAACCATTGTCTGGTCAGCGAGTTAGGATGAATAGCATATTCAATCCTGCTGACAAAAATCCATCAATGTTTTTATACTATGACAGAGACAATGATGTGTATAAGTACAAATGTTTTTCTACTGGTAAAGGTGGCAGCGCAATAGAACTTATGATGCAAATATGGTCATGTACTTTCAAGCAAGCTGCTATGAGAATTACAGATGACTACACTGCATTCTTAAAGTCTGGTAAACGCTGTGATACTAGAATTATAGAACATAGTACCTGGGTAGTTAATGACTATACTCTCAGAAAGTGGTCCAAAGCAGATGCTACGTTTTGGACTCAGTACAACATCAATTCTAAAATCTTAGAAGATCATAATGTAAGACCTATTGATAGGTACACAATGACAAAGAAAACTTCTGATGGAACTCCAGAACAAGAATTTATAGTATCTAGTAAAAACTTGTATGGTTACTTTACAAAAGAAGGTGTATTGTATAAGATTTATCAACCTTACAATAATGATCGCAAGTTTATAAAAATCTGCGATTACATTCAAGGTATAGATCAGTTACAAGGACACAAACATCTAATTATTATATCTAGTCTTAAAGATTTGATGGCGTGTAAAAGTTTACCACATCTTCAAATTGATCTTATTGCTCCTGACAGCGAGAATACCATATTAGATAAAAATCTAATTGAAGACTTAAAAGACAAGTACGAAGCTATAGTAACAATGATGGACAGTGACCAACCTGGTATTAATAGTATGCAGAAGTATAAAGAGTTATATAACCTTCCTTTTGTATATTTACCACAAGAAAAAGATCTAAGTGATATTATCAAAGCACAAGGACCTAGCAATGCATTGCAGTATTTAGCTCCTGTGTTACATAGATCACTAGATAAATACAAAGAAAATGAACAACTGGATATTAGCAGAGTCTGGTAAAGAGATCACACACATTGATCAGTTACCAAATCATGAAGCCTTAGTAGGTTTTGTGTACAAGATTACTAACATGAAGAATGGTAGGATCTATATTGGACAAAAGAGTTTATACAGCATAAGAAAAAAGAAAGTCACCAAGACTGAAAAAAGACTTACTGGAACTCGTAAACAGTTCAATCGTGTTGTAAAAGAATCAGACTGGATGTTATATCATGGTTCTTCAAAAGAACTCCAAGATGACATTTCAAAAATTGGAAACAAGTGGTTCAAGCGTGAGATAGTAGAACTATGTCGCAGCAAAAAGTATTTGTCATACTGTGAACTTTCTTGGCAAGTAAAGTTAGATGTCTTAAAAACAAATAGTTACAACGGTAACATATTAGGACGCTACTTTGCAAAAGACATGGAAAATTAAACCCATAAATTATGATTTTAACAAAAGCACAGCAAAAAAGAATGGACCAGTTTGAGTCCTGGATGGAAAGACAACATCTGCAAACCTTAACAGATGAGTTAAAGAATGACATCATTGAGGAAGTAAATGCACTTATTGAAGAACTTGAAGAACTCAAAGACTAATGGCATCATCACTAACCAAATCTTTTATTGCACCTATCTCTGTAACAGAGAGAATGCAAAAAGAAGAAGACTTCTTTAGTAGAGGTTTTCTTATGTCGTATTCAGGACTAAACAAATTATTATACAGTCCTGCAGCATTTTATCAGCACTACGTGTTGAAACAGAGAGATGACTCTCAAGATCAAAACATGATTGAAGGTTCGCTAATACACTGTTTGTTATTGCGTCCTACAGAATTTGACAACTTTTTTATTATATCTGTACAAGATCCTCCCAGCGAGAATCCTAAAAAGGTACTTGACACTTTATTTAATCATTACAAAGAACTAAAAGCTTCTGGAGATACCCGTACAGAATTGTCACAGTTTGAAGATGCTATACTAGATATCTTACGTGACATGAATCTGTATCAATCACTCAAGACAGATGCTCAGCGTTTAGAAAAGATGATTAATCTACGTCATGATGAATACTGGAGATATCTTACAGGAATGGAAGGTAAGACAGTTATTGGTCAAGACACTTATGATTTCTGTAAAGCTGTAGTAGATCGTATCACAAGTAACTATAATGTCATGGACAAGATGGGATACTTTGGTGATGTATTCAATCAGATTACTAAACTTAACGAGGTAGAACTATTCATGTCAGATGACAAATATGAGTTCAACCTACGTGGTATTATTGACAATATGGTCTTTGATCCTCTAGCTAAAACCGTGAGAATCAATGACTTAAAGAAAACTAGCAAACCATTGACAAGCTTTAAGGATAGTATTGACTACTATAATTATTGGTTACAAGCTGGTATGTACTATATACTTGCTGAGAATTATATTAAATCTCAAGAAGTATACAAAGATTGGAAGATTGAGTTTAGGTTCATTGTAGTAGATCCATACATGCAAATTGCTCCTATTGCTATTAGCAAAGAAACAATGGAACAATGGGTCATGCTTACTAAGCAAAAACTAGATGAAGCAAACTATCACTTTGTCAATCGCAATTTTGATTTACCCTATATTTATTTAACCGAGAGAGAGTTAACCTTATGATATCAGAAATCTACCGTAAGTATTTTCAAAAATCTTACACATTCTTGTTTCCTTTATTAGGATTTAATAAAAAGAAACACCCAAGACCTATACAAACTTATGTATCATGGGAAGGTCAAGTGGATATTAGTGAAAGAAAACTAATATGTGTGTATAAGCGTGAGGATACTGACAAATGGAGAACTTTTGAATCTGACGTTCTGGTCACTAACAAATATATGGACTATTGTCTACCCATAGATGATGAGACTGTAGCATATGTTTTTGACCTAAATACCATGAATCAGGATTTTGACGCCTGTGTAAATGGTAAGTACTCAAAACTGAGTACTACTTGTAAAAAGATTCTGTGTGACTACTATGGAGTACATACTCCAGAATGGGTTTACATAGAATCTTTTATTTTTCCTGAGAAATATTTTGCAGTCTACGCCAATATCCTTAATATTGATGAAGATTTATTAAGGACTGTGGGTGAATTGTGTGAAGGATTCAACAGAGAAAAAGAAACTTTTATTAACCAACTAAATATTATAACAAATGAGCAAGTCAATGATGGCTTACAAAGCTGATTGGTATGGTACTGAAACATTCAGACTAATTCCAACAACATTAGATTGTCCTTACAATGAGGCAATTTATGATCCTAATACAAAAGTATTAGCAGTAATTGGTAAAACTCCTATGGAGAAAGCAGTAATGCTACCAAAGTTAAATGACAAAGGTTTGCCTACTCCTGTAAAAGGAACTGACCCAAAGCAACAAATGTTTGTTGAAGAACGCAGAATCATGAACACATTGTCTGAGTATTACTTAGACAACATTGATGACATTACTGTATTCATTCAAATGTTTGTTACAAACCCTGAACACATTTCAATTTCTAAAGCATTAGAAGCAATCTGATGAGGTCTCGTAGATTCTGGATAATGGACTATGAAACAATCTGTAATTCTTTTATAGCTTGTTTTGAAGATTATGACTCTGATGACAGAGTAATCTTTGAAATTAGTCCCTTTAAGAATGAGATGCCTCAGTTTATTGAGTTTTTACTTGATTCTAAAGCAGCAGGAGATTGGCACTTTGGTTTTAATAATCTTGCATTTGACGCACAAATCACAGAGTATATCTTGCATAATGCTGCAGGATTTTCTAACCCTGAACTTGATGGTGCTGCAATAGCAGATATTATTTATCAATATGCACAGTCTGTTATCCAGAAATCTAGAAACAATGAGTTTCTTGACTTTCCAGAGTTTAAACTTTCTATTCCTTGTGTTGACATATTCAAACTCAATCACTGGGATAACAAAGCAAAGCGTTCCAGTTTAAAGTGGATTCAATTCTCTATGGATTGGTTCAATGTGGAAGAGATGCCTCATCCTCACTATGAACCTATTAGAGATAGATCTACAATAGACATGGTAATTAGATACTGTATCAATGACGTACAGAGTACTAAAGCTATTTTTAATCTCAAAGACAAGGATGGTAAGAAGCTTATGAGTGAGCAGATTAACCTGCGTGCAGAACTAAGTAGAACTTACGGTGTAAGACTGTACAGTGCATCTGAACCTAAGATATCTAAAGAAATCTTTCTTCACTTCCTTTCTGAAAAACTTAATATGGATAAGCGTACTATACGTGACATGAGAACTCCTCGTGAAAACGTAGTGGTGCGTGACATACTTCTTCCATATATCAAATTTGAAACACCAGAATTTAACGCAGTACATAACTGGTTCAAGCATCTTGTTGTTGACACATCTACAGAGTATGATGATGACAGCAAAAAGAAAGGACCAACTTATAGAATGCGTTACAGAAATGTACCAACTGATTATGCATTGGGTGGTTTACATGGTTGCATTGCATCTGGTATTTATGAAGCAGGTAATGGTAAGAAAATAATGTCAGCAGACGTTACAAGTTTTTATCCTAACCTTGCTATTAGAAACAAATGGTCTCCAGCACACTTACCAAAACAAGAGTTTTGCGAGTTGTATGAGTGGATGTTTGAAGAAAGAAAGAAATACCCAAAGGGTTCACCACTAAATTATCTTTTTAAGATTATTCTAAATGCTACTTACGGTCTCAGCAAAGAAAAGAATTCTTTCTTGTATGATCCTGAACTAACCTTTAGAATTACTATTAATGGTCAGTTATTGCTTAGCATGCTGTATGAGATGCTTGCAACTAGAATACCTGGCGCCCAACCTTTGATGCAAAATACAGATGGTTTAGAGTTCTTGATTGACGAAGAACATGAAGAACTGTTTTATCAAATTTGCAAAGAGTGGGAAGAAATGACAAATCTTCAACTAGAAACAGTTGAATATGCAAAGATGATTATTGGTGACGTAAACAACTACATTGCTGTTTACAAGAATGGTAAGACTAAATGTAAAGGTCGTTTTGAGTTTAATGAACTACCATTACATAAAAACAAGAGTATGCTAATTATACCCAAAGCATGGTATGCATACTTTATTCATGGGACAGACCCCATACAATTTTTAAATGACAACAAAAACATTCATGACTATTGCGCAGGTGCAAAACTAAAGGGTGATTGGTTTTTTATTAATCAAGAAGTTAAAGAAGGTGTATATCACCAAGAAGAACTTAAGAAACTTGTTAGATATTATAATTCTAAACGAGGTTCTAAATTAGTAAAAGCTAACCCTGATGGCAGAAAGATTCAATTGGAGAGTGGTAACATCTATCAAACTATGTTTAACAAGTTTGAAGAGAAACCATGGGATGAGTATGAAGTAGATACAAAATATTATCTAGACAAAATATACTCTGAAATTGCTAAAATTGAAAATACAGCATCTGTTATTCCAAGTTATTTAAAAGAAAATCAACAATTAAGTTTATTCTAATGAAAACAACAATAAAAGGTATGGACGCGTTTACTAAAATGTTTACAGCGGAAGTACCAGAAAAGACAAAAACCTATACTCCTATTTCTCATGGTTCTGTTTTTGGAACTATTAGAAAAGAAATAGCAGCTGCTGGTTTTAAAATTAATGCAGAAAATTACCGTTGTTCAAACGACGGTAAGATTGCATTAGGTACAATCAGCATTGAGTATAAAGAAGATTCAGACATTCAGTTGTGTGCATCTTTTGTAAACTCTTATAATAAGCAGCATGCATTTAGATTTACTCTAGGTGCTACTGTAAAAGTTTGTGACAATGGTATGATTATATCTGACAGTAAGTTTGGTGGATTTAAAAAAGTCCATAAGTCTGACGCAGATATTTTATCTAAAGGTAGAATTGCAGAAATCATTAAAGACGCGGGTTCTTACTGGGATACTCTAGTAAAGTGTAAAGATGATTTAAAATCTCATAGTTTGACACAAGATGATCGCAATTCAATTCTAGGTAGTTTATTCTTTGATACTGAAGTACTTAATGGTATGCAAATGAATATCATTGCAAAAGAATTAAAGAACTCCAGCTTTGACTATGAAGCAGATACAGATTCTGCATGGTTGTTATACAATCATATTACGTTAGCTTTAAAAGAAACTCATCCAGCAGATTGGATAGAAGCTCAAATAAAAGTACATAATGTTTTTATGGATTACATAGCAAAGCATGCTAAACCAGAGGATCCATACTATTCTGCCTATCCTACTGCCTATGCCTATCCTTACGTTATTACTTCAGGATCAAGTACAACAGCTATAGGAACTTCTTTGACTAGTACAGATATCTATTGTGCAGACGGTGTTATAAGTGAAATACCATCATTCTAATTCTAAAAAGGGTGCTAATTAATTTTAGCACCCACTTTTTATTATGAAAAAAGACATAATCTACGATGAGTTCTGCAAGGTAGCAGAGAAGCGTACAAAGACTAATAGAATATTTCTATTGATGAGGTATTTAAGGCTAAAGTATAATATCTCAATTGACAAAACTAGTTTAGTAAAACGAGTAAAATCTTGGAAAAAATGAGTAATCTAATAGGTATATCTGGTAAAATAGGTAGTGGTAAAGATACCGCTGCTGAGATAATACAGCATCTGACAAATCCAATGGGACTTGACATGTTCCCATATGAAGTAAAAAAGTTTGCGGGTAAACTAAAAATCATTGCATCAATCCTTACTGGAATACCTGTAGAAAAGTTTGAAGATCAAGAGTTCAAGAAACAGTACTTAGGAGAAGATTGGAATTATCAAATAGATAAATTTAATCCTATTCAAAAAATGACTGTACGCGAACTATTGCAAAAACTAGGAACAGAAGCTATGCGTGAGGGATTACATACCAATGTATGGGTAAATGCATTATTTGCTGACTATAATGAAAACAGTAATTGGTTAGTAACTGACACGCGTTTTGCTAATGAAGCAGAAGCAATCAAAAAATTAGGTGGTGTTGTATTACGAATTGAAAGATCAACTTGTCAACTAGGAACACATGCTTCAGAAACTGCACTTGATGATTATACATTTGACTATGTAATCCATAACAATGGTAGCAAAGAAGATCTTCAAGAAGAACTGGTTAAATTTTTAGATTGGTATTATGCAAGGTAAATTAAAAAAAGAAGAATGGGGATGGGTTGTTGAGTTTGATGTAAATGAAGATGAATGTCTTACTAGATCAATCAGTGTCCGTCCTGCAGATGTAACAGATTTGATATTTGATGAATATTGGGGATCTAATATTCACAATACAGATGTTGAATTTGAAATTGTTAAACAAAATTTACGTGGTGAACCAATAGAATACGCTAAAATTATAAAACGATGAAGTACTATGTAATTAAACATGATACTATAGAGTATCACTTAGACATTTATGTCGATGATAAAACAGGGTTTGATGTATACAGACTCAGTTATTCTGAAAATGGAACCTGGCATGAACATGTCCATGGTGATGAAATTGTCAGAGTAATTAACACAGGTAATGGGTTTGAAGTAAAGTGGCAAGACTCTCCAAAGAAAGGTGAGTTAGACTACTCTCAAATGCGTGAACTGCAAATTGTATTATCAGCTATTCAAAAGATAGATCCTGTAGATGACGATGTATTGTTGGTAAAGCATGATGAACTAATGCGTATATAACACAAAACCCCCACCGTTGTGAGGGTTTCATGGAAGAAAACCAACTAAATAAAAACACGTAAGTGTTATTTTTTAAAATTTATATTCCAATACATAGAGGCGTTGTATGTCACAATACCTTTTGTATTGACTCCACACTGTAATCCAAACAAATGGTTCTTCTTATCTTTAAAGATTAGACCTGTTGTTATAGATTGTGGTACAGTTGGATAGTTAAATGATAACCCTGCCCCTAAAAACAATTCACGTTTTGGGGGCAAGGGTATCTCTTTGGTAATAGTGATAATAGGAATTTTGTAATCGTGGAAGTATTTTCTTGTAAGGAGTGTATTCTTAGAAACTGTATCTATAATTGTAATGTATCCAATAGTATCTACAGCAATGCTGTCTACATAAATTTTGTTACTAGCATATTGATCTACTAAATCTTCAAATTGTTTTTTAAGCACTGCATAATTGGTATCAGGAACCATCCATGGTTCTTTAACATACTCAGTGTCAGTCTTATAGATGGTTACTTTCTTAGTTACTTCTTTAATTACCTCTACATATGTTGTGTCTACAGTTGTGTTTACAACAGGAATCTTTTCTGGTTCACATGGTTTTTCACATGCTCTTAATAACATAATAAAAACTATGAGAGCACTAATAACTCCTAAAAAATATGAAATCTTATTGTTCAGCATTATTGCTTGGTTTTTTCTTATCAAATATTTTTTCTACAACCGTAAGTGTAAGTCCTCCACCAGCAATCAAACACAATCCATCAAACATAAACTCAGGAGTAATGTGATCATCATTCCTAAAAGTTGCTATGTATGTTAGAATTATAATATTTGCAAGTGTAAACATTGCAGATACTCTTTTACTAGAGGTATCTGATTTACCACTTACCATATCATAGATAAAGTTGATAAAACGTTTCATTAGAATTCTTTTAAAAGAGTATATGTAAACTTCTTAAACCCAGATTTTTTACACTTATCTAACAACTGTGCAAATTGTTTTGGATCATTGAGAACCTGACATCCTGCAGACCACTTATCTATAAGTTTAGATACATGAAGGCCATAAGCCCTCCAACACACTTGTAGAACTGAATCATCTTCGTATAAACGAGGGCCGTGTGAGATACATCAACGAAAACCGCCCACTAAAAACGGATTTTGGAATCGATTGGAATCACCTTGAATTCAAA
>OGWF01000121.1_pt1 | contig 12013 bp, 29 predicted proteins | sample 1575951 | NCBI WGS metagenome assembly OGWF01 (sample SAMN07581523, study PRJEB24739) | freshwater metagenome | place: Singapore | collected 2015-01
GTTTCCCAGTCACGATAAAAAGCTCATGGCTTGCTTGACCGAGATTATGATTGAATGTCAGTTCAATGATTAAGAATCTGTTCAAGAAGAAGCCGAAGTGTCCAATCTGCAACGAAAAGGCAGAAGATCTCTCTGCTGAAATGCGATTGGACACTTCTGAGGGGGTGCATGTTATCAACATCTGTCCGAGCTGTGCAGACTTCTTCGACAAGTCGGCCGAGGTGTTGTTGAAAAAGAAGAGCAGCGACGATGAGCAATCCGTTTGAGTATCTAAACTCTATCAATTTCACTAAGAAAGATCTAATGACTTGCTCGGAGAACGACGAGCAGGCAGAGAAGAACTACGTTCCTTTTATTACTAATAAGACTCTTTCTTACTTCCCCGATACTATCATGTATGCTAACGAGATGAATATTAACCATCATCTCGATAACAAGCTGCAATTTCATTATCTAATAAATAGCATTCGCCCAAGGAAACGTTTTACAAAGTGGGTGAAGAAACAGGAAGATAATGATCTAGATGCAGTTACAGAGTACTACGGCTACAATCGTCAAAAAGCTGAACAGGCATTGGCATTACTTTCCCCTGAACAATTAGAAGAAATAAAAAAGAGATTGCAAAAGGGTGGAAGCACATGAGTATTATAGATTCTCTATTAGAGATTAAGTTAGGCGAAGAAGATGATTTCCTGAAGGTGCGTGAAACACTCACACGCATCGGTGTAGCCTCACGGAAAGACAAGACACTCTATCAGTCGTGTCACATCTTACATAAGCAAGGTAAGTTCTACATCGTCCACTTCAAAGAAATGTTTGCGCTGGACGGCAAGCCAACAAACTTCACTGATGAAGATAAAGGCCGTAGAAATACTATTGCTAAGCTACTAGAGGACTGGGGTCTTGTTAAGATCGTAAGCCCAGAACAGGCAAGTAGTCCAATTACTCAACTTAATCAGATTAAGATCCTACCACATAAAGAAAAGAATGAGTGGACACTCGTTCAGAAATATGCTATAGGCCGTAAGAAGTAAAACATGAAATATTATCTTGATACCGAATTCAATGGATTCGGCGGTGAATTAATTTCTCTGGCTTTGGTAAGAGAAGATGGGGATCATATCTACCTCGTGAACCAGGACGTCCATGACATGAGTCTGGACCCCTGGGTCAGAGACAATATCATTCCTATTCTGGATTCAAGTCCAACTCCTCCCATCCTTACGACCCTCAAGGGGCTCCCTTATCACATTGCGAGCTTTATGAGGGACGATCCTACTCCAGTCGTTATCACCGACTGGCCAGACGACATTAAGTATATGTGCCAGTCTGTAATCACAAAGCCAGGAGAGATGGTCGCCATCCCCCAGCTTACATTTCACATGGTCCGTGTGAATGCGTATCCAACTAATCTTAAAGACGCAGTCCAGCACAACGCTCTGTGGGACGCGATGGCTCTTAAGGATCTCTTAACGTAAGGATATATCATGGCTATTATTATGCTTCTAGGCTCTGGTGAGCTTGGTAAAGAATTTGTGATTAGTGCTAAGCGTATGGGACACCACGTCATTGCTTGTGACTCATATGAAGGAGCTCCAGCTATGCAGGTAGCCGACAATTGGGATATGTTTAACATGCTAGATCCCGAAGAGCTACGCAAAGCTATCAATATGTGGATGCCAGATATCATCGTTCCAGAAGTAGAAGCAATCGCTACTCACGTTCTGTATGAAGCAGAGGAAGACGGCTTCCAGGTCGTTCCGTCTGCTAGAGCTGTTAACCTCACAATGAACCGCGATGCCATCAGAGACCGAGCAGCAGAGCTGGGCCTCAAGGTTGCTAAGTTCGCTTACGCTGAGTCAGAGCAAGAACTTGTGGATGCATATGAAGCAATGGGATCTGTTAAGGCTGTAATCAAGCCTGTTATGTCATCGTCGGGTAAGGGACAGTCGGTTGTCGATCCTGATAGCGACATTGATGACCTTCTCCAGGTGAAGTCTGCGTGGGCTTATGCTTGTGAGAATATGCGGGGCGATCGCAAGAAGGTTATCATCGAAGAGTTTATTGATTTTGATTATGAAATCACTCTGCTCACAGTCAAGCAATTCAACGGTCCCTCATTGTTCTGTCCGCCGATTGGTCACGTTCAGAAGAATGGAGACTATCAGCATTCGTGGCAGCCAGCGCCCTTCAGCTCTATCGTAGCTCACAAAGCTGCAGAAGCTATGGCTAAGACAATCACCGATGACCTTGGTGGGGCTGGTTTGTTCGGCGTAGAGTTCTTTGTTAAGGGTGATGTCGTGTACTTCTCTGAGCTATCACCTCGTCCTCACGATACAGGTATGGTTACGATGCGTAGCCAGAACCTATCAGAGTTCGATCTTCACCTCAGAGCTATCCTGGACCTACCGATCCCTGAGATCGAGCTTACCAATGGGTTTGGAGCATCTGCAGTCATTCTTGCTGATAAGCAAATCGACGATCCATGGTACGAAGGTATCGAAGACGCTCTACTAATTCCTGGAGTAGAGGTTCGTATCTTTGGTAAGCCAGTAGCCAGGAACAATCGCCGCATGGGTGTAGTCCTTGCAGATTCTGTTTCGGAAGCTATTGAAGCTGCAGCAAAAATTACTGTAATTTAACTGTTGCCTTTATTCTTAAAATAACCGATAAGGGGTTATCAAGAGAAGGAAACGGTTATGGCTCAGGTTGCTACTTTTAATCAGGTTTGTGGTTCTGAAACGCTCCACGTAGCTATTCCCGTCACGCGTCTCGAAAAGTTGATTGACCGCGTTGACATTCTCATCGAAAATGGTAATACTCGTAAGGCCCGGCAGATTCTGACGCCGTTTATTGTTGACCAAAAGCGCACTAAGAAGATCAAAAAGGAAACCAAGATTATGTCTACCGCTAAGGGTGCTAAGAAGGAAGCTGCTCTTGAGCTGATTGCTAAGCTTCAGGGGTATGGTGTTGAGCGTTCGAAGATTATCGCGCAGCTCCAGCATGACCTCCAGATGACGTATGCAAACGCTCGTCACTACGTTGTTAATGTCGCAAAGATTTAACCATGGAATTCGATCAAGCCTTCATAAATAAGGAACTCGACCAGTTCATGCGTATCCAATATAACGGATACAACTATGAATGCCATCGAGTCGATCCAGACGGTTACAAAACAAAGTTGACATTAAATAAAATTGAGTGTACAAGGTTTGTAGATACTTTGCTAAGTCATGGATGGGAGCGAACGAATGATCGACGTAGAAATGCACAAGTTTCCTACTCTGAAGGACGGACGAATCGCAGTCGAGGAAAAGTATTGCGAGCTCGTTAATATGTACCGTAAGGGTGAAAAGCTGGACTACGAAACCATTGATTGGATGGATTCTGCAAATACGTGGCTGATGACCACTGGGAGTAAAATGTAATGGCTGACATTGAGAATAAGTCTGTCTTTGATCCGGAAGATTGGGGATCGCCCCGTCTACCAAAGCAGACCAAGGGTGGTGTATTCGCTCCTACCGACATCAAGCTAATTAAGGAAGCTTTGATGTTCTATGCACAGCATAACGGCGACATCACCGATGCTCAGGAACGCCAGGTCGTCAATCTCCTCCACCGGATAAATAACCGCACATAAAGTTAAATGCGCCCGTAGCTCAGCTGGATAGAGCACGTGCCTTCTAAGCATGTGGCCGCAGGTTCGAATCCTGCCGGGCGCGCCATTTTTATCGGAGAAATATATTATGTCGTTTCAGAATGAAGACCATATCCCGTATCCAGAAGATCTGGGAACTTGGATGCCAAAGGTTGTTCCTTCGGTAATCTTCAAGACCCGAGTACGGGACGATTCCATCGAAGGTCCCAATCCCTACCGTTGGGAAGAAAAGACTTCGTTCGACTACTTTGCTGGTAAGCGTGTAGTCATCTTCTCTCTGCCGGGAGCATTCACGCCGACCTGTTCGACGTACCAGCTGCCAGGCTTCGAGAACAACTACGAGGAGTTCAAGGCTCTCGGTATCGATGAGATCTACTGCATCTCGGTCAATGATGCGTTTGTTATGAATGCCTGGGCCAAGCAGCAGGACATCAAGAACGTCAAGGTCATTCCGGATGGTTCGGGCTACTTTACCAACGGTATGCATATGATGGTTGGTAAGGACAATCTAGGCTTTGGTAGCCGCTCGTGGCGCTATGCTGCGATTGTGGACAACGGTAAGATCGAAAAGTGGTTTATCGAACCTGGTGTTTCGTCGAACTGCCCAACCGATCCTTACGGTGAGTCGTCACCAGAGAATGTTCTCGCTTACCTTCGCGGTAAGTAAAACTTGAATAGACGGGTAGCCAAGCGGTTAAGGCCCCCGCCTCATAAGCGGTCGATCGTGGGTTCGAATCCCACCCCGTCTACCATTTAGGGATGTAACATGGACAAGCAGGAAGTGAAAAAGTGGAGTAAGCGAGCCGCATGGTTTGCTGTATTTGGTGTGACGGGCGTGGCCGTTGTCCTCGCTGTTAACACCTATCGGGCAATGAAGGGTCTCGACGATATCGATTGGGACAACCTCAAGTTTTAAGGAAGTACAATGCGTATTAATATCGGACCATACAGAAGCGATCTGATTCCCATCAATCGACTCGAACGCAAGTACGAGCGTATGCGTTCCGGTAAGATGTATCTCGATGAAGAGGACTATACGTGGTACGATAAGATCGTTCTGGGCCTACTCGAACGACTTGATAATTTCTTCCTCCCCATCAATCGTTGGTCTAACAACCGTAAGCGTAACGCAAAGATCCACATTGATAACTACGACGTATGGTCTGCCGATCACACACTGGGCTTGGTCATTGCGCCCGTGCTTAAGAAGCTCAAGGAAGTCCAGCATGGCTATCCTCATGTCGACAATGAAGACGTACCAGAAGAACTTCGGTTTACACTGACGGATGAAGAAGCTCAACAGTGGGATGAAACGGTCGATGCCAAGCACGAAGCTCGCTGGGTCTGGGTCCTTGACGAGATGATCTGGACATTCGAACAGTACGCTGACGGCAATGACTTCGATCAGTTCTATCACAACGTCGATCAGCTCGAGATGGAATTTACGCCCCTGGAAGATAACCCTAAGCTGTCTACTATGACCTTCAACCACCAGAAGGATCCATCCAAGCCGGCCTACTGGGTTGATGATGAAGGAAAGAAGAAGCACAATGAGCGAAAGCAAAACGGACTCCGTCTGTTCGCCAAATACTATGAAAACCTCTGGGACTAAGATTCAGGACGTTGATAACGTCTATACATCATTAGTTGGAGAGTGTGTTACGATAAGCATGCCCAAATATACTTGGCGCTGCCAGCTTCTTACCGGTACATATTGGAATGTAGAAGAAGGTAAAGAACCAAACTGGTTTCACCGTAAGATGCAACAACTTTGTTTTGGAATTAAGTGGGAAAAGCTATGACTGATAATGTCCTTACCATTCGCCGCATCAACAAGGCCCGCCGAGCTATGATGCGTGCTCAGAATCCTAAGTTCCGCCTCTTCTGGTACAATGTCATGGAGACGCTACAGACACAGTTGGTACCAGAAAATGGCTTATAAGCGTAGATCTACGACGTCCAAGGGGACTGGTGTACGCCGCACGACAACTTACAACCGTAAAACTGGGGGTATTACTCGTTCTACGTCCATTAAAACGAGTAAGCAGAATCGTGTTACGTACTCTACGGGTCCTAAAGGACAGTCGAGAGTTACGAGAACACATACAGATGCCAACGGTTATGTAACTAGAACGTCCCAGAATCTAAACCCAAAGCCGCCTAAGGTTAAGAAGCCACCAAAGCAGAAAGTCTACAAGCCTCCTAAGATCAAGGCGCCCAAAGTATCTAAGGTAAGAGTGACGAGAACACGAAGCCGCCGATCCAGAGGAGGTTCCATAAGCCCAACTGCAGCTCTATGGTGGGTTCTCGGAATAATATTTTTCATAGCAGTATTCGGTTGACATTTAAAGATAAAAGTACTACATAAGAATAGAGCCCCTGCCCATCGGCTACGGGTCTATCAAGGTTTTATTGGCTGTACCAGCGTAGCGAAACAACCAATATCGTTGAAACAATCAAAGGTAAAATTATGAAGAAGACTCTTTTTGTTGCAGCCGCCGTTGCTGCACTTTCGGCTACTCCTGCTCTTGCTAACGACTTCACTGGCGTTCGTGCAGAAGTGACCGCTGGTCTGGATGATGTCACTGGTGGTGTAGACCCCACTGAAGTCACCTACGGCGTTGGTGTCGGTGTCGATGCCGAGCTGTACAAGAATGTAATTGTCGGGGTTGAAGCAACCGTCGATAATGTTTTCGATCGTCGCAACATCGGTGCAGCAGCGCGTATTGGTTACGTCGTTGCAGATAAGGCTCTTGTCTATGGTAAGGTCGGTTATTCCAACTGGAAGCAGACCACCTCGGCAGAACTGGAAGGTCTCCGTGTTGGCGGAGGTATTGAGGCCAATCTCGTAGGCCCCGTCTACGGCAAGTTTGAGTACCGCTATACTGACTTTGGGGGTAAGGTCGGCAACCATGGCGGCCTGGTAGGTTTCGGCCTGCGTTTCTGATCTCGTAAGCACCTCCCCGCGAACGAGAGAGTCCCCTGGGGTTTCGGCTCCAGGGGACTTTTTTTGTTGTCATAATTCTTGGTTTATATGATAAAGACAGTTCGACCAAGGAGAAGTGAAAAATGGCAATCTTTTATGACCAAGGTAACGCAAAGAACAAAGATTTCAACTTCGGTATGATTCAGAAGATGAACCCAAACTCGAATTGGGCAAATCACTCATACAACCACTTTGTTCTTACTCACATTGCCAACAACTCAGACAACTTCAACGAACGAGCTCAGGCGCGTAAGGAGATCGAAATCGCAGAACGAAAAATGAAGTTTTGGGAACGGCACCCAGATTTCGAGTTCGAACATGCTCAGTTTTATCGGAAAAAATATTACCGAATGTGAGAAAGGTTGTTGACCTTTTTATGAAAAACACGGATAAGGAGTTATCAAGAGCAGAGAAGAGGAAAATTAAAAATGGCTACTTACACTTACAATTTTCAAACTTCACAAAAACTCACTCAATATCAAATTGATTACATTAATCAACACATTTTAGAAAACCTACCTTCTCAAAAAGAAGATCTAGAAGATATTCCAGAATGGACTACTGAATTAGAACTCTCTAATATTATTGAAGAAGATTTCTAACTAAAAACAGGGGGTTAGATTATTCTAACCCCCACCCTTTCAAAAGGATATTGACATGGAACGTAAGCTGAAGTATACTTGTGGTCGTGGTGACTACGACTACATCATCACCGACGATGTAACTACGATCTATCTGGAAGGTTGCTCGATCTTTGAGGCTGTGTTTCCTTTGGAAGAGTTCGATGATATCGTCGATAACTGCAAGGCAAACGACGGTGTTGGGATCGAAGAGTTTGAAGGGTTCCGTATCGTAGCCACCCCTGCAAACACAGCAGACTGGATTCCTCTCTATGAAACAGACGAGGAATATGAGGAAGCTGTAGACTGGTAATTGAAAGGTTTGTTATGAACAGCAGTACTGCAATTGTGAGTTATTTTGGTGCCCCTACGATCAATAGGTTTATTAAACACTATTTTGAAACGTACGGTAAGACTGAGGACACACAGAACGAGCTGATGGCTTATGCGACCCTCGATCGAGACGAGTTTCTCAACATGCTTTGTGATTTTCTAGACAAAGAATGAGTGTTGACCTTTTTATCAAAATAACATATAAGAAAATATAAGATGAAAGGAAAACAAATGTCGATCGATTCTCAAACGATGTGCTATCTCGAAGCTCGGTATGAAGAGTTTGATGATGCCTACAATGACAGCTATGAACTTCAGGATGCTCACATGGAATACATCATGGAAAATTGCCATGGCGAGCGGGCCATCTGCAATGGTGACGATCTGATCGTAGCAGCAGAAGACGGCTATCTCTACGAAGAGTTCCGGGAGGACTGGATCGAAAAGAACAGTTGACTGTTTTTCAAAAGTAGAGTATAAAGAGTTATCAAGAGCGGGGCCCGAGTGGTCTTTCGAAAATTGCTAGTTTGCTATGTGGACTGCCCCGCTCTTGGTATTTGGAGATTGATATGAAACTGTCCAAAGCTCAACTCGAATACATCCAGTCTGAACGTGCTCGTATGGATGCACGGATGAAGGATCTTGATTCGTTCGGAGATGATATCTACAAGAGTGACAAACTTTCCGCAGAGCGTGGTAGGATCTATTACGACCGGTGGTTCTTGAATCGTCTTCTTGAATTGCATAAGGTTGAAGTAGAGGCAGAGAAAGAATCCTTTGAAGAGCTCAAGAAGCAGGTCGAAGAAGAATTTAAAGACGGAGTGGTAAAGTGACTTTCTGGCTTATCGTTTATCTGTTTGATGTTAATGGTCAGTTTCAGGCTAAGGACATCTACGAAACCGCAAGCATCGAGCAGTGTGAAAAGTTCGCCGGCGATTATGCCCGTACGATTATCAACACTAAGCTCCAGGCGCAGTTCCACTGCATTGGTGATGATGAATACATGCAGCGTGGGAAGGACAACTGATGAACTACGAATTTCCTCTTATCCGCAATATCTCTGACGTACTGCCTGCAATTACCGGTCGTGATGAATTCGTTGTGGCTGAAAAGGACGGTTATACGGTCATCAACTACAACGTGATGATGGCTGATACGTTTCCCGATGTGTATTCTGATACTGGTGTAGTTGGTTGCATCTTTAAGAATGGTCAGTGGTATAATGAAGCTGCTGCGATTCGTCGTGAATGCCGTGGTATCATCTTCGACTCGAAGACTGGTGACATCATTCGTCGTCCGTTCCATAAGTTCTTCAACGTCAATGAGCGTGAAGAGACTCAGGATCATGTAGTCGATCTGTCGCGTCCTCACGCCATCCTTGAGAAACTCGACGGGAGTATGATCGCGCCGTTCATTGTGACTACTGATAACTACATCACTAAGATGGGTGGTGGTTACTATGAGAAGAAGATGATCTGGGGCACGAAGATGGGTGCTACTGATGTGGCAAAGCCTGTTGAAGAGTTTGTTGCTGAGAATTATAACTACGTTGAATTTGCTGAAGAAGCAATTCATCATGGCTTGACTCCGATCTTCGAATGGTGCTCTCGTAAGCAGCGTATCGTTCTGGATTATAAGGAAGATCGACTTATTCTGACTGCTATGCGTAATATGAATAATGGTTCATATGCTAGCTACGATGAGTTGGTTGGCTTTGGTAATCTTTATGATATCCCTGTAGTTCGCGCGTTCGAACCGCAGACCGATATGAAGGCTTTCCTTGAGTACGTTCGCGACCTCGAGGATCTGGAAGGTTTCGTTGTTCGTTTCGACGATGGCCATATGGCAAAATTGAAGTGCCACTGGTATCTGCAGATTCATAAGGCTAAGGAAGCCATCCTTCAGGATCGTAACATCGTTGAGCTGATTCTCGAAGAGCATCTGGACGATATCAAGGCTCATCTGCCGGCTGAAGATCGTGATCGTCTGACTAAGTTTGAGAGCGACTTCAATGACCGAGTTGTATATCAATATGGGCGACTTCGGGGAATCCTTGATGCAGTAGCGCATATGAAGATTGATCGTAAGACGTATGCAATTGAACACTCTAACAAGCATGATGCATACACTCGTCCTATTGTCTTCAAGTTCATTGAGCGTTCGGATTATGATGTTGAAGAGGTGTACCATGCCATTCGCAACACGATTCGTAACAACCTGACCAAGACTGTAAAGTACGAAGCTATTCGTGAGGCTTGGTTTCCGGATGTGGTATATAACCAATGAACAGTTGGAAAGATTATCCGGATACTAAACCAGAAGTCTCCGGATACTACTATGCATACTACTATAATCCACAACCAGAACATCAATGTTGGCTTTATAAAGCTTTGTGGTATAATGTAGAGGAGTCTAAATGGCAGGGACCGTGGCCTTGGTCATATGATAGAGTTCCAGCTAAGACTGACGATGGCCGAGAAGTTTTTCTTATTATACATCGTGGATTGAATGTCAAAGCATATCGACCCGAATCTTATCATGAGTTCTATGTTCCGAGTTCTATGGCGGCAGAAAAGGACTGGAGAAAATACGATGTGTGAATGTGAAGTCTGCAAGTATGGTAGGTTGGTTCAGGAAAACTTGGCCAACCTACCAGAACCTCAGAAGTCCTTCTTTGAAGATATGTATGAACGCATGTGTTATGCCGAGCAAGACGTCTCATATTACAAGGCTGTCCTTGCTGGGACGTGGCCGAATGCTAAGAAACTTTTAACCAGAGCTCTGTATAAGTGTAGGACAGAAGATGATTCGTAATTCAGTCGAAGGGATGATAGACTACCTTGCGGAGAGGGGCGAGTTCTCTATCCGCAAGTTTTCTGATGGATCCTGGCATGCCAATATCAAGATCCCTGCCCCTAAGGGTTGCACCGCTGAAGTTGCATCAGACTACAAACATAAGACTCATTATGAGGCTCTGCGATGCGTGATCGAACGCCTTGATGGACTACGCACCATCGTTGCATCGGATCATAAAAGTTTACGTTGACATTTTTTGATACGTGGTATAGACTATGAATATGAAGAACATCTACATTCTCGTTGGCCCTCCAGCGGCTGGCAAGTCAACCTGGGTTGAGAAGGAATTCCAGGGTGAGTGTCATGTCGTATCGACAGACGACATCATCCAGGAAATCGCTGATAATGATGGTAAGACGTACAACGAAACGTTTGCGAAATACATCAAGGCTGCCGAAGTAATTATGTGGCAGGAATTTGATCGTATGGTCAATGGGGACTACAACCCCATCGTCGTCGATCGTACGAACATGTCGGTTAAGTCTCGTCGTCGTTTCTTTGAGCGTCTTCGTAACTTCCATAAGGGTCATGGCTATCAGCTTCATGCTGTCGTCTTCCCTAAGCCGGAAGATGAAGAGTACGAACGAAGGCTGAATAGCCGCCCGGGCAAGACCATTCCTGAGCCCGTAATCAATGGCATGCTGGCTTCGTTCGAGATGCCTACTGAAAGTGAAGGTTTTACCTCAATTAGAGTAATTGAGCCAGAAAATGGGTGATATTCTAGAATTTTATTTTTATGCATTTATTTTCTTTTCCATTATCATTGTGGTGAAGTCGACCTTTATTCTCTGGATAACCAATGCGTTTGTGAAGGAAAAGGTTCCTGTGAACCCTAAGACAGTCATGGGCGTCAGCTTGCTTATGATGTTTATCGGTGGTAAGCGTTGACCTTTTTATGAAAATGTTCTATAAAGAATTATAGAGTGAAAGGACACGTTATGGCATTCGCAGCTTTAAATCTCTCTAACAACCTGGCTGGCTACTTCACCGAGAAGGATTATGGTCGTCCTTTTGAATACAAGATGAACCCTGAGTTTGTTCTTCACCCCGATATGAAGACTGGGCGCAACGTTCAGTATCCTCATCTTGTTTTTGTGGGTCCTAATGGGGATGAGGTCCGCAGGGCGTTTGTCAAGAAGACTGTCGCGTATGTCGTTGTCGATGAATATGATACCGGTGGCTTCGTAATCGAAAAGTGGAACATCAAGAACCATCGTTTTTACAAGTGAGGATTACAATGCGTACTTTTGCTACTCTCTATAAGCGTACTTCGGCTGGCAAGATCCAGACCTGGTTCATGGAAGTTGATGGAGCGATGTATCGTTCCACCTCCGGCCAGATGGATGGTAAGAAGACCACGACTGAGTGGACTCTCGCTAAGGCTAAGAACGTGGGTCGTGCTAACGAGACTACTCCAGAGCAGCAGGCTGTTCTTGAGGTAGAAGCCGAGTATGAGAAGAAGCTCGCTCGCGATTATCACATGACTCCCGAAGCTGTCGATACACAGATGCGCTTTAAGCCGATGCTTGCCACTAAGTGAAATTATCGTGACTGGGAAAC
>OGWF01000122.1_pt1 | contig 11998 bp, 20 predicted proteins | sample 1575951 | NCBI WGS metagenome assembly OGWF01 (sample SAMN07581523, study PRJEB24739) | freshwater metagenome | place: Singapore | collected 2015-01
GTTTCCCAGTCACGATAGAAAATGAGTATTTTGTTGATGTTGGTTGTTATTTCTTATCAAAAAGGATAGCACTTCAAACTGCTCCGATTTGGTATAGGAGGGCAAGGCATCCACAAGAACAACCTGAAGTTGATCGTCTATTGATTAGTGTTTTAAGGCAGAATAACTTGACTTATCGAACTACTGGTCTGTATACTTTGAACTACAGGGTTGGTAGTAGGTCTGATTCTGTACAGACTGACTTTTTCCGTAAAGGGAATGAGTTCATGATGCAAAAATACAATGGTAAACTTCCTTGGAAACAAAAATTATGAAAAAAACAAATAATACAGAACTAGAGCAAGAACAACAAGAGATTGATCAAACCGAACTTATGGCTATGCTGAATCAATCTTCTGATTATAGTGTAAGTGAAAAAATCGGACTAACTCTACTTAATAGTAGTGTTCATTTTCTAACAGGAATTATTCACGAGCAAAATATCGAACAAACAATTCGATGGATTGTTTATGAAAATCTAATTACACCATTACCAGAAGAAGTTAAAGATCAAGAAGGCAATCCTAAAGTTTTAACTTTATACATTAATTCACCGGGAGGAAGTCTAAACGATTCTCTTGCTCTTATTGATGTTATGAGGTCTTCCAGAGTCCCTATTAGGACGATTGGTATGGGACAGATTGCTTCTGCTGCTTTTTTGATTTTCTCTGCCGGAGCAAAAGGTCAACGTTATATCTACAAAAATACAAGTATCATGTCTCACCAATTTTCAGGTGAAATCTTTGGTAAGCATCATGATATTAAAGCACACATTAAAGAATTTGAGCTTTCAAACAATAGAATGATGAGTGTGTTACAAGAAACGACTGGGTTGGACATTCGTACAATTAAAAACAAACTGCTACCTCCAACAGATGTTTGGTTAACACCCGAAGAACTAATCAAATTTCATGTGGCAGATCAACTTATCTAAGGAAGAGTGTAAAAATGTATAGTGGTGGTTCTAAGTTTCAGAAAACAGTAAAAACCAAATTCAAGAAAAATCAGGATCGTGAAGTCGAAAAGACCAAAGCAAAACATCACGATAAATCTTTTTATAGACTAAAAAAACAGGAAGAGAGTGAGTATGAACTACGCTAAAGAAGTCTTGAAAAATGAAGTTTCAAAAATCGATAAACAAATCGAAATTTTGAAACAACAGAAACAAGAACTTGTTAAAGAAATTGATGAAAAACAAGTTCAAAAAGAACACACCACAAACACTCAGCAACTTCTAAACGAATAAAAACCGTTTAGATAAAAAAACCACGGTGGTTTTGCTACCGTGGTTTTTCTCGTTTGAAAAAAAGCACTTGACAACTACTGATACCTACCGTATAATTCCTTTGTAGACTTTCAAAAAGGAGATAAGAATGGGTACTCGGTGTCTAACATATGTTTATGATGAGTTGCAAAATCCCCTTCTCTGTATTTACCGTCAATTTGATGGATATCCTAGTGGTCATGGTCTAGAACTTGTTGATTTTCTTAAAGGTCGGGTTCTGGTCAACGGTTTTAATGAAAAACATACTGTAGATAAAAAATTCTCTAATGGTATGGGTTGTCTTGCTGCTGCATTGGTCGCATCATTAAAAACTTGTATTGGTAATATATACATTCAACCTGTAGATGATGATACCGGATATCATGATTACGAATACCATATTTTTCGTGATAGTATTACCGTAAAGAACTTCAATCGTGATATTATGTACTCTGGTACATGGGATGGTTTCGAAAACTTTTGCTGGGATGATGAATAAATGAACATTTTTTACCTACATAACGATCCGACAATCTGTGCAGAAATGCACAATGACAAACATTGCGTCAAGATGATTCTTGAGTATGCTCAATTGCTATCAACAGCACATCGTGTTCTTGATGGTAAACCTGTACGAGCTAAAACTGATTCAGGTCGTAATGTTGTTCGTTATGTTCTAGACAGTGAGCTTGATGGTATTCTGTATTCAGCTACACATATCAATCATCCTTCTGCTGTTTGGGTGCGTCAATCAAAAGAAAACTATATTTGGTTGGCCAATCTTCTTATGTGTCTATGTGAAGAGTATACATATCGTTATGGAAAAGTTCATAAAGTTGAGCGTGATGGTCTATGTCTTGCTCTAAATAAAAATTTTCCAAGAAATATTCCTATTGCAGAGTTTACAGAACCAACCCCAGCAATGCCTGACGAAGTAAAGGTTCTTAACGATTCAATTCAATCTTATCGTAATTATTACAACAACAATAAACAACATCTTGCATCATGGAAAAATCGAAAAGCACCAACATGGTTTATGGAGAATCGCTAATGCCAACATATCTGTTTAAAGATAAAAATACCGGAGAATACTTTGAAGAATTCATGAGTATTTCTGCATATCATCTATTCTGCAAAGATCATCCTGAGTTTGAACGTGTCGTTGAAGCACCTGCTATTGTTTCAGGTGTTGCTACTACAGGTAAAGTTCCGGATGGTTTTAAGGAAGTGCTATCAAAAGTTTCTGAAGCACATCCAACCAGTGCTGTTGCAGAACGTCATGGTCGTAAAACTATCAAAGACGTAAAAACTCGGGACATTATCAAGAAGCACGTTAACAAAGTAGTTAAAGATAATGCCTAATTTTAATTTTGTTAAATTAGACTCCTTACAGTTTGACATGGAGTCTAGAACTACAGATTCTGGTAGGAAGTATTTTACCCCTACCGGAAATTCTTGGCCTTCTGTAACAACTGTTTTATCATCACTTAATAAAAAAGCTATTTTAGAATGGCGACAACGGGTCGGAGAAGAGGAAGCAAATAAGATTTCAGGAAAAGCCTCTCGTAGAGGAACAAAAATGCATTCTCTATGTGAAGAATATATTCTTGGTAATCTTTCTGGTATGAAAATGCAAAAACTCATGCCTTTCGATAAAATGATGTTCAGTCAACTTAGGCCATATCTTGATAACAACGTGAATAATATTCACTGTTTAGAGCAAGCCTTGTATAGCGATAAACTGAAGCTTGCAGGAAGGGTTGACTTAATTGCTGAATGGGATGGTGAACTTGCAGTAATCGACTTTAAGTCTTCAACAAAAGAGAAGAAAGAAGAATATATTCAAAATTATTTTATGCAATGTTCTGCATATGCAGAAATGTTTGAGGAGATTACAGGTAAACCAATCTCCAGAATTGTAATTGCTATTGCTACAGAAGAACAGGTTCCTCAAATTTTTGTTAAATCTAAATATAAATATTTACAACCTCTTAACAATTTAATTAACGAATATTGGAGAACCAATGAAAACCTTTAATCAGTTTAATGAAGAATTTGACTATGAAGTAGTTCTTGAAGAATCTGCTGATCATATTATGGAAGAACTAATGTGTGAAGGGAATCCTCTTGCAAGAGTACATAAGCTAACATCTTCCGGTAGACACGTTGCTATCATTTCTGGTCAAAGATCAGGTCTTTCTACCGCAGAAAACAATGCTAGACATGCTGCCCTTAAAAAAGATTTAACTGATATGGGTTATGGTCATCGAGAAGTAGAAGGTCATTGGGAAGGTGGTAAAGAGAAATCTATTATGGTTACTGCACATCGAAGTGGAAATCAAGCTGGTCAATCTCTTCATAACAAGATGAAACGACTTGGTAGAAAGTATGGTCAAGATTCAATCTTCCATCATGACGGCGCAAAAGGAAAACTATACGGTACAAACAAAACTGGTTGGCCCGGTAAAGGAAAAACTTCAGGTCTTGGTGCCATTCGTTACAACAAACCAGAAGCACCGTTCCAAACAGAAACTAAACCAAAGGCAGACAAGCCATTGAAACATAAAGGTAGAACCAGTAAAGGTTCTGCAAGATTTACAACAGACTAAGGAAAACTATGACCCATAAAACCATCACACAACACGAATTTGAAAAGCAATTTAACGAATACTATTTGACTCTTAAAAAGCCAAGTGGTATTGATGGTTTTATGGGTAATTGGGCATGGTACAACGATGCCAAAAATAAATTTAAAAAACAACTGGAAAAAGAAGGTATTATGGTCAAATAACTCTTGACAAGAAGATTTTAACTTGGTATAATACTTTTGTTCCTTTGGAGAATTAAATGAAGAAACTGCTTGCTAGTGTTGCTTTGATCTCGGTACTGTCTGGTTGTGCTGTTGTGCATGATCCTTACTATACACATTCGTATCATCCAGTGTACCCAGTTCAAACACGGGTGATTGTTTCTTCTCCACATTATCATCCGAATGCAACATATCATCCGAATGCATATGTGGTAACTCCACCAGTTATTCACCAACATTATTACAGAATTCGTTGAAGGTAGTGGTAGGTAGGACAAGACTCGGGTTCGACTCCCGACAGGTCCACCATGAGATACCAAGCGTTATAGTGTGTAATATCATTTCCTTCATGATATGAAACTTTTTCTGGGTAGTGACGCACCAGATATCTCATGATGGGCTTGAATTGGAATCGATTGACTAGCGAAGACTACTGGAGAATCGGCAATGTGAAAGCCGTTAGGATTGGGACTTCCCGGTCGAAGAAGCAAAACAAAGTAAATGCAAACGATGAGTATGCATATGCTCGTCTCGCTGCCTAAGCAGTAAGACAGAACTGAGTTTTGCTAGTTGAACTTGGAAACAGAATCAACTAGCATTTAATTTCAAACAGGAGATAATATGAAGAAATTTGTAATTGCAACAGCACTAGCACTAACCGTCGGCGTCGTTTCAGCAGCAGAAGTTTCTGTTGGTGGTGTTTATGATCACAATGTTGAAAAATCAGGTATTCGTGTTACTGCATCCGCAGGTAAACTAGGTGCCTTTACTCCAATCGCAAGTTATACTCACATTGATAGTGTTTATAATCGTTATGCAGTTGGTGGGGATTATGCACTAACTAATGTTGGTCCAGTTAAACTATCCGCTACTGCATCGGGTGTTTATCAGGATACTGCATTTGGTCAAAGTGGTTATGGTCTAACTGGTGGTCTAAAAGCAACATATGATGTGACAAAAAATATCTCTGTTGTAGGCACTGTTGAACGTTTTGTTGGACAAGAACGGATTAGTCAGTATAATGGCACTGTAGCAGGTGTCGCTGTAGCACTCAAGTTTTAATTCAATGAGTTGGCAGACCTCCTAAAACTGCCAACTTAACATGGAGGTTTAATTGAAAGTACATATCGGTCCTTATAAAAATTGGTGGGGTCCATATCAGATTGCAGATAAAATTTTCTTTTGGCATGAAAAATATCCTAAAGGTGGCCTAGAGAATCGATGGGATTATAAACTCCATGATAAGTTTGCTGAGTTTCTAGCTCATGGGTTTGGTGACGAAGACCATAATACTCTATTTTATCGTTTTCTACTTTGGATTGATTCCAAGAAAAAACGTAAAATGAAGATTCGTATTGATTATTATGATACATGGAATCTAGACTCTACCCTGAGCCCAATCATTCTCCCAATGCTTAAACAACTGAAAGAAACAAAGCATGGTTCAGGACTGATTGATATGGAAGATGTTCCTGAAAGTCTTCGTTGTATCGACAATGCAGAAGATTGGTGTTGGCAGCAAACAACATTTGACTTTTACACCGAACCAGACATGCAAAAGCTTGACTGTGATCTTCATACAAGGTATGATTGGGTTCTTGACGAAATGATCTGGGCATTTGAACAACTTTGTCGGGAGGATAATGGTGAAGAACAGTTTTGGAAGAAACATCCTGAAATTGACTTCAAAAAGTATCCTGAAGATGAAGGTAAAACAATAGTTCCTGTTCGTTGGAAAACCGAAGGGGAATGTGATTATGACGGACTCAAAAAACATTGGGAACGAATCGATAATGGTCTAAGGCTATTTGGGAAGTATTACAGGACACTTTGGGATTAATATAAATATAATTTCAACCTAAACAATAAGGAAAACATATGAAAGGACAGCTATTGTCTTTTTGTATTGTTGCTTCATTATTGCTTGTACCTAAAGATATAACTCAAGCACAAGATCTACCTGATAAGTTTGTGGTAGACATCAAACAACAAATACAAAAAGAAAAACAGATTGAATGTTTAGCCGATAACATCTATCATGAGGCTAAAGGTGAACCATTCACAGGAAAAGTTGCAGTTGCATTTGTAACTTTAAATCGGACCATGAGTTCGATTTTCCCTGATACTGTTTGTAGTGTAGTTAAACAAAAAAACGAAAGAGGGTGCCAATTTTCTTGGTATTGTCAGTCAAATAAAAAAAGACATGCCTACAGACCCCTCTTGACAAAGGAACGTGAATCGTTGTATAATGAATCTAGGAAGGTTGCTGAATATGTCTTCTACAATCATCGACACATTCCAGATCCGACCAAAGGTGCCACTTTTTATCATGCTGATTATGTGAATCCTAATTGGAGAATGTCTATCAAGAAAACTGCAAAAATTGGTAGACACATTTTTTATAAATTGAAAAAGGAAACAAACGTATGACCGAAACTCTTGCAACTTCTCTGTCAAACCCAAAAGATCGTGAAGATCTTCTGAAAGTGGTTAAAGAATGTTCTGATTCTCTAACTCGTATCAAGGCAGAGAAAGATTTTATGAAAGAGGCTATTAAGGATGTTTGTGAAAAACTTGAACTTCCAAAACGTCTTGTCAATCGTCTAGTTAAGGTGTATCATAAACAAAACTATGATGATGAAGTTGCAACACAAGATGAATTTGAAACCCTTTATGAAACGGTGGTGAAATAATGCCTAAATTTAAACTGATTTGTGAACATGATGACAAAAACAAACTTCAACATGAGTTTGAAGAAGATTTTCTGTCTGATGCTGTAATTAATATCACATCTTTTCTAAAAGGTTGTGGTTATGAGTTTGGTTCTCTCAGGGTTCTTTCAATTGATGAAGTATTTTCATTAAATGACAGTAAAGATACCGATTGTCTTTATGTGGATGATTTCCTATCAGAAACTTATCCTGAAGATGATTATATCTTTGAAGAGGGGTTTCCATTCACAGAAGATTCTGATGCCATGACTTGGACCGTCAACGAAATTACCAAGCAACCAGAACCAAAGGAAAAGTGTCCAACATGCAAGATCGATAAAGATATTATGCAGAATCATAATTGCTACGATTCTTCTTGCCCAAAAGGCAAAGTTGAGGGTTGGTGATCTATGCCAACAAAAGAGGAAATGAATAGCTTTGCAAAAAACATTGACGCTTTTGTTGCTGAAACCGACTATACCTACATCGAGGCAATTGTTGAATATTGTAAGAATACTGGGTTAGAAATCGAAGTTGCAGCAACCCTAGTCAATAGTAATTTGAAAGCAAAAATTGAAAATGATGCTATTGATCGTAACCTTCTGAAAGAAAAGACAGCTAGACTACCATTATGACCGGATATGAAGCCTATGTTTTGTATAATTCTTTGAAACTTCATTTTACACAGGAGTCATATGATTACACAAAATATAATGGTAAGTCTAGAACAAATGTAGATTCTTTTGAAAAGAGGCGAGACAAGTATCTTTTTCATAAGTTATCCAGAAAGTATCCAACCCAAGATGAAATGGCACAGTTTCTGATTGCTAATTTCACAGAGGAACCTTCTGCTTGGGTTGGAAAACTTCTTGAGGAATCTTCAGAAGAGATTTTTAAAAACCAACAAAAAGTTTTACAGAGTCTATCTTATAAGTTTGAAGAGGACTGCAAGAAGTTGTTTAGTGGAGTTGAGAATCCAAATGATCTGCTAAAAACAGATGGAGACTATCCTGTTCTTTTGGTGATGACTCTACAAAAAGAAGTACATTTTGAAACTTTATGTATTCTGAACAAGATTTTAAATTTTGTTCCCATGTGGTCAAAAAAAATCAAAGACAACATTCGTTGGCCAGAATACAGAAAAAAGATTCAAAAGTTCTCTTGCTTTTTACCGAATGATCTGGTAAAATACAAACTGATCCTTCAGAAAGTTTTGAAGGGTTGACCGAGTATATGTTTGACTGAGCATATATAATGGTATATAATGATAATTGTGGATAAGTCGAAAATACAACGTTAATACATCGTACATACGAAAGGAAATAAAATGAGTTCATTTGCATCACTAAAGCGTAATCGCTCCTCTCTCGATAAGCTAACCAAGGCTATCGAATCAACCACACAAACCGTCGAAGCAGGATCAAAAGACGATACTCGATTCTGGCAACCAACTGTAGATAAAGCAGGTAACGGTATGGCAATCATTCGATTCCTTCCTGCACCAGCAGTAGATGGTGATGACGCCCTTCCATGGGTTCGTGTTTTCAATCACGGTTTTCAAGGTCCGGGTGGATGGTTTATCGATAACTGCCGCACAACTCTGAATGATAAGTGCCCAGTTTGCGAACACAACAATACGCTTTGGAACTCTGGTATTGAGTCTAACAAAGACGTTGCACGAAAGCAGAAGCGTAAGCTTTCATATATTGCAAACATTCTTGTTGTTTCCGATCCCGGAAATCGTGATAACGAAGGACAAGTTCGTCTCTTCAAGTTCGGTAAGAAAATCTTTGATAAGATTACTGAAGCAATGAATCCAGAGTTTGCTGATGAGACACCACTTAACCCATTTGATCTTTGGGATGGTGCTAATTTCAAACTAAAGATTCGTCAAGTTGAAGGTTATCGTAACTATGACAAATCAGAGTTTGCCGATCCATCTGCTGTTTTTGATGGTGATGATGATAAGCTTGAGAAGCTTTGGAAATCTGAATTCTCTCTAACCGAATTCCTAGATCCAAAACAGTTCAAGCCATATGATCAACAAAAGGCTCGTCTTGATAAGGTTCTTGGATTTGCAAACGCTACTCCAACACCAGTTCGTACAGTGGCAGAAGATGTTGAACTTCCTCCACCATTCGAACCAACTTCAACCTCGGTTATTGATCGAAAGTCATCAACCGATGATGATGAAGATCTAGATTACTTCAAGTCTCTTGCAGAAGCAGACTAAGTAGGTCAGAAAAAACCCTCCAAACGGAGGGTTTTTTATTAGTTATACATTCCTGCCGTGATATAGGGTATTCCTTTAGAAATGTATAGAACGTGTTGCAACATATCAGGATCAGTAACCGGAGCCTGTGCTGTAGGAACACTTGCTGGTGGTTTCTGTTTAGGACTGCTATCTGTTGGAACACTTGGCATCTTAACATCCACGGTCTGTCTTGACGATTCTAGTTTAGATTGAATGTTTTCCTGCGAAACTTGTTCAATAAAGTCTCCAACTGGATTTTCAGAACCAGCTAGTTTAGACATTCCTGTTTCAATTGATGCTGATTTTTGGAAAATTTCTTTAAGTTTACCACCACCTTCACCACCAATATCTTGTTTGAATTTTTCTAAAATCTTTAGTGCAGGAGCATCTTTTCCTAGAATAGTTTCCCCAACACTACCAATAAATGAAGTCATTGTATTCCATGCAGAAGTAGCTTCTGATGTTTTTGGTTGTTCTTTAGCTTCACCACCGGCACTTGCAGTTTGTGTTGGAGTTGTTGATTTACTAGCAGTTGTAGTGGTGCTTTCAGACCCCTGAGCTTTTTCGATAGATGCTACATAAGTATCTACTGATTTCTCTAATTGAGGATTTGTTTTTCTTGCTTCACCAGATAATCCTAAAACATCTGCTGCTATCAGGTTTCCTTTACCTTGCTTTTGTGCATTAATTAATTTTGCTGCACCACCAGCACCTACAGCATGTGCTAAGTGTAAATTTGCATTTGTTGGTTCAATTCCTTGTTTTTTCAAACTTTCTGCATTTCTTGATGTGTGAGCTTCCATCATTTTGTCTTGGGTTGCAGCATCAAATTTTGCAGATAATGGAATGCCAGCTAATTTCGCTTCGTTTTCAACATTTATAAATTGATATTTTCCTGCTGCATGTCTATTCGTTTTTCTCATTTCGTTTTGCCAAGCAATTACTTCACCAACAGTATTTTCTGTTATTGGTTTACCATTAACCATAGCATTGCCAGATTTCCCAAAAACAGTATTATATTGACCTCCAGATTCACTTTGAGCAACTTTGGTGACATAGCTAGAAGCAGGATTTGCCGAATTTAAATGTGGTGCATTTCCTTTGGCAAATTCAGCCTTCATTTCCATTTCAGCTTCTTCATATGCTTCATTTTTCGTATCAACATTATCTCTCAGATTTTTTGGAAGCTTGCTTAATTTTTCCTGTACACGTTTTTCTAATTCTTGTTTGTTCGCAACAAATCCAGAAATTTCTGTTGAAGTTCCAGCACCAGATGCTTGTTTTGGACTAGTTGGTTTTGTTTTTTGCGCTTTCAATTCAGCTTCAGCTTCGATTCTAGCTTTTCTTATAACATTCGGATCTCCCCTTGACTGTTCTGGGTATTGCTGAAGCTTTTCATTAATTTTCTGGCGAAGTTCTTTTTTATCAATTACAACATTTTGTTGTTTTTCTGTTTTTGTTGATGAAACTTTAGAGTCTTCTCCAAATTTTTTATAGGCTTCTGTTCTTGCCAAATGTGTTGCTGTTACTTTATCAAACCCTTCATTTCGGTATTCTTCAGTTTTGTTTTCGATAAATTTTTGTTTTTCTGTTTTATATTTTTTCTCTGCTTCACCTCGGGCAAGATATGTTGCACTTACAATATCATGACCTTCATTTTTAAGTTCTTCTACTCTGTTTTGAATGAATGTCTCTTTATCTTCCTCTGTATATTTGATTGGACTCCTATCGTCTAAGTTTGCCTGTTCTTCAGAAAGATTGTTGTATTCTTTCCAAAGTTCATACACTTCCCAAGCAGTCCAAAGAGAAAATCCTAATTGTATTAAAGCACCAAGCCAACCAACAACAGGAATCGCAGCTAATGCCCCTGCTTGTGCTAATCTAACACCAAATTTTGCAAATAGTTTTGGTGCTTTTCTTTCTACAAATTTTAGGAACAATCCCCATTTTGTTTTTGGATTTGCTTTAACCAGATATTCTTTTGAAATGGTTTTGGCATCTAGGATCGCATCTTTTGTTGCAGGTAGCATTTTGTTGATCTTATATGCTGCTCCTGCTGCACCAACACCCGAAGCAACTGCACCAACACCAGCAAGTTTGTTTGCAGTTTCTGGCTTCATCCTAGATTGCTCTAGGTCTTCCATCTCTCTTTGTTCTTCAGGAGACAAACCTTCTGTTTTTTGTTTTTCTTTTAGTTCAGTAAGTCTTTTGCTATCCTTTGTGAACGATTAGGATAAAGAACCAATACCAAATAGTGCCCTGATTCCAAGAAGAACTTTCATAAACTTCCCTTTGGCAGAAAATACCATCGAGAATAAGTTTATACCAGTCATAATTGTTGAAATTGGTTTAAGAATAGCTAATCCGATTAGAATTTCTTTCCAATAATCTAAAATAAATGGCACAATAGCCTTGAAAAAACCTTCAAGAAGACCATTAACTGCACTTCTAAATTCTGGTGTTGTAAAATATTCTTTTATGGCTAAAATTGCACCTACAATTAGACCACCTTTTAATAACATACTTCCAATACCACTGAAAAGATTTTCTAACCAACTTTTCTTTTCTTTTTCTTTTGTTATTTTTTCTGTTGAAGATCCACCAACCTTTTTAAACTTTTCTTCGTATTCATCTTCTATCTTTTTGGCTCTAGCAAAATATCTTTCTGCTCGACTTTCTGGTTCATAAGGTATTCTTCCTGTAGATTTCTTTATATTTTCTTTTACTGAAGACATATCTTTAGCTAAACCAGATAATTTTTCTGTGTTTTCTGCTATTGCTTTGATGTCTGATTTGATAGTTTCAGATGATTCTGTTTTGGTGTCAGTTACTTTAGAATCAGTTTTAGAATCTTTAATTGTATATAAAGAATTTTTATACAATTAAAGATTCTAAAACAACTTCTATCGTGACTGGGAAAC
>OGWF01000123.1_pt1 | contig 11965 bp, 10 predicted proteins | sample 1575951 | NCBI WGS metagenome assembly OGWF01 (sample SAMN07581523, study PRJEB24739) | freshwater metagenome | place: Singapore | collected 2015-01
TTTCCCAGTCACGATAATACTAGGAAGAATAAGAGAATATCGAGAAGGACTAGGAAAAGAACCACAAAGAGAAGGAGACATCCCTAGATGTCTGGAATGGGTGGGAAAGGGGTGTCCGCGCAGAATTTCAATCGAGTTGCTGAGAGTTGTAATATAACTTCAGATGATCTTTATAATGTGTCTCATATTCTAATATTCTAAAAATAACCTGGACGTATCGATCATCAGTCGATGCGTTTTTTCTTATGAGTGGATTATTTTCTAGAAATTTTACTTGATATGGCTTGAGTTCTTTAAATCTTATACCATATAGACCCCTGTTTCTTCCTCTAGATCTTACAAAATGTAAAGGCTTCATTAGTATCGCATTGCTTTTAAGCGTGACTTATATGTATCTTTTTCATCCTTCCATTTATCTTTAAAGGATTTAAATCTTTGTTTTTCTTGCTCTTTTTTAACAGGATCCTGCTCATCTTTGATTTGTTGCTGCATTTGATCTTTTTTCTTTTCATATTCAAGTTTATCTTTCTTGAATTGAATTTCATAGTCTATTGCAGCTGCTTTATTATCATATTTTTCTGCCCTGCCTATTGTCTTTTTGAGCTGGTCTTCTGCAGCTTCTACTGCATTTTTCTCAATAATAAATGATTCAAAGTTTGCGATGTACTTCATTGTATTAGACATTATGTTTATATATTGAAACTAATGCAACTTCAATAAGTATAAGTATAAAATAAGTATAACTAAAAATAGGCAAAAATGGCATTTAAAGACATATTACTAACTGAAAAGTACAGACCAAGTACACTCGAAGATTTGATAATGCCTGAGAGGATCAGGACTAAATTAAATGACGGTGTATATCAACATCTTCTTTTTTATGGCTCACCTGGAACTGGTAAGACAAGTGCTGCAAAGGCGCTTTGTAATCAATTTGGACATGAATATCGATACATCAACGCATCAGATGAAACAAGTGTAGATGTAATTCGTGAAAAGATAAGCAAGTTTTGTACAACTGCCTCGTTAACTTCACTTGAAGGTAAAATGAAAGTTGTTATTCTAGATGAGATAGATGGTGTTAGTGATCAGTTTAACAAAGCTTTAAAGGCTACAATGGATTCGTTTTCAAAAAATACACGATTCATTGCTACTACAAATCATATCAATAAAATACCTGAAGCTGTACTGAGCCGCTTTGAGCAAATTAACTTTGACTTTTCAAAAGAAGAAGAAGCTGAGCAATTAAAATCTTATATTAAGCGAGTATATGAAATTGTAAAGAAAGAAGGTGCTGATATTGAGAAGCCTGCATTATTAGAGCTTGTTAAGCGTAAATTTCCTGATATGAGAAATACATTAACAGTGTTACAGGGATACATCGCTAAGGCAAGACGCTCATTACATTAGATGATGTTAAAAAATTCAATGGTGTTTATAAAGACGTGTATGAATTGCTTTTTACAAATGTAGATCCTGTTAAAAACTACCAGTATCTTGCTTCAGAATACAGTAACAGAGTTGATGATGTTTTAGCAAGTTTAGGCGGTGACTTCATTGAATATATTAGAATGGAAAAACCGCACCATGTTAAATATATTCCTCAAATTGTAATTAAAGTAGCAGAGCACCAGGCACAACGAACATTGGTAATAGATCCTGTTATTACTATGCTATCATGCGCATACAGCATACAATCAATATTACATGCAGAATAGTTTATAAAAAACTTTGGCGTGTCAAATAAGTTTATTACTTTTAAAAAAAGATAATCATGAGTGCAAGAAACCATACTTTAATAATTGATGGCAATTATTTCATCTACAGTAGACTTTTTGTTTTACCTAGACAAAAGATGCCAGCAGGATTCGGTGAATCTATTGATATTGACACCCGTTTTATGAGCTCTCAAAGTGAAATGAATATTTTCATGCGTAAGTTAGCAACAGACTTTTCTTCTGAGTTGCGAAAACTTAAAAATATTACAGGTCGTATAATATTTACACTAGACAGTAAATCATGGAGAAAGGATCTATACCCATCTTCTGAATACAAAGCTAACAGAGAACAGGATAGTAAAATACACTGGTCAAATGTTCATAACGTAATAGAAGAATTTACAGATTTATTAAAATCACAAGGTGTTATCATACATCGTGTATCAGGTGCAGAAGGCGATGATTTGATATATGCCTGGACATGTGCCTTAAATAGTAAAGGTGAAAATTGTATTATCTGGTCAGGTGATACTGATCTTATGCAACTAGTTAATTATAATAGATCTACTGATACATACACACTTTGGTACGATAATACACGTTCAAGAATAGGCATTTACCCAGGTTTTATTAAATATCTTAATATCAAAGATGGTAGTAAAGAAGACGAATATGAAGATATATTCAGCGTTGATAATGTATTAATTGTTAGTAATCAGATAAAAGAAGAGTTAAAACAATTCATCGGTTCTAATAACTTAGAGACAATGGATATTTATTGTGATGAATATGTTTTTATGAAAATATTAACTGGTGATAAATCAGATAATATAAAGTCTGTATATTCAGTTGAAAAAATAGGTAAAACTGGCAAGCCAAGAACGTCTAAAATTAGTGAAGAAAAGGCTAAAAATATCTTAAATGTATTTAAGAAAAGACATGGTAGATTTTCTTCAATGTACTTATTTGAAGAATCATACAAAAAAGAAATTGTTAAAATAATTGCGTCAGAAGTTCAGTTAACTGAACCTGAAACTCTTATGCCGAATCTTGAACTAAATACAAATTTAATTTTATTGCACAGTTCTACGATTCCTGAAACATTACAAACAATCATGTTTAATCAAATTGATGATTTACTTACAGATAACTCTTTAGAAATTAAAAACCTTCTTTCCAAAGATAGTATATTACATAAGACAAATTACTTAGATCCTAATTATAAAAGCGGCCCATCTGCACCTTCAACAAGTTTATTCTAATGGCAAAAAAGGAAAAAAAAGAAAAACCTAAAAAATCAAAAGTCTCAACTGGATATGATGGGACTCTTTTTAGTTTTATTAAAATATTTTTTACTGAACTTGATGTTTATAACAACTTAAAACAATATGACAAGGGTAAAAACCGCTTTATGTTAAATAGATTTATGGCCATAAATTTTCCAAATATGGCCAATCGTTTTAATCTCAACGGTACAAATCCTGCAAATGTCGTAGATAGCTGGCATATTGTTGCACAGCGATATACTAGGGTACCGAGTTGGATTTATACAAAACTTGATAAACAGACAAAGGTTAATAATATTAAGTATGATCCACACCCAGATGCACTTAAAATTTATTTAAATAAATATCAAATAAGTCAACGTGACTTTAGAGAAGCTTTAAAGTTTAATCCTGATGCAGTAATGGATGAAATCAAATACATTGAAAAACAGATAACAGCCGATGAGCGATAAGTCAATATACCCTTATTTAGATTTCCCAGTAGTTATTGATATAACTCTTTATAAAAACAACTACTATGATAATTTAATAATAAACAAAATAAAAAAGGATGCTGACTGTATTAGTATACCTAATTTAAAGGACGCTTTTATAGTATATTGTGATGAGTTTCAAAAAATATTTTATGATTCTTTTTTAAATGAAGTAGAAAAAGTTAGATCTCTTCCGTCTACAGACCTTCAAAAAAATGCAACAAGTCTTTATTTCCTTGATAAGATATTTAGCTCTTTTTCAAAGTTAAGGTATATAAAAGTCAATGTTTCTAGAGAAACGAACTACAGTAGAGTGAATACAAGGGATAAAGTTCCTACAATATTCTTTAATTATAAAATCACAAGCTCTTGTATTGATTTATCATCTATTTTTGAAAGAAATTCATTAAGAAAGATAAATGAATTTTTAATAGATCAAGACCTTGTTGAATATGATTCTTTCTTTGGTTATAGTCACCAGATCGAGCTAAAAGTTTCTGAACTATTAAATATATTATCAGATTCTGAAGAGGAAAATGGCGATGTTGTCGCAGAGTTATTTAACTTAATTGATCCTAAAACCGAACAGGACGATCCCATACTTTTATTAGTTACAGACTTTGAAATTTAAAACCAATAATATATTTGCTTAAATATATAGACAAAGAAGCAAATTTAAATGGAAAATTATATAGTTAATGCTTTAGACGAAAGTATTATAATTAAATTGGCAGAACCTTATGAGAGAGTCGAACAGGTAATAGGCTATGTCGATGAGGTTATAGGTGAAGACACGTTTAATCAGTTTGAAAGATATTTCAGATGGTCACAAGATAATGTAAACTATTCTGATTGGATCCCATTAACAAATCTTAATCTTGGTAATCAGGTTATCTCACCTGATAAACCATTTTGGATTGAATACAAATATACGGTCATTGAACTTGAAACCGGGCATACAATGGAATTTGTATCAATTGCTTTAGAAATTATAACAGATAATGGGATAGTACGACAGGTAAAACAAGTCAGTGTTGATTGTTGTGAACCTGGCTCAATTCCCAGTGGCTGTGCAAATTTAATTATACAAGACTGTTGCGATCCAGATGACTTATTCAACCCTTATGGCATGTTGAATAACACTAGAAATATGTTTAATCAGTTGACAAATACTGTAAATAATATTTTCGGTCACTGTATTAAATATTATAAAGTCAAATCCGACCAGCGTTCTAAAGATGTTATCTTAAAAGAATACTCGCTTTATAGTGTAGTTGCAATGAAAGACATAAAAGTACTTGTACCGGGTAATGATTTCCCAACAAATGAATTTCAGTTTAACGAACTTGGTATGGGATTTGAGGATTTTGAAATTCATATTACCAGGGATGAATTCCAAACCGCTTTTGGTGCTAGATCTAGACCTGAAGAACGTGACTACATTTATTTTCCAATAGTAGATAGAATGTATGAAGTTAATTCTGTGGCGCTCGCCGACCCTGTTGTGTATAAAGACATTTATTATAAAGTAATGCTCAGAAAATACCAAGAGCGTAATAATGTTGATACACCAGAGCCATTTAAGACAGAACTAGATGATTTAACACTGAGTGTTGACGAGCTATTTGAAGCAGAAACACGAGATGAAATTCTTAAAATTACAAAACCACAACAATATAGAACAATTGGAACTGGTGTAAATGATTACGTAAGAAGCGAATTATCAAGTCAATTATCTATTTCTGATTCACGAATTAACAATAACTGGGTGATTGTTTCTAAAAATTATTATGAATTGCACAAATTGGTTCCGAATGAACTGGCAGTTAAATACAGGCAGCTTGCAAAATTTACGCCTTCTGAAGATCGTGCATTTACTTTTTGGTTCCAACCTACATTTGGCCTAGAAAAAGCTTACACCAATATTACTTCAATCACAAGCACTGATGGTTTAGCTACATTTACAATGGACGGCAATCTTAATTGGAATATAGGAGACCTTATACAAATTACGGGTACAGGTTCATATGATGGGTATCACAGAGTCGTTCAAAAGATTACAGATGGCACATTCGTAATAGATATCGATTATGACACATCTGCTGTATTAGTAACTCCTAAAGCAAGATCAATTGTTAAAACATTCTTGATACATGGTTATGGTAATTTATTTAGCGGGCTTTCAGTAGAAGTTACCAGATCGATTATAATTGTTTCTATTAATAATGTAGACTATTTCTTTGAACATGGTGTAACTTTTGAATCAACCAAGTGGTATCCTTTAGTAATTAATTTGTCAAATACATTTAAGACATTATCTGTATATCTTTATGTTCTTAATAATACTCAAACATTTACTAACCCACAGGCAGAATCCTCAGCACTGGTTTTAAAATACAATCAACTAATATTTTTACCTGCTGCGGTAGGTATAGATTCAGGCGATTATTGGGGATTATTAGCAGGTCCTGTCAATTTAACAAACATAAGAATTTTTAAGCGTATAATAGAAGAAGAAGCTCACAATATCATATTAAATCAATACGTTGTAAACGACACACAACTTGCTGAATTAATAGATAATGCAGTACCTGAATTGAGGCTATTGAGAATACCTAATCCAAGATAATATGAATGGAAAAAAGAGTTATAGAAAACAAGCAAATGATATAAGATCTTCACTTGATGATATATTAAACGATTCAGATGGGATAGATTCGCCGATTGATGCGACCGAATTACCTTCTATAAGAAGACCTGATCCGTTTGATTATACAAAAAAGAAAGGTGATGCCACTTTTCAAGCCAAAAAGACTATAAACACATTACTTAAATTTTATCTCAGTGAAGAGATTATAAATAATGATGAGTACGTTAAGGCTAAAATGAAAATTGAAGAAATGACTTTAAGTAGTCTAATTTTTCAAATGGAAACTGGCGAACGTGCAATTACAACACTTTTGCAGCAAATTGACGATGGTGATGTTTCACCGCGTATGTTTGAAGTTTTAGGAACACTTCAGAAATCAATGCTTGATATTATTAAAAGCCAGACTATGTATATGATGGCTACAGAAGAAGGTGTTAAAAAACTAGCAAGAGATTATGATGTGTATTCTGAAAGAAAGAATTTAAAGAGCGGCGGTGAAGATACTAAAAAAATAGAAGGTCCTACAAACGTAAATAGAGGTACCAAAAACCTGATGATGCAGATTCAAAATGAAATAGCACCAAGTATTGAAGAACAGGTAATAATACCTGAAATAATTGAAGAAGTTGAAGAAGACGATTTTCCTACTGACTTAGAAGAATTTGAAGATTATGACGAATGATTTTATGCCATCTAATATGTCTACTGCCGGGGATGAACAGGTTGTAGATAAAACAATATGGTCCACTGCTGCAGTTGAAAAGCTTATTACAGCGATGGACGAAGGTTACAAGGTAAAGTCCACTCCTTTTCATGAAGGTAATCTAGCCTACAGAAGAGGAAATGTTGTATTTGAGTACACTGATGCTGAAATGGAACATATAAGAAGGTGCGCTACTGATATCCTTTATTTCGCTGAACACTTTGCAACTGTTATGACAGATAAGGGACTACAGCGCATTACTCTTAGAGACTATCAGAAAGGCATGCTTGTGAACTTTGTTAATAATAGATTTAATGTTTGTTTGGCAAGCCGGCAAATTGGAAAAACAATCTGTTCAGCAATTTTTATAGCATGGTATGTTCTTTTTAATTACGATAAAAATGCATTAATATTATCTAATAAAGGTGCAACCACAAAGGAAATTTTAGATAAAGTAAAAGCAATTCTTGAAAATTTACCATTTTTCTTAAAGCCCGGTATGCTTAAGAACGATGTTATGAACATGAAGTTTGACAATGGCTGTAGAATCGTAGGTCAATCGACGACTGGCAAAGCAGGTATTGGTTTTACCATCCACTTGTTATTCCTAGATGAGTTTGCGCACATCCATCATAGTTTTGTTGATAGTTTTTATGAGAACGTTTATCCAACCCTGTCATCATCAAAAGTTTCTAGAATCATTATTACTAGTACACCAAATGGTTACAACAAATTCTTTGAAATTTATGATGGTGCGGATAAGGGTGTCAATGAATTTGCACCATACAGAGTAGATTGGTGGCAAGTTCCTGGTCGCGATGAAAAATGGAAAGCACAAGAGGTTAAAAACCTTGGCAGTGAAGAAGCATTTAATAGACAATACGGTAACCAGTTTATGGCATCCAGCAATTTGTTGCTAACGGGTGCTTCTGTTAAAAAATTAAAAAAGAACGAAAAGAAATATGTCTACATGGACTTTGAAGAATTTGAAAGAATTTCAATAGACATGTCAAGGTTTTTATTTTTCAATGACGAATATGACGGTTCAGAATTTACAGACAGGTCTCGTTACTGGGTATTTTCAGTAGATATCGCAGAAGGCGTAGGAGGTGATTATACCGTTATTAACATGTTTGAAATAATCCCAATGTCTGTTAAAGATTTTAACAGAATTACTTCACCTAGTTCAATAAATGACTTCTTTGCATTAAAACAAGTTGGTGTTTATAGAAGCAATGAACATTCAGTTGAAGAAATTTCAAAGATACTCTATACGCTAGCCGTTGATATATTTTATCAAGAAAATGTAAAACTTGTTATAGAATATAATACATATGGTGCAACTGTTATCACACATCTTCAAACAATTTTTCCACAGAGAAATGAGTTTGACGAAGAAATGGTTGTTAAATTTAAGCACAGGCATGATGCTAAAGCTGTTAAATTTGGTTTAAAGGTTAAAAAAGACAATAAGACATTACTTTGTCAAAATTTAAAAAAGTATGTTGAACAAAACAGGATTAATATCACAGACGTAGAAACCATAAAAGAGCTTTCAACATTCGGTAAAACACCAAGTGGTTCATACATAGGTCAAATGGGCCATGACGATCATGTTATGACATGTGTAACAGTAACTGAATTTTTCTCAACACTAGACTTTTCAGATTATGTAGAAGAGATTTTAGATAATATAGATGAGTCAATATATGATAAAATGGAAGCAGAGTTACAGAAGAATAATAAAGAAGGTGATGGTAACATGTTTTATGACATATATGATCTTCTTTAATAGAACTGTCAGCTTGTAACTTATAAACGATTATTTTCTTCGGTCATTGAAGATATATAATTCAAATAAAAAATAACATTATAAAGATGGCACTATCACCAGAATTATTACAATTCAAATCGGCCGGAGTCTATCGTCTGGAATTTGATAAGAGCCAAACAGCTAGTATACCAGCTGAGCAAATTCGTCTTGTTGTAGGTTTTTCAAAAGAAGGTCCTTTCAACACGCCTGTATTTGTATCCGATACTGGGTTTTTTACTAACACATTTGGTCCACTTGACAGAACTTTAGAGAGAAAAGGTTCTTATTTTCATAGAACTGCACTTGCAGCTCTTGAAAGAGGTCCTATCCTGGCTCTTAATCTTTTAAGATTAGACAATGATCCTGTTTCAGGAGATAAAGTTGATTATCAAACATTTTCAACTGCATCAACTTCTGTAAACGAAACTGAAAAGCTTGCTCTTTATTCAGGATTCTATAACAAGGATAAATTTTGGTTTCCTGAAGATAAAGCATTCTTAAATAATATCGGTTCAGTTAACACTGGTGTTATTCAGTTTGTGAATTTGAAACAGTCTCCTATTACTATATTCGCACGTAAAGCACAAAATGTAAATCAGTTCAATATTCTTGCAAAAGAATGGTTTGGCGCTGGTAACGTACCTGCTTTCATGAGTGAATTTGACTACATCAGCGATTACATGATCGATGTATTTGTTGTAGCAGGTGATTTCAGTAACTACACTCAACTTGCAATTGACCCAATTTATGGACCTTATTTCGATGCAACTAAAGGTTTATTGAAAGCATCTTATCAGACCTTCTTGGATTTACCAAGTGTTTCTGTTCTTGCGCAATATACAGGTTGTTTAATACCTGACTTTATTGATCTTAATGGTAATAACTTATTCATTCAGGACTTAATTAATTTCGATACAGCTCAGACAGGTTTACTGTGTGCTGTTAATAAAGCTATTTTTGACTCTGATGATATTATCAGTGGTACAGAAACCGGTGTTGACTTAGTTGGTCACAACATTGAAAATAAAACAAACACTGACCCGACTTTTAACAAAATAGAATTCCTTTCTTATGAAAGATCTATAAGAGACGATTATTCTTACCTTTCAGCAGCTACTGCAGAAGTTGGTGTAGATGTTAACACAAATGAAGACATTTCATTTTATTTGACTTCAGCTGGCCAAGGATCAGCTTCACAGACACCGCCTACAGTAACAAGTGGTGACTTACCTGCTTCATTTGGTGCTAACATTGCAAACTATGTAATTAAAGTTAACACTAATCATAGCCAATATGTTTCTTTAATTGAGAATAAATTGGAAGTAAACGTTGCAGGTTTAAGTAACTCACAAAGAGTTGTAGGTTCTTATGTACTTGTAGATGACGGTGCAGGTAACTATGCATGGGCACCAATTGTGTCCTTAACACAGGCTTCAGGATATCTTTACGTAGGTGTTAGTATTGAGGTTGCAGGTTATGCTCTATCACTTGAAACACCTAATCCTACAGCAGGTCCTCAAATGTTCCTATTCTACACACCAGAAGGTGGAGATTGGACTAATGCTACAAATGATTTCTTTACATTTGAAGCTGGTCATCCAATGTACGCAGACTATGATAACGGCGTAATTACATCAGGTGACATAGCATATGACGTTGCTGCTCCAACAACAGAGATCTTCTTGGATTTTGATTGGACTCTCAATAATACTGCAGTAACAGATGACGCTTCAGGTGTTACCGGTGGTAATACTGGAGTTCTTGCCGCAGCAAGTGCAGCATATTATGATGTTGTAACTGTAGTTGCAACGGGTTATGATGACTCAGAATTCACTGTTCAAACTTCTCTTCCAGACTTTGGTAATTATATTGACACTACTGGATCTTTGGTTACAGGTGCTTTTGTTGTTCAATCACTTGCAGCATCTTTAAACCTTTCACTTCAAGTTGTTCCAACTGTAGGTTTACCTGCAAATGAAATTAAAGTTGATTTCACATCTTCATTTGGTAAAGTAGATGTAGGTGATTATTTAGTTGCTACTGAACTTGGACCTAACGGTGAATCAAGACTTACTAAGATCAATAAAATTGTAAAAGAAGGTACTATTCCTAATCAAGTTTTACATATCTACTGTGATCAAGAAATCAAGTTGTTACAATCAGGTACAGTAGTTGAGAGATATAAAACAATTGAATCGGTAGTAGATTCTTATAAATTATTTACACTTAGTGGATTTGCATTAGATCCTAACTACCACGTACCTAATGGTACTGAAGATAGAATGAATCTTATCATGGATGATACTATCGGTGGAAATACAAATCTTTTCAATGCGCTTATTGATAAAGATGCAATTTCTTATCGTTATATCGTAGACGGTTTTGGTTTAGGTATTAGTTCTCAATCCAAGTATCAGCTTTCATATCTTGCTAAACAAAGACAAAATGCACTTGCTATTTTGAATGCACCTTCAATGCAAGATTTTAGAGAATCTACAGATCCTAGATTCGTTGATTCTCAAGGTATACTTCAAACAAGATTAATTGCAGACGGAGGAGATTTAACACTCAATCCAACTGTAGTATATTCTTTACCAAGTATTTCAAATGGAGCTAACTATTGTGCCTTCTATTCACCATATCTAATTGTTAGAGACAGAGGTAAAAATTTAGCAGTTCCACCTGCAGGTAATGTTTCAAATAACTTTATTGATAAGTATGCAAATGCTTTACCTTGGTCAATAGTTGCAGGTCCTAAGAGAGGCGTACTTGGAGGTAGAGGTCTTATTGGCTTAGAAATCAATTTTGATAAAGAGGACAGAGATTATATTGAGCCATTCGGTCTTAATCCAATTATCTTCCAAAGAGGCGTTGGTATTGAGATCCACGGTAATAAAACAGCACAGCAGACAGTTAAATCAGCTTTGTCTAGTGTGCATGTTAGAGAAGTATTGATTTACATACAAGACGGTATTGCAAGCATCTTACAGAATTATCTGTTTGAATTTAATACTGCTCAGACTCGTTTAGAAATCAAAACACTTGCAGATAACTTTATGTTCAGTGTCAAGAGAGACAACGGTGTTTATGACTTTAAAAACGTAATGGATGCTACAAACAACACTACTGATGTAATTGATGCAAACATGGGTATTTTAGACACTTATGTTGAACCAGTTAAAGGTTTAGAAATACTTGTCCATAGAACAACTATCCTTAGAACTGGATCTATTGCAACTGGACAATTTTCTTAAATAAAATAGAAAGCCCAGAGGAAGAAAGGAGCACATATGAGTCAAAAATGGTATCGTGACTGGGAAAC
>OGWF01000124.1_pt1 | contig 11948 bp, 16 predicted proteins | sample 1575951 | NCBI WGS metagenome assembly OGWF01 (sample SAMN07581523, study PRJEB24739) | freshwater metagenome | place: Singapore | collected 2015-01
GTTTCCCAGTCACGATATCACAAAATGTAAGAGAGAATGAAAGCGTTAAATAGTTTTATTGTAGTTAAGCCTAGAGAGAAATCACCTTACCCGGTGGTACTTTCCGCATGTACGATGACCGTCCTTATGTTTGGGTTCAACAACTCAAAGAGGGGGAAAAGAGTCTCGTCCAGCAAATCGAAGATGCCTATAACAGCGGTAACATTTCCAAAAAATAATCGTTGTCCTTTTTATGAAAATCACCTATAAGAAATTATAGAGTGAAAGGACAGAGACATGCTTACCCTTGCTGACATCAATCGCGAAACCAACTCCAAGGACGGCGACACCTTTTCGGTCCTGTACAAGGACGTGCATGGTTTCCGTCCTCGCTATATTCGATTCAATTCGATCGAGCATTTCGATGAATGCTATACGAATCTTTGTGCCGAACTGAGCATGCATCAGGAAGCTGACCGTGTTCGTCAGACAGCTAACCTCGAGAAGTTCTGCGATCGTGTTCTGGAGACGATGGAGCTCTGCAACTGTGATCAACGTCGTGCTGTAGAGATCATTGCAGACGCCGAAGGGGAAGCTGACGAGTACAAGTGGTACGGTCCTGAGCGCCTTGAGTGGCATTTCGACCTCAAGTATGGTTCGATCAAGCAAGCTATCTTTGGAGAGTTCTGATGTACTATCTCGTCTCGACTGCCAATGGCTGGTTCAACACCACAGATGAATTACTTGCCACTAAAGGTATGACTATCGAAAAACTTGTCGATGAGTTGAAAGATCACCCGGTTGACAAGCTCATGTTCGTAGATCGCAAGGTAGCTAATACCAAAGAGTACAAGTACGAAGACTTTTGGATGATTGGTGAGGGGTACAAAGTATGACAGAATACTTGATGATCACCCGCGACAATTTCATTCACGTTACGGATAAGGATCTTGCTAAGAAGAAGATCACCATCGACGATGCTATCCACGATGTACGTAGGGTATTATTCGAAGTGGTCGCCAGGGATGAGTCCGAACAATTTTTTACAGATTTTTGGACTCCGGAGCGAGGTTACTGTTGACTTATAAAGGCTCGATAATAGCTATCAAAAGTATCAGCTGGTAGTTGTTGTCTAGCTAGGTTAACAGCTAAGCATGTCCATCTAACGTTTCCAACGCTGTACGGTTTGTCGTTATCTATCCGATCCACTGAGGCAATACAAAAGGGATTATCTGTAGACACATGGCCGCGATGATCTCTTCTGATTATTGGCTTATTTGTAACGCTACACAAGCCAGTCCATAGCGAAAGTAGATGGTCGTGTATATCCTGTTTAGACCCCTCTAACAAACACTTAGATCTGCGGTCGCCAGACATTCTTTTTATATACCACGAAATATTCGGATCCCATTTCAGATTGTGTTTGTTACCCACTTGGGCTCCAGGTCCTGGGTTGTACTCTCTGTTCCTGTTTCCATACGAAGCTGAACACGAACGGGAACAAAACCAGCGATCCTCGCTACAACGAGACTTAGCCTTACGTCTGGATATTTCGTGCGAACTCTTAAAAAATTGTTTAGAACAATTCGTACAGTGTAAAATAATTGTTGCCATTATTATGTGGTTCCTGTATAAATACAGAGTCAACTGTTGCTGACGGTGATAAAATAAGTTCTTCGGACGCGGTTTCGATTACCGCCGCCTCCACCATATTTATATCGGTTCCCCCTGTTTGGGTGAATTATTTTTATGGGGGCGTAAGGGTTTCGACGGGGATCGGTAAAGATCATTCGAGACGGTAGACACAAAAAAGTAAACGCAAACGATAATGACGTTGCCTTTGCTCTAGCTGCTTAAGCTAGCATTGGGTATGGGTTCCACCTCGAAACAGAACGGGCCCACTTTTTATTATGAGATTGATATGAAATACTACAGCTATTTTTTCACACGCCAGGACATCTCTCCTGAGCAGCAGATCGTACAGACTGCGCATGCTGCGTTTCAGCTGGGTGTTAATTCTCAGCGTGTATCTACACCTGAGTATAAAGAAGATGCCCAATACGTACCAGCCCAATTTAATGGTGATGTAGCACCAGAAGAAACCCATTTCACTGTGATTGGTGTACGGGACCTCGGTGCTCTTTATGCTGTCGAAAATATCCTTAAGAAGTTCGGATATCGTTACGAGAAGTTCTTCGAACCAGACCTCAGGGATGGGGAGTTTACGTCAATAGCAGTATATCCGATCTCGGAATATCACCGAGATGTTCTGATGGCATTTAACCTGTTGCAATTACCTAAGAAATAAGTTAATACTAGCTGTATTGCTAGTGGTGGCCAACTACCAGAGTGTTGGCGTGAAAAGGGTATCTAACGATACAGTGGATAGTACGAAAAGCTATCGCCGGACCTCATAACCGGCCACTTATAGTAAAGATATATATTACACCCTCCCACTGATTAAAGGTTAGCGTATGTCTTCTGCCGTATTCAAACCAAGTTCTGTTGAGTTAAAGCAGCTTTCCTCATTGAAGCATGAGTTAATTTTAGTAGAATCGCAGCTAGCTACATGCACTTTTAATGATGTGGGGTATTATCAAAACGTAAAAGCGTATATAGAAGATCGGATTCATTCGATTCAATCTCGCATATAATACACGATAGACCGTTGCCTTTATACGGTCAGTAGTCTATATAATAGAATATACAAACTATAAATAAGTATACTTTACCAAGGAGGTATCTAACCTCCATTGACTCTTACAAAAGCTTCAAGTCCTTATGTGGCTAAGAAAGCGGGAATTATTACAGGTTTGAGATCTGAGATAATTCTCACCGACGAAAACACTAATGATTTTGCATTCCTAGTAAGAGAGGGATGGATGTAGAAGATACCCTGATTCCTATTTGTTATGTATCTTCACGTAGCGTTGGTTGACAGAGGGGCTGAGACGCCCTATAAACCTGTCTGCCGGCAGCCAAAGTCATTTACTACTGAGGATACAAATGACAAAACTATTCGAACAGAAGCTCGACTTTCCTTACCTTCAATGGGGTATTGGTTTCGTTGTGGGGGCAATTGCAGTGATTTTAATTTCACTGATGGCACCATCAGCCACCAAAGCCCACGTTGTTCAAGTTCCAGTCGTACAATATGTCGAAAAGCCAGTCGTAATTAAGACACCGGTTTATTTGAATCATTATGACAAACAGCAAATTCAATGTCTAGCGGAAAATGCCTACTTTGAGGCTGGTAATCAGTCAAGAACAGGTATGATTGCTGTTACTAATGTCGTTATGAATAGAGTTAAAGATAAGCGCTTCCCCGATTCACCATGTGCTGTTGTTAAGCAAAAAGCGCGGGGAGTATGCCAGTTCTCTTGGGTCTGTGAAGGCAAGAAGAGAATTCGCGATGCTGAATTGTTCCAAAAGACCCGTGCTGTTGCAGAGCAAGTATATCTCCGTAATGTCGGAGACGTAACGGGTGGAGCAAAGTTTTATCATGCAGATTACGTCCGCCCAAGTTGGGCTAGCGCATTCGATAAGACAAGAAAAATTGGTGCTCACATTTTCTATAGAGGTTAATACATGAACGAACCGACCCTGCAGTTTAATAAGATGTTAAGCTCTGACCGTTTCTACAAGGAAATTGATAAGCTTGTTAAAAATAATAAGCTAAATTATATGGATGCTGTTATCTATTTTTGTGAAAAGAATGATGTAGAAATTGAAACTGCAGCGTCAATGATTCGTAGTAATCTTAGAATGAAGTCTATGATTCAAGATGAGGGGGAGGAACTCAACTTCCTCCCCCGTACGGCTAAACTACCTATATAACTAATATATTATGGATGGAGTATGACACCCTATGAAGCATTCCAACTCTACACTGCACTCAGGCTTCACTTCACTAGTTCCTCCTACGACTACTTCAAGTATCAAGGTAAAACTAGGACCGATCACAGAGTCTTCGAGCGCAGAAAAGACAAATACCATTTCTACAAACTATCAAAGCACCGTGACCCTCAAGGACTTATCGTCTCCAACTTTGCCGAGGGAAACGGTAGCTGGATTGGTGACTTGCTTACAGAAGAAGCTGGAGAGCGATATACTAACTGGCTTTCTAGGCAACAGTCACTCACATACCAATTCAGTTCTGACCTGGGAAGGTTTGATGACAACTTTGTCTCTCACTTCAAAGTCAAAGAAGGTCAGCACCCAGACATACTCGTTGCCTTAAAGCGCGGTGAGATATCTATAGAAACTCTCGCTATCCTCAATAACCTGTTGAACTTTTTTCCTATATGGGATAAGAAGATAGAGGATCCTGTATTGTGGCCTACAATCAGGGACAGGTGTCTTAAGTACGCTCCTTTTATCAAGTACGATAAGACAAAATTTAAGAAGATTGTCAAAGATCTCTTATAAATAGTATTGGCTTCGGCCAATACGAAATATACGAAACCATACGACATTATACGAAAGGTAATACATATGTCTTTTTCTTTTAATGAGCTTAAGCGCAATTCATCTTCCAGCTTCGAAAAGCTCAACTCCGAACTCTCCAAGCTAAATTCAGGTAGCCAGCAGAACTCGAACAAGGACGAGCGTCTGTGGTCGTGTCAGCTCGATAAGGCTGGTAACGGTTATGCTATTATCCGCTTCCTCCCTGCTCCTGCTGGTGAAGATGTGCCTTTCGTACGTCTTTGGTCGCATGGCTTCAAGGGTCCAGGTGGCTGGTACATCGAGAATTCTCTGACCACCCTTGGTCAGCAGGATCCGGTTGCTGAAATGAACACCGCTCTGTGGAACCAGGGTGAAGGTTCGGAGGGTCGTAAGCGTGTTACTGGTCAGGGTCGTGATAACCCTGGTACGAAGCGTCAGCTGTCTTACTACTCAAACATCTATGTCGTTAGCGATCCCGCTAACCCTGAGAACGAAGGTAAGGTCTTCCTGTTCAAGTATGGCAAGAAGATTTTCGACAAGCTGAACGATATGATGAACCCAACCTTCCCCGGTGAAGTTCCCGTTAATCCGTTTGACTTCTGGGCTGGTGCTAATTTCGTTCTCAAGATTCGTCGTGTGGATGGTTATGCCAACTTCGACAAGTCTGAGTTTGAGAAGCCTGCTCCGCTTGCTGATGATGACAAGCTAGAAGCTATCTGGAAGTCGCAGTACTCGCTGCAGGAGATCGTATCTCAGAAGAACTTCAAGTCGTACGAAGATCTTCAGAAGCGCCTCGATCGTGCCCTTGGGGCTCCTCAGCAACGCGCTGCTGCTCCTCGTCAGGTTGTCGAGGATGAAGCAACCCCACCTTGGGATGCAGCTCCGGCTCCTCAGTTCAAGGCAGCCGAACCTCGTCCAGCTCCTACCGCTACGGTAGATGACGATGATGAGGATATGGCGTTCTTCAAGAGTCTTGCTGAAGACGACTAATAAGGAAAAGGGGGCTTCGGCCCCCTTTTTTTGTTACCCCAAGCCAATTTGATTTGGTTGTAAAGAGACTCCCAAGAATCGCTCGAAATAATCACCAACGACAGTGACGGACTTGCCTCTCGCTGATGGTGGGGGAGGCGGAGGAGGCTCTTGCTGGGTCGGAGTCTGACCCACTTTGTGAATTATTGCCGCCTTGCGTGCTGCGGATAGTATATCACGCTCTCTTTCCTCTGCATCGTTTTTGATTCGGGCTATGTTATCCTGGATTGCCTTGGATTGAACGCCCTCTGCCTCGACTGGCATTAATTGCATTTTATCTCTGGCCGTAGATGCCAAATTACCCATGGTTCGTTTAATATCTTCAAAGGTTTCCGTAACAGCTGCTACGGTACTACCCAACATACTACCTGATCCAGATCCTTCTGGCCCACCTACGGATACGTGCATATGAGTTTTATGGCCTGGCTTTCTCCAGATGGTATTATATCCAGCTGCTCGTAGCTTGGGCTCTAGTGCATCAAGCTTAGCTGCTTCATTCGGGCCTGGAAAGTTGACATCAATAGCCATATCCCGGTAGTGGCGGGATTTCTTGCTATGCTCTCCAACGGGTCCGAAAGCGGAGTGTTGAAGTTGATGCCTATCAGCTCCCTTACCTATTAAGTAGTGACCTAGAGCAACAATGTCGTTTTTAGGAATCTCATCTACTGAAACTTGCTGTTGGGCATCTTTGGAAGGTGAAGTGGGGGTGGCCTGGCTCGCGGGCGGTCTTGCAGCAACTGGTTGGGCAGGCCTGCTTGGAGGCGTTGGTGGCGCTGTAATAACAGGAGGAGCAGATGTCCTTACAGCAGCTGTTGCATCACTTTCTGGCGGAGCGTTGATGCCCCTACTACCCATACCTAATCTAGTAGTACCGGGATCTTCATCTGGGGCCCTAGATGAGGCATCCTTCACATTGGTTCTTTTAGGAGGATTCTGGGGTTTAGGAGCTGGTGGAATGGGAGCTGGCTCTGGGATCTCTCTTTCTTGTCTCTCAGGCGTTGGCGCTCCTAACCCTACAAGGGCCCCTAAAGAGCCCATCGCGTTGGTAACGGACTGCTGGAACATATCGTATAGTTTATAAGCTGAATATGATAATGCAACAGCACCCGCTGTCAGAGCAGCTACCGCCACACCTATCGATGAGCTCGCGTCTACTTGCACAGGAGTAGCATCAGGTATTTGCTCTGGTTCAGCCTCAGCGTTACCAAAACCTCTGTATTGTTCTACTAAGTTTTCACGTTCTTGTTTTACATTTTGATTGTAGGCGTATGTGTTAGCTAATACCTGGGCTTTTAAAGACGCGTCGATAGAAACCAGATACTTAACAATCTGTAGAGCTGTACCTTTAATGTTATTCATCTGTTGTACGGTTGCTACCGCTGCATTATCGTTAGCTGGGCGAGATCTCATTCCCACGAAACCAACGTTAGATACGATTGCTGCTGAAACGCCACTTACGCTTGCTCTATCAACCATTATGCCATCATCCTACCAGCTACCTGAAAATGGGCAAACATATTCAGTGGAGCGGAATTACCATATGCAGGATTGGGAACCTTAGTTTGCTCTGATCTCGTTCGTCTTGCTTGGCTGTAAGCCTTCTGACTAGCAGATGTGTTTTCATCTCGCGCGACTTGTTTATCTTCTCTACTTCTTGCTCTCATGAATACTTCGCGCAATTTAGCTTGTTCACTAATAAAAGTTGATCTACGCGAACCCTCTATGGCTGTACGGTATGGTGAACCATCGTAGTTCTTGTTACTCATCAGTCGCATCTTTTCACGACCAACCATACTTGTAAGTTTTTCAAACATCGGTTTGACAGAATCGTATGTATCGCCACTAGTAGGCGTACCTTGTCTATCCCCCATCTGAGCCTCGGGCATACCAACGAGAGACCCAACTTCTTTACTGATGATTGCATTTTTAACCGATGAGAACGGAGTGTTTGCAAACTGACCGCGACTAGACCCAAACGTGTATGCCCAGGTCTGACTTAGATCACCACCACGTCTAGCGTTCCACAATGACTCAGCCATTCGATCTTGTGTAGCGGCATCGAATATATCTGATGGTTTAATAACACCGCTATTAATCATTCCGATTATGGTAGATTCGGTAAACTGATATGCTCCTACAGGAGTGTGCTTTTTACCATCGTTACCGTTATAGTTACCTTTAGTGTTAGGTGCCAGAACGTTTTTCTGAAAAGCTAATACCTCAGCAACTGTCATTTGGGTGAGTGATTTACCCATATTTTGGTTCGGGGAACCAAACAAACCATTACCATACACAATATCATAGGCTTCCATCGGAGCAGTGTGTGTATACGCCGGCGTAGCAACCGATGATGAAGATGGTTGTCCTGTGAAAAGCTGCTTACCATAGTTCCACATACCCATGGCTAAGCCTGCCGCACCGCCTATAAGGCCACCAGCAACAGTTCCCAGGCCGGGAATAAACGAGCCTGCAAGCGCTCCAGCTCCAGCCAAACTCGCGGTATCAGATAATATGTTTAGAGCTGCAGCACCTCGCCCGCCGGGATCCAGGCCTAGCATAGAAGGCAAGACATCTATAACGGTGGCAGCGACTACACCTACAAGACCCCCACGTATACCCTTTGAGCCTGCTTTAATCGCCTTGCTAATCATTGATTTCTTAGATAGCTTAGTGGCGCCCTCCCGTCCTATTTTGGATATTTCATCAGGATATAAACCAAGCATAGTATCAGATGCTGCTTTCCGCATCTGCCGACCTTTAAACCACTTATAACCGGCAGCACCTAGAGCACCCGCTCCAGCTATTCCAGCCCATGCAGCAGATTGCATGGCGTGTTCTTTGAAGGATGTAGTTATTACTTCTCCAAACTTTTGTTGTAGGTCATCGAAGTTAATTAGTGTGTAGAGTAGACCGAGTCCCCCTAACACTTTAGCTAAGTGACCGAACTCTTCTTTAGCTGTCGAAGCGAATGCTCCTGTAAACCATGGTCTTCTAGAAGTCGATTCCCCAGCGCCTGCTTCTACTGCAGCTTCTCTTTGTTGCTTTTGAGATTGGTTGTAGGCGTACTGTTGTTGTAATACTTGAGCCTTTAACGAAGCGTCAATAGAGGCAAGGTATTGAGTAGCCGTAGCTAATATTTTTTCGACAGAGTCCCTGCTTGAAACAGGACTAGCCCCTTCTCTTCTAAAGCTAGGCATAACTCCTGTAGGAGTACTAGGAGCTTTAGAAGATCGGCCGAACATACCCATAGACCCGTTAACGACCTTGGGAGCATTATCGTTAGCTGGCTTACCGAGACTTGGAAGATTAATATTGGGAATATCGAAGTTTAGGTCTATATCTGGTCGTAGACGTCGACCCCCTCTACCACTTCTAGCAGTAGAGGGGCGCCCTCCCTTTCTTCCGAATCGAAATATATTACCTAGCCCCGCCATCTTACTTCATCTGCTCCATCATTTCTTTTTGTTCTTTTAGGTGTTGTATGAGCATATCTAAGTAAAGATCTCGTTCGTAAGGTATAAGATCTTCTAAATCGCTTAATGAATATTTATGGTGCTGAACCATAGAGAACATCACACTATAATAATTGGCAAGCGTTGTGTGGCTCAGCCCCACGTAAAAAAATCACGTAGCGTAGTTAGTTCAATGGTTCTGTTATTTCCTAATTCGTTAACATACTCAAACTTATGGTAAAGTCTTGGCATGGATTCGAAAAATTCTTTAATCTTATCAAAGGTAGCTACGTCCAACGAATCGATAAAATCGTCTAGTTCTTCGTCAGTTGCCTCGTTAGTGGGGTATACGTTATCTTCATCATAAATTGTTTCAATGCACTTCTTTACGAAGAACATCATGAGATCCACTTCGTTGTCGAACTCCGTGATTTCTTCTGTAATAGATGCTTGAGGGTATTTCATAACAATACCCACTTGGTCACTAATCTTAATCTTCGTGTCTACCTTTTTAGACTGTACGATTTCGACATTGTCAAGGTTCAATTCAAATTCATATAGATTGTCATCTTCGTTATCTCTATACGCTAGCTTGACAACGTTGTTAACAGATTTAGCTCTAATCTTCAGAAAAATATATTCTAGGTCAAACGTAGCAAGAGTGTCTACATCGATGTTACTAACAACACAGTTATTGATGATCTGTTTGATTGCTCTAAGAACATCTTTGTCGTCCTCTGATTGTTGGGCAATCAATAGTAACTTTTCTTCTTTTACAACAAATGGCCTAAATTGGATTTGCTTTCCTGTAGATGGGACAGTCAATTCAAACAGCGGTTGCTGAATCTTAGGTAAAGACATTATAATACTCCTCAATTAAAATATAGATTTGATAACTTTTGAAACCGTACGTTCAACAGTTCGTGCGCCTTCTTCCATGACACTGTCAACAGCAGCTTGCTTGCCTACTCGAACTTGCCTTCCTAGAGCTGATAAGATGCCATCCTTTTTCTTTTTGATAGAAGCAATTTCGTTCTGTGGATTCTCAGCCGAGATAATGTCCTCCATTTCAGCAGACTTATCAAACGTCATTGTTAGGTCTGTGAACACAAACTGTACAGTAGCTCTGATTGGCGTGTTCTCGTCCGACCACTTGAGATCTAGGTCCGAAAGCATAAAGGGATAAACATCATAGAACGTGACGTTCATCGCCTTATTGTTGGCTCTATCATAAACTGCCAAATTCATTTGACCCAACGCATATCCGCCGCCTCCCTCTGTCGCTCTCTTATATCCCACTTGGTATGGATACATTTTAGTCTTAGGATTTTGCTCTGTCATCGCACCACCACCCTTAGATTCGTGGTTGACGACTAGATTGAGCCAATCATAGAAGAACTTGTAGTTTTCGGCAGCACCATCAACTATAAACGTTGCCGACATTACGTTATATTGAGCTCCGTGTGGCATACGAATATTAGGACCGTAACCGTATCTAAACACGTCTTGTGTCATAAGAGATACACCTGGAATTTGAGCGTTTTCCATTCTCAGAACAAGTGCGTTAGCAGTTACTGTAGATCCAGGAACTCCCCGAGGATTTATATACAATAGAAAGCTGTGGGCTGGTAGAATCCCGGCTCTATTGATTTCGGCTCGGAAATTGTTAATGTTAAAAGAGTTTCTATTCTTCTCCGCTTCTTCCGCAGCTACCTGAATACGTTTGTCTTGGTTAGCGGAGATCTGTTTATTCATCTCCCGCATGTCCGCTGCGGATTGCTGCTTAAGATCGTTTGCTAGCTGGGTAGAGCTCCGCTCAAGAGCTTTAAGCGAGTCGCTTATATCTATTGGCCTAAATTCTTCGTTCTTAGCCATTATCGTCTAATTCCTAGTTTGGATTTCGAATCAGCCCATACTGCTGTCTTCGACTGTTTCTCGAATCTCTCTACTGGTAGGAACAAAGCGATGTCCCACTCTGAAGGATATACATAGACGAATTTAGATCTAACATGCTGGGTCAGGTAATGCTTAACGCAGGGTTCGAAAAATTTCAGAGAGCCAGCTCTACGAAGCAGCTCATAATTCATTCTGATTTTGGTTGTTTCATCATAGCGTTGGTTATTAGCATACTCGTATAAACCATCCATCAATCTAGCTCTTAACTGAAGAGGAAGATAATGGAGGTTCAAACCCATGAAGCCACCCTTGACGTTTTTGTATGGAAAGATTAACGGGAACCTATCGTAGAACGGAAGCGTCTCTTTGTGCTTGGGATCGTATTCGAAAAGATACATGGAACCTAGGGTAGGTTCGGCTGTATGTCTCGACGGATCAGCCGACATCAACTTCTTTTCAGATAGCGATCTGATACCTTTTGCTGTGTTACGATACCACTCACGTGCCTCAGCAGTACGTGCCGGTATTTGCCCAGCGCGTACACCCTTGGTAATCAATGTGTCAAAGATAATTGGCATTCTAGTACCTGATGTCCAGCTCTTTTTCCGTTAATACGACAAACGACCACCCGCGGTCCTTACAATAATTTTCAGCGGCTTTCCACTTAGCACTATTTATCCCCCAAGTATACACCTCTCTAAGGTACTTCTTTGTAGCCTTTTGCTGTGGTTCCGGAGGTTTTGATTGGGCAGCTGGTTTAATCTCTACAATACTTCTACGAACCACACCGTCTTGACCTCTAGCATCTACTATAAAGTCGGGGAAGTATCTATGCACTCTATTATCTATAGGGGATCGGTAGGGAATTATAAGCTCTTCGCTTCCCCACTTAACGATGTTGTCATGGGAATCTAAGTACATCATAAACTTAAGTTCCCAACGACTTCTGTAAATAATATTAGACGGATCGCCGATATATTTCTCTGGGCGCGTCGGTCTAAATTTTCCTTTATAAGCCATTGTAATTTTATTTATAAATAGATTCACAACGTATGTCAGAGAGAAAACATGGGTTTTAACCTAGAAAAATACATCAAAGGATCAGCCAAAGACGCATTCTCCAGAATGTCTGAGGACGCTTCCAAT
>OGWF01000125.1_pt1 | contig 11945 bp, 18 predicted proteins | sample 1575951 | NCBI WGS metagenome assembly OGWF01 (sample SAMN07581523, study PRJEB24739) | freshwater metagenome | place: Singapore | collected 2015-01
GCAGTGATTTTCAGGGAAAATCAAGACACAGTAAATTACGAATATAAGCTCCTATAGTTAAGTGGTATAACAGTTTCCTCGTAAGAAACAATCCTCGGCTCGATTCCGAGTGGGAGCTCCACAGACTTTCCGGCTGTGGTCTAATGGATAAGGCAACGCTCTTCTAAAGCGTACGATGTGGGTTCGATTCCTGCCAGCCGGGCCAAACAAAGCTCTTATAGTATAACGGTTAGTACACAACTTTGGTAAAGTTGAGACGACAGTTCAATTCTGTCTAAGAGCACCAGTGTTGACTTTTTGACGAATGTAATATATAATACACAAATCGCTCCTGTAGTTTAATGGTAAAACACCGAGCTTATACCTCGGCATAGGCGCCAGATTAGCGCACGTTGGGGGTTCGAATCCCTCCGGGAGCACCAGCTTTGTTAGGAAAACACTTTTGAATAAAAAACGTCGTTTCTCGTTTGGCAAATATAAAGGAAAGACGGTCGAATGGGTGATCAGAAATGACCCCCAGTATATTAACTGGCTGTTGACAAATTCAATAAAAGGTTTTACATTAACGCCAAAGGAAAGAAAGATTCACAAATTTAACTGGGCTCTTGAAGTGTATCAAGATTATTATGATGGACTCAGCGAAGAGGATATACTAGGGTTTTTTCCTGGTGATCAATAATTTTTAATGACGGAGAGCAACGATGAGTAACCTGATCTTAGCACTTGACAGCGGTGGGCAACCACACAGCTGGATGAAATGGCAAGACGCGGTCACCCTTAAATGTAAAGGTCTTATTGCCTGGGAATTTGGCGACGAGGACTTCATGTTCCATGGTGGTATTTCTCGCATGACTGGAGAAAGATCTTACGTGGATGTTGCCTCTATCATTGCAATCAAATCCAAATTTCACTATGAGAACAGGGTGCCAACGTTATCGAACAAGAACCTGTTCAGACGCGATCTAAATTTGTGTGGTTACTGTGGAAAGAAATTTAAGGACACCCAGCTGACGAAGGATCATATTATTCCTGTCAGTAAAGGTGGTCTTAATACTTGGACCAACTGTGTAACCGCTTGTGTTAAGTGCAACTCGTTCAAAGGAAATATGCTCCTTGATCAGTGTAATATGCAACTGTTGTACGTACCTTACGTGCCTGATAAGGCTGAAGGTCTGATACTACAGAACCGCAATATTCTCACTGACCAGATGCAATTCTTGATGGACTTTTTGCCTAAACATTCAAGAGTGAAGCAACTGCTGTAAAATTTTTGGGTGGGTTCAGCAATAAAAACATTACTCGGTTAGGGACGTAAAACCTCCCTACGTGGTTGGTCGTTACCCAACTCTGTGCCTGACGAGACTCAGGATCGCTTACTGGCGATCAGTAATATGGTCTGGGCTAGCTTGAGGACCTGAAAAATAAACTAGAGCTTAGGACTGTGTCCGCCGACCACCCAGTTACTTTATGTTAGGTTAAGTTCCGCAAATAAAACAATCAGACTGAAACTCTGAAAATCATTTTAACCTGTTATTGGAGATGTGAAATGACTACATTTGTTAATGCTGTAAAGAACCAAGAAGCACGTACCACGAACGGTATGAAGGCACGCAAAAGCACGGCTAGTGCGTGTGTTGATCTTTTCTTTAAGATCGGTGCATCGCGCGGTCAGAAAATTGTGCCACTGTTTACCGGCGCGTACGTCGAAAACCGTGATCTGGCTCTGCGCATTGCGCAGTGGGCACGTGACGTTCGTGGTGGAGCAGGTGAACGCGAACTGTTCCGCCAAATCTTTGCGGACCTGGCAAAGAACGATACTGATGCGTGTCGTGCTCTGGTTCGTAAGGTTCCTGAGATTGGTCGTTGGGATGACCTTCTGGTTCTCGCTGGTACTGAGCTTGAAGCGGAAGCGTTTGAACTAATCAAGCAGGCTCTCAATGAAGGTAACGGTCTTTGTGCTAAATGGATGCCTCGTAAAGGGGATGTTGCAGCCAAGCTTCGAAGCTATCTTGGGTTCACACCTAAGCAGTATCGCAAGACGCTCGTGTCTTTGACGAACGTCGTTGAGCAAAAGATGTGTGCAAAACAGTGGACTGACATTAACTTCAGCCACGTGCCTTCTCTTGCCCACTCTCGTTATAAGACTGCGTTCTTCCGTAACGCGAAGGATGTGTATGCTGATTACGTATCGAGCCTGGTTAAGGGCGAAGATCCTAAAGTTAAAGTTAACGCTGGCGCTGTGTTTCCTTACGATGTGCTGAAAGGTCGCATTGGTGTGTACTCGCGCGGCTGGTCAAAAACTGAACTTGATTTGATTCAAAAACAGTGGGAAGCACTTCCTAACTATGTTGGGGATGCAAATGTTCTTCCTATGGTTGATGTTTCTGGTTCAATGACAAGTCGGATTGGTGGTGCAAACACACTTACTGCGCTTGATGTTGCCGTGTCGCTGGGTCTTTATCTCGCCGATAAGAACAAAGGTAAGTTTGCTGATACGTTCTTGACGTTTTCTGGATCACCTGAGCTTCTTCATCTTCGGGGTAATATTAACCAGAAGATTGACCAAATGGTGCAATCTAAATGGGGGATGAACACCAATGTTATTGCCGCGTTTACGAAGATCCTTAAAGTGGCTAAAGATAACAATGTGCCCCAGGAAGAAATGCCTCAGACGCTGTTGATCCTTTCGGACATGCAGTTTGACCAGTGTGCTCGTTTTGATCATAGTGCGTTTGAGTCTGTGCAGCATCAGTATGAGAAAGCTGGATACGCAATCCCTCGGATTGTTTTCTGGAACATTAATAGTCACGATAACGTGCCTGTTAAGTACGACCAACGTGGTGCTGCCCTGGTTTCAGGGTTCTCTCCTTCGATCGTACAAAGTGTTCTTTCCGGTGATGAAGAAAACTTCACGCCAGAGGGTATCATGTTGAAAACAATCATGGTTGACCGCTACGCGTTGTAAAAAAGGCCCTTCGGGGCCTTTTTTGTTGTTGACTACACACAAATTCTAGCGTATAATGGTACGTACAATTGAATTTGATGAGGTTTTTATGAAGTATAAATCAGACTGGTGGATCAAGTGGATTTCCACAGTGATCCTTATTTTTGGTGCATTGTTGACGAGCTTTGACATCACACCGTGGAACAAATGGCTGTCGTTTGTCGGTAATTTTGGATGGCTTATTGTGGGATATATGTGGAGAGAGTGGAGTCTTTTTGTTATTAGTTTGGTGTTAACGTTCATTTATATTGTTGGTATTTTTCAATAGGAGAGCAGTATGGAGACTGATAAACTTGTAGCTTTTGTTAAAAACATAACGAAAAACACTGGTGTGTTTATCATCGCTGTATTCATAATCATTGCCACTTCGTTTGCAACAACCGTGTTTACTGACTACTTTAAGCGCAGCAAAGACATCGCAAAAAGCGATCTTCAGTCAAAGCTGTTGTGGAATAATATTGGACAATGCTTCTATGTTGAGCTCGATGATTTTAATAAATACTATAAAATTGTTCGGGTAATTGACTGTGACAAAACCAAATAACAAATCAGTACCAAAAAAGTGGAAAATCACATCGATGGATGTCGTGTGGTGCGAGGGTTGGTATGTGAAAGCTTCAATAACTTCGTTTGGAATCATATGTTTAGTTATATACAACGACAAAACAGACGACTGCCACGTCCGGTTTTTTGAGGGCGAGGAGGATGCAAATAGATTCATCGAACACGTCGTTAGTGTAATGTGAAGAAAGATAACATATAAATACATAAAAACTTTAAATGGAGAAAAAAATGAATTTTCCTAAATTTTCTGAACTTCTGTACAGTATTAACAATCCTGGACACAATATTACCGAAGCGTTTGCAAATCAAATTGCTGGAGTATCGAAAAAAAGTCAAACATACGCTGATAATCCTGACGACGAACACGAGCCAGATACACCACAATTTGAAAAAAATATGAAAAAATTTGATAAAGCACTTGAGCATATTAAATCAAAGGGTTACAAAGTAAATAGAAGTGATGAAGAACCTAAACATAAGAAACCCGATATAACACTTCACGTTGCTATGGGTGACGATGAGCCTCATGCATATACTGTTCATCATGGCGGGGCAGCTGCTAACGATAAGAAGCTGCACCACAAAGATCTTCATGTTGGGCCAGCTTACTAACAACAGTATTTAAATCCCAAAGAAAAAGCCCCTTTTTGGGGCTTTTTCTTTTTATAAATACATTGGACTATCAACTTTCTGGAGTGCATGATGTTTCGTTTTCTTTCCTTTTTAACAGAGGCCGCAAGAACCTCATCCTTCAGTGACGAACATGCTTTTGCGCATGTGTGGAATCACAGCGTGCAGAAAGGTAAGATGAATGTGGAGGCGGATGTCGAAGCCGCAAAAAAAAATCCCAAACACCCTCTTTCTTTTGAAACATATGTTGCCAAGTATGGGTCTAAAGGTTTCAAAAGTGGAACTGATCTTAGTAGTTCTCAAGCCCGGGAACACTACAACTCGCAGATACAACATGCAGCACAGACTGTTTCAGGTATGGCAAGCCATAGAGATTTTAAGGCAGCGCATGAATCCGGTCACCTAGCTAGTGTAGCGGGCGCCGCAAAAAATGCAACGCTGTCGGATACGTGGAAAAAACACGGTGCAACAGATACAACTTCACGAGCAGATATTCATATTGGTGATACGAAAAATCCATCAGCGATTCGTATATCTTATAAACATTATGGAGGAAGCCAGCTGGCTTCCGCTCAATCAAAGCAGACAGCTGCAACTATTGAACACGCTGCAAATCAACTACACAAAACAGATACTAGTTTTACTAAACAAAAACATCAACAAGTTATCGGTCATCTTGATGAACTTAAGAAAGGTATGCAGGCTGTTCGAAATGCAAAAAACGATCAAGAACGTGATGTGCACCTAGCTCATGTTACTGCTATTCATAAAAAAATTCTTGGAGTGCATCCAGGCTTGGCTAATCACATAGCAAGAGAAGCTGCGACAGGGCAAGGACAGTTTGGACCTAATTCACCACATAGTGCTACACACGTTGTATCAAATTACAATCCTAAGACAAAACAAACAGCCGTAAAAAGAGCCGATGAAGTAACGAGCAATGACGTCAAAATGCGCATGGCCAAAGGAAAGGGAATGAGCGGTGGTAAATACCGTGAACTAACAATGAGAATGGACTACAAATGATTAAATTCCTCACTTTCCTCGCAGAAGCATCTTCTCTTGAGTCAGAAAAATTAGGGCACCTCTCACACCTTAAAGATATCCCACACGAGGATCCTTCGAAGGCAAAGGAAGCTCTTGACCTGATCAAAGGTTTCCACCAACATAAACTTGGAAAAAGCAATGCTGTCACCGGCCAGTTAAAAGTAGATGGTGGTGCTTCTGTTGTTGTCGGTCACGACAACGAAGGAACATTTGTTTCCGATAAGCATCGTTTTGATGCCGGTAAGGTTGCAAGAACACCAGAAGAAGTTGAGCAACATTTTGGCCACCATCCACAATACGCTGCTCAATTAAACAATGTGCTCGAGCATGCACATAAGTTTGTAAAACCAGGTCACACTGTTCAGGGTGACCTAATGTTTACTGAGCATGATAAAAACAAAAAAGCTGTAACACCAAACCGGATTACGTACGGTGCCAAACACAATGCTAAAATTGGTATTGCTGCCCATACAGAAATAACTGGTGGTGCTGCTCATGCCATTACACCAGAAGCAATTCAAAAACACAAAGATGTGTTTATTCCACAATCCGAATACAAGCCAACGCCAAATACATACAAGCCAGAAGACCAAAAAGCTGTTGAGAAGCATGTTTCAGAAGCTGAAGCGTTAATTAATAAGCATTCAACAGAACATCTAACTCCTGAGCACGTAAAACACTTCACTGCTTATATTGGTAAATCCATAAAAGAAGGTAAAGAGCCAACTGTTGAGGGGTATAAAAAACATCTCGCCGACACTGGTATAAAAGAAGCAAAGAAATTAAAAACGCCAACAGGGCAGCAAAAAAAGATTGATGCCTACAAGACTATGCAATCGCAAGTAGATGCCAACAAAGAACATTTTCAGAGAACTGTTGATATCAGACATCACCTGGGCCAGGCAACGGAGCATTTGCTAAAAGACGTTCATCATCCAGATATGACAACCAGTATTGATAAAAAACCATCTGCTGGCGAGGGTATCGTCCTTCTTAAGAAAGATAAGATAGGTGTAAAGCGTCCTGTCGCCAAACTCGTCCCACAAGAAATTTCTCACGCAATCAGAAACAATCCAAGGTTTGCATAATGAAAAGATTCTTATCGTTTATTAAAGAAGCTGTACAGAAAGAAAAACACGCAGTCCTTCTTTTTGGAAGAATGAATCCTCCTACATCTGGTCATGAGGAAAATGTTAATGCTGTTGTCAGTCACGCTAAAAAAATTGGTGCTGACGCACACGTTGTAGCATCGCGATCAACTGGTGCTAAAACAAAAACAGGTCCAAACAAAGATCCACTGACACCAGAACAAAAGGAAAAGCATTTAAAACGGGCTTTTCCAAAAGCGACTGTATCAGTCGCTGATGCTGAACATCCTTCAATATTTCATCAGGTGAAAAAACTTCACAAGATGGGATACCAACACATTACAATTGCAGGTGGTTCAGATAGAGCTGGTGAGTATCAACGGATTAAAGAGTATCACGGTCCTGAGGGAAAAGATACGGAACATAGATTCAAATCAGTTAGTGTTTTAAAAACCGGAGAGCGCAAAGCTGGAATTTCTGGTACAGACATGCGCAAGCATGCTGAAAACAATGACTATGAAAGTTTCAAAAAACACCTGCCCTCTCACATCCAAAGTAGTGAACAACACTCACGTGAATTGTTTAATGATGTTAGAAAGGGTCTTGGTAAATGAAACGCTTTTCCGATTTTATCAGTGAGGAGGCACGCGCTCTTCATGTCTACGATATTGATGATACGCTAGTACATCCTACTGCAAAAATCAAAGTGAAGAATGAGAAGGGTGAAGTTGTAAAAACATTAGACACGCACGAGTATGCTAAAAGTTCACGTACATCATTACCCAAAGGTCATTCATATGACTTTGGTGAGTTTAGATCAGCAGAAAAGTTTTCCAAAGAATCAAAACCAATCAAATCAATGATCAGTCACGTCCGCCTAACGTCTGCTTCAAAAGGCAACAAGGTAATATTCAACACCGCTCGTGAAAATCTCGACGATAAAAAACGGTTTGTTGGTGCATTTAAACAGCACGGTGTTAATATGGATAAGGTTCATATTGTCCGTGCAGGTAATATTAGAACCAAAGAAAGTGGTCCTCAAAAGAAAGCAAGAATTACCAGCGGATACATAAACAAGCACAGACCAAAAGAAGTCCATATGTATGACGATGATACAGGTAATCTAGATCATTTTCTTAAGCTTCGCGAGAAGCATCCTACTGTCAAGTTTTACGCGCATCATGTTCAACCTAACGGATCAATGAAGCCCTACAATGGTAAAGACATTTAAGCAATATTTTACAAAAGCAGGCGTGCTTGACGAGAGCTACAGACCTGTTATCGCACCTACCGCAAAGGAACTTGGTATGAAGATGCAGGGTGCATTTGCATATCATCCCTCTGTAATGGAAGAAGAGGAAGATGAACTTAAGCCTGTTATCAAACTGAAAAAGTTAAAAAGAGAGCGTGAATAATGTCGTACTATCCATCAGGAGAATTGCTATTAAATGTTTCCAGAGGTATTGTTAGAGACACGTCTGCAGTTAATATTTTTGGATATAATGCTAGCGTTGGGTCGTCATTTATACCAATGTGGGAAAACAACACGTCTTACACATATCCCACTTCTAACCTTACTATGTCTGCTGTAAGCTCCAATGCAAGTGATACAGCCGTTACTCTAACTATACAAGGCCTTGATTCAGATTACAATTTTGCTAACACGACTGTTACAATTAATGGTACTACACCAGTAACAATTAATATTCCTCTGTTTAGAATCAATGCAGTTATAACAGCTAATGGCAATGCTTCTGGTGATATTACCATATCTAACAATGGAGTAACGTATGCTGTTGTGCGTGCAGGAGAAGGTAGAAATCAAGCTTCTATCTATACTGTTCCGTTAAATCATGAATTCTTTTTATATAGAATTGATGCATATAGTGCTACTGCTCTATCAAACAAATATGTGTATTTTAGAAATTATACACAAACACGTAGTGGAACAGTATTGAGGGTTGCGCAGAGCACGTTTCTAAACAATCTAAGTATTCAACGCCGCACACCCTTCAAGTACGCCAGCGGTACAGATATTCAACTTCAGGCAAAGTCAAGCTCACAGGAAAACGAGGTTGGTATATTTGCTGAAGGTATTTTGATTAAGAAACCATTAAGCGGGTAATAAAAATGATCACACAAAAAAAGAAAAAGAAGATTGTTATTAACCAAGAAGGTGAGACGGTCGAAGTAGACCCAGAAAAGCCAATGAGTGATGTTAAAGAAGCTCGTGTCGTCACTTATCAAGAAAGACGTAAGCGTGCTATTAACCTTCGCCGACGTTTACCAAAGCTTAAACGTGCTAGAGAATTAGCTTTAAAGCGTGTTGCAGGTAAGAAGAAGATCAAGAAACGTTCACAAAATCTAGCTCGCAACTACATGAGAAGACGTCTTGCTGGTAAGATGGGTGCTTCATATCAGCAACTATCACCATCAGATAAAATAGTTGTTGATAAGATGATTAGCCCAAGACAACAGGCTATTGTCAAGCTTGCTAACAGACTAATACCATCAGTTAAGCGCGCAGAGACTACACGTCTTCTTGCTGGAAAGCGTGCATCAACATATAACATTCGTCCAATTTCTGCTTCCACGGAGTATGATAAACCAATACTTGAGCAAATAGCAAAGACTTATGACCTCATAGAAAAGAAGAAAATGAAAGGTGAGGATCCATGCTGGGACGGTTATGAAATGATCGGTCACAAAACCAAGAATGGTCAGAAAGTGCCAAACTGTGTGCCAAAACAAAAACGCATGGTTGAAAATATTATGAAAATAACAAGAAGAAAATGCAAGTAAAATCGTTTAAAAAATACTTTGTTACAGAGGAACCTGAGCAAAAACTCAGGTTCCTTATTTACTGTGCCACTCTTAAGAAAGATTACAATAAAAGCAACTCATATAACGTTGCACTACTTGTTCAAAAACAGCTTGAACAGATGGGTTGCGAGTGTGAGATCATTATAGCTAATCAGATTAAGTTTGAGCCAGGTGTTGATCTGGAAGATCAAGATGGCAACTCAGATGGAATGACTGAAATTCTCGAAAAGATTGAGCAGTATGATGGTTTGATTGTCGCCACACCAATTTGGTGGGGTGTATTTTCATCATATGCTCAAGCGTTGTTTGAGAGAATGGTTTATTTTGATGACATTTACATTAAACAAAACATCAATCGTTTATATGGCAAAACGTTTGGTGGTATTATCAGTGGTGATGAGGATGGCTGGCAACAAATTCAGGGCCTTATGAGTAATTTTGCAACAATACTAGGCTTTACTTTGCCTCCTGAAGCATTTTTATCTGATAAAAATCAATCTAAGAACAAGATTAAAGAAGATTCTGACCTCCACGAAAGAATTATGATTTTTGCTCGGAATCAAAAAATGTTTGCTGAAATGCTCAGAACAAACAAATTTGCCGATGTTCAATCTGCCAAATTGAACAAAACTGGCGAAACATACACATAGATAAATACCTATAAACAAGGATTTCTATGAAAACGTTTGCACAATATCTGGAAGAAAAACAACTTGGTAAGCCTTTTAGGACACCTGGCGGTCCTAAAAAGTTTGCCGTTTATGTTAAAAATCCAGAATCAGGTAATGTTAAAAAGGTTACGTTTGGTGACCCAAATCTTTCTATTAAGAGAGATAGTCCAGAACGTAGAAAAGCATTCAGAGCTCGTCATAATTGTGATGATCCTGGACCAAGAACAAAAGCAAGATACTGGAGCTGCCGACAATGGCGCGCTGGGGCAAAGGTGGAGGCATAGATGGATACATTAGTTGAACAGATGAAGAAAGTTTTGGCAGAAACTTTTGCACTCTATCTTAAGGCACAAAACTATCATTGGAATGTTGAGGGTCCAGATTTTCCTCAGTACCATGAGTTTTTTGGTAGTTTCTACGAAGAGGTTTATAGTGCTGTTGATAAACTTGCTGAGGAAATTAGGGTTCTTGGTAGCTATGCACCAGGTTCTTTTGGTAGATTTAAAGAATTGTCATCAATCCAAGATGAGACCTCAATTCCTGACCACATCACCATGATTGCACGTTTAATTGCAGACAACAACACTCTTCTCAACTCATTGAATACTGCTTATAAGCTTGCTGAGCAATACAACGAAATTGGCCTGAGTAATTTTCTTCAAGATCGTTACGATGCACATAAAAAGCACGCTTGGATGTTAAAATCAATCACGGTAAAAGCAAAATGAATTTTAGATCACTAGAAAGCATCATCCGCGATGTGATGACCAAAAAAACAGAAAAGCAGGACTATACATGTCTTGAGCATTCTGTTCGTAAAGTGATGAAAGAGCAGTTTAATCTTCCCAAGTCCGTTTTAGCACAGCAACACAAGGCGCCTATTGAAATTGATCCAAACGATCAAATTGCTGTTGGAGCGTATAAGACAAAGCATTTTGAAATGAGTCCTGAAGCACAAAAATTTTTTGTGAGCTTGCCGCGCGATGCTGACCTTGACAAAGCTGAGAAAATGGTTGTACTACATGATAAGCTGTTTGGAATGCTTAAACAACTTAAGGTGCAAAATGGTGCATCAAACGATGAAAAGCGCCAGGCAAAAGATATCGTCGATAGAATAAACCATATTGCAGACAGAATTGGTACAATGGGAAAGCATGAATATCTCAATGATATCATGCGTGAAATAAATAATTTTGATCCTGTTAAAGACGCCAAAAAAACGCTTCCTAAAGAACCAACAGGTGAAATTACGATGGACAAGGACATTGATAACAGCAAGCTGCCTATTTCGCGTGCTGCTAAAATGCAAAGAAAAATAAAAATTATAGACGAGGATTAGGAGAAACCATGCACTCAAACAAAAATTTTAACCTGCCAGAGAGCGTAATTAAGGCAGCCCAGCAGTCAATGAGTGCTGGTGTTGTAGCTCTTACAAAAGTCGAAGCAGAACTGATTGAAGCTAAGAAGCAAAAGCTTGATCCAGTTGGCAAAGAAGACTCTGATGTTAATAACGATGGTAAAGTTGATAAGTCAGATTCTTACCTGAAGAATCGACGTATGACTATTAAAACCGCTATGAAGGAACAAGCTGAAGAACGTGTTGCCAGTGCCGCTTTTAAAAAACTTCGTGATGAAGAGGTAGCACTCTTTACAGAGAAAGAAGTTGAAGATATTAAATCAAGAGCAGAGAGACTGGGATAAATGGGCTTTTTTGTTGGTAACGCAATAATAACAGAGGACAGGGTTCAACAACAGAAACCTAAAAAGAGTCCTCCTTCATTTGCAGAGATAAAGGCGGCCCACAGCTCAACAAGCCAGCCTAATCAAAAACCAAAAAGAGACAACAAAACATCTGCTTACATGCAAGATTTAATGAATAAATAACTAAAAACAAAGGAGTAGTAAAATGGCACTATGGGGTAAATTAGATCAAGGCGCAGTTTCTGGTACTGTTGTTCTCACAAACAATAGTGCAAGTATTGTTGCTAACTCTTCAACAGGGCATCGCTCGTGAAGTGGCTCGTGCTGTGCTTCCTGAAGGAAATACAATGAGTCGTATGTACATGAATGGTACATTACGTAGTTGGCTACATTACGTTGACATCCGTTGCGACAAAG
>OGWF01000126.1_pt1 | contig 11892 bp, 28 predicted proteins | sample 1575951 | NCBI WGS metagenome assembly OGWF01 (sample SAMN07581523, study PRJEB24739) | freshwater metagenome | place: Singapore | collected 2015-01
GTTTCCCAGTCACGATAGGCTTCCTCTAAATGACCAAGTTTGACCACATCCAGACTTTCATCTTTGTTGCTGGTTAAACCCCAATACTTTTTCCAGGCTTGAGGGCTTACAAAGTGGACGGGATAGCGGGTTAGCTCGCATACCGCCTCAATGACCCCTACAGCACGCATAAAACGGGCTGTGGAAGCGATTCCCTGCCCAGGCATAGAGTGAACGCTTTCAATGCAGATTTGCGCCCCCTCTTTGGGGTCTATGGCCTTCAGGAGGGCGTTTTTAAAGACGATGGGCAGTATGCGCTTGTCCTGATGTTCGATGAACCATGCTTCGATGTAGTTGCCATGTTGGTCTAACACCCCTACTGCACCACTGATCAAACCAGGGTCTGCGCCCACATACACTGTCATGGTTTGCCTTTCACTCTTGTTAAAAATTCTTGTTTAAAGCCTTTGAATAGCCCTGATGTGTCTGCGTCAAGTTCTTTCACTTGACCCCACACCCATTCCTTCCAAGATGGGTTCTTCGCCAGCCTCAAGCAAGTGTCCATCCACTCCACATAAATCTCCGCTTGCCCAGAGTGCTCTAGTGACTGTGAGTAGCGAATGGCATCCAGTTTCTTTGTGTTCATCAAGGATTCGCTTGGCTTGTTCAGGGTTCATATTTTGTCCCTAGTGCCTCATTTGCAAACTGAAGCGCAATTTTGCTCACATGACGACCTGCTGCATGGCGATCAATGATTCTTCTAGCCCATCCTTTTGGATCGCCTGAGTAGTCCTTGATGTCATCATTGAAATATGACGGTGCTTGCTTGCAGTATTGATCAAAGCAATTCATGCAGTAAGACCCGTATTTAATCAATTCTTCATTCAGTCTTGATGCGCCGCATTTAGTGCATAGATTTCGTATTTCACTGAAATCTTCTCTTTTTTCGGTTTCAAATGATCTTTTTGCGTCAGCGTATCCCATGATCACTCCTTATGGTATGCACCCTCGATGATTCGAGGAAACTTGCTTGGGTTGAATAGAAAGTCAAGGTCAGCTTTCCAATCCTTACTTCTGCCTGTCAGAAACTTGGACTTTGAAACCATCTCAAAAAACCAGGAAAAGAACTCTAGGCCCTTTTCTTTGTCGAGTTTGTCAGTCGTGACAACTTCACGCCATCTGGCAGAAATAGCCCTTCTGCGTGAATCATTGATCACTGTCACCCTGCTCAACATTGGCAGCTTCTCGTTGTAAAGAGAAATAATTTCATCAATAGGCGCAGGAGGTGTTCCCGCTTGGCGGGGACGAATAGCTTTAGCTATTTCTGTCTCTGTCTCTCTCTCTGTCTCTGTCTCTGTCTCTGGGATAGCAACTTGCTTGCAATCTGCTAGCATCGTGCTAGCAACAATAAAAAATCCTTTATTAATCAAAGGCTTAATGCCTTCATCATAGTCTTGCTTACTGATGTGCAGCCTAAACTGCAATTCTTCCAAAGTGGCTGTAAATCGACCATCTTTTGACTCACTAGCCAAAAGCCACATGAGAGGTGCTAGCGCTTTGCTAGCAGTTGGAAGTGTCATGAAATCACGATCAGTCAGCAAATCACGATGGAGTTTTATCCACGGCGGCAGACGATCTTTGTAATGCTGGTGCTTTGCCCAGTTTTTTGGGACAAGTATCATTTCGCAATCCTCGCAGCATCCTGAAAAATTGGGAGTTACGGCAGGCGGGATGCGATGCGCTTTTCGAAAGGGTAGCTACTCCCTCTCTATCCGTTTCCCGAATTTATCCTATCACTTTTAAACTGTCAATACCACCCCATAAATCCTATTGGCAGGCAAAATCCCATATAAAAATACAATCGTTGCTTTTTCACGCCACCCATTGACATTGTGCGTAATCAATGCACAATAGACCCCACTGCAACAACGCAGTGTTCAACAGGAGTCACAAAGTGAATGAATCTGACAAAATCAAGTTTGAAAAATGGGCGTTCATCCAAGAAGTCACCCCAGAAGACATAGCTCAAGCCATAGAAGGCTCAGAAGCACTCTGTCAAGCCATCCGTAGCAACCATTGGTCTGAAGTCTCAGACATCATCAAAACCCGCATTGAAGCCTATGCTCAGCGTTTCGCAGAGTTGCGTGTCTTAGATGAGATCAAGACTCTCTCCATTGATGATGTGCAAGAGCTGGAGGAATACCAAGTGCGCCAGATTGAGCGTCAGCAACAAGCCCTAGAGCGACAGAAGCAGGCTATCACCAACAAACTCTGTCTTGATGACGAAACCCTCAAAGTTCATGAGACTAACATCCAATTGGTCAACTCATTGAAACGCTATGTCAAGACCGACTTCATCATTGGCTCTGTTGACAACGCCATCTACAAAGATGCCAAGGCACTTCTTGAATCACTGGGAGAGATGTGATGAAAATGAAGATTTACTCTGAGAAAAAGATCAACGAGGCTTATGACGCACACTCTGGCATGGAATACTGCTATTTCTGTATGCGAGAGCGTCTGGAGCGTGATGAGTGCTGTGGTCACTCGTCCTGGCTCAAGTTCCGTGATCTGTCTGCTGACAGTCGCTATTCAATCGCCATTGACTATCTGAACAAGCGTGAGGCCAACAATGGATAAAGAGTCTTTGCGTAAGCTGATCTGGGAAGACCAGATGAAAGACTCAACAGAGTATTGCTGCTACTGCGGTCAAGCCAGGTATCGTTTTGGTTGCTGTGGCGAAGTCCACTACGAGACATTCGCCGAGATGGAAAAAGACAATCAAGACTACATCGTTGATTGCCTACTGGATGATGAACTTGCAAAGGAGTCAAAATGAAACACACACAATCCCCCTGGAGCCTTGTAGACAACAGCATTGTTGGCCCAAAAATGGATGACAAAGATGTTTGGTTGCGTCCAGTCGTTGCCAGGTTTTCCACTGGGGTCAAAGCAGGTGATGCCGCATTGATGGTCAATGCGCCAGAAATGTTTGAGTGCGTGTTGTCAATGTTGCGGTGGTATTCAAATCGCCTTGATGGTCACAATGTCAGCCCATACGAGAATCAGCCCCCTGAGATTCAACGAGCAATGCGGGTCTATCAATCAATTACTGGAGAGGAATACAAATGAAAAAGCCTACTGGACTCAGCATGGATATCCCTGACCCGACAAAACACAAGAATGACAAGTTCTTGGTCAATGTCAAGATCGTCAACATAACCAAAACCCCCGTTGCCAAACTAGAGTGCCACGGCACTTATGACAAGAAAACCATTGATGCGATTCTTGCTCTGATGGGGGTCAAATGAACACGAAGATGCTTGTAAAGGCTAGGCAACTGTTCTCAGTTGAATATATGCCTCCAGAAATCAACAGGGCTAATCAGCGCAAGTGGATTCGCTCTATCCGCATACTTGGCGACAAATGGTTGCTTGCCAAACACATTGAAATTGAAAGGAAATCAAATGCAGTTCATTGACTATTCAACCCTGCTCATGGACATGGAGCGCATCGTTAAGAGCTTGCACGACAAGTGCTTGCATAAGCAATACGAAGGCTATCTGGCAGACCTGTCTGAGTTGCAGTCTAAAGCGACTCTTCTGGGTGCTTGGATTGCAGCAGAACAACTCAAAGGGAGGCTCAAATGAGTGACGATGATTGGCATAGCCTGGGCGAGTCTGATGGCGACTGGTATTACATGAAAGTCACTAACTTTGAAATTGAAGATGGTGTTGCCATCTGTGACTTTGAAGTCTATAAGAACGATGATGACACACCAGTCCTAGTCGTCAAACAACAGTTGCTTGGCAAGAGCAAAGAGTTGCCAGCCAACATCATCAAAGACATTGAAGAAGTAATCGCATCTCTGAAGGAAGAATATGAATCACAATTCAGCGAACCCGATTACGAGGGACACAAGCAACGAGAAGCAGAGCGACAGCGAGATGCTCAAGAGGCTTGGCTCTTTAGAAACTCAATTAAATGACTTTGCAATCATGTTGGGTCAACACAACAAGCAGATATTTAGGATGTCAATCATCATCTCTGATCTGCTGAAAAGACTTGAGTCAAAAGACAATCAGAATCTATAATCAATTTTCAATCAACAGGAGTTACCTATGAATGTGTATCAAAAACTCAATGAAGCTCGTGAACGCTTCCACAAGTCAAAACTCAACAAGTCTGGTCAAAACAAGTTCGCTGGTTACAAATACTTTGAACTCTCAGACTTCGTGGTTCCCGCCTTACAAATCTTCAAAGAAGTTGGTCTGACATCCATCATCAGTTTTGGTAAAGAAACTGCTGATATGCGTATTGTCAACAACGATAAGCCAGATGAGGTCATTCTGATCGAAAGCCCCATGTCCACAGCAGCACTCAAAGGTTGCCACGAGGTTCAAAACCTTGGCGCTGTGCAGACCTATCTCAGACGCTATCTGTGGGTGGCAGCACTGGAGATTGTTGAGCATGATGCGCTAGACGCCACAACGGGCAAAAAAGGTGATGGCCCTATCGTTCGTCCTACCAAAGTAGAGGTAGACGAATCACGAGAGAGCCTGTTACAAGATGTCGCAATCGCCATTCAAGACCGATTTGATGCCGATGACATCATTGGTGCATGGGATGAGTTCTCAGGTCTGACAGACGCTGATGAAAAGACTCATGTTTGGGGGCAACTGCCCAGTAATGTGCGATCAGCACTCAAGAAACACAACGAATCTTTGAAAGGAAAGTAAGATGGAACGACAAGCACGAGATAACTCAGGGGTTTTGTTCAAGAATGACAAGAAAGAGTCTGAGAAACATCCCGACTACAAGGGAAGCATGATTGTCAATGGCACAGACTATTGGCTCTCAGCGTGGATTAAAGAGGGTAAGAGTGGCAAGTTCATGGGTCTGGCACTGTCGCCCAAGGATGATCAGCCGCCTGCCAAGTCAACGCCTCGTCCTTCAAAGTCATTTGATGACGAGTCAGACCTTCCTTTCTGAGTTACGGGGGGAAAGCGGATACTGTGGTTTTCGTAGACGGGGAAATCCCAAATCTGGCAAGTAAGAACTCTGCCTTGCAATCACAGGCGTAGCGAGTACCCCCACCATTTCATAGGAGTCAATCATGTTCAATCCATTTCAATTTGTCAAAGAGAAGTTCGGAACACCTGTTCATCAATTAGTGCGTAGAGATGACCCTGCAACCTCTTATGAGGCGGCAGAGAAGATTGATACGCAGAAGATGGAGCAAGTCGTCCTAGAGGCCATTAAAGGCTTTCCAGAGGGGTGTATTGCAGATCAGGTCTTAGAGGCGTTGCCTCAGTATTCCTATTCAACTGTAACGGCTCGGTTTTCTTCACTTCTGAGGAAAGAGCATATAGAGATCATTGGGACTCGTCCTGGAAAGTCTGGTCGCCAACAACGAATCATGCGGGCTGTATGAATAAAGACGAATTGCTGATTGTGCGGGAGGCGTTGAATAGCCCCGTTGTCTTGACCCCGGCGCTGAAAACCACGCCGATGATCACCACAAAAGCCATCGCCCTGATCGACAAAGCCTTAAAACAACCAGAGCCAGAGCCTGTGGCGTGGATCAATTGGTGCGCGGCAACCGGGAAACGGTCGGTTAGCTTTGAGTGCGAAAGCGAACTGGCATCACAACCGCTTTACGAGGGCATTACTCAGAATACTCAATACCATTACTCAAAATTCCATTCGTGGTTTGACAGTGAACTCCATCGTCAGAAGTACACCCAAGACCATCCCGCATACCTTGCCGCACAGGAGGCATGGAACGCCGCAAACGATGCGGCGCATCACAGAATTAACCGTCTGAACGCAGAGATTGAAGCGTGGAAGGTGCGATTCAAGATTGCCGAGGATGCGCTTGCAAAACTCAATGGGCCGGAACAAAAGCCGGTGGCAACGATGTGGCAACACGGCGAGACAGGACGCACTCGCATCACCATGCCGGGCGACATTACGGACTGTGACGCTCGGTGGTTCAAGGTGTCTGACCTATACACATCCCCACCCAAGCGTGAATGGCAGGGGCTGACGCCGGAGGAGATTGAAGCAATGGGGCTGTGTGCGGCGACAAAAGCGGATATTCAAGACATCGAAGCCAAACTAAAGGAAAAGAACACATGACCCCACTGATAACCAGAATGGTCAAATTAACACCTGACCCTGAACTGGCGCAGTGGTTTGACATGGGCGACACAACCGAACGCCCAGCCGGTCATGTTCCAGACGCTGAAATGTTTTTTCTGCCATACAAAATTTGTTGTGTTGTCGGCAAGCAAAGTAACGGAACTGCGTTTGTATTGCGATTGCAAATATCGGATACAGCAGAGTCCTTGTCTGTGGCAGGCTTTGTAGTAGGTCAAAACGATGAATGGAAACACGCCATTGAGCCTTTTTTGGTTGTGCGAACAGACAATGGATTGCAAATATCAACCCTTGATGGTAGCGACCCGACAGAGAACAGCGAGTGGAAAGCAGTTTTGCAACACATTGAGGACTTTTTGTTATCGCTTCAACAAAAACGCACCTGCTACATTCCAACCCCAAGACCATCTTTTATTAACAGCAAAAGGGCCACAAAAGGCAAGGGGCCAGTGTTGTTTGACTGGCACACAGTCGAGATTGAACCACCAAAGACAAAGAACGACCACCAAGGCGGCACACACGCAAGCCCTCGCAGGCATCAAGCCAGAGGATATTGGCGCACTTACAAGTCCGGCAAGCGTGGGTGGGTGAAAGAATCTTGGCGGGGGGATGCAAGTAAAGGAACAGTTTTTAAGGACTATCAACTCAAGGAAAAAATATGACCAAAATTCAACCTGTCGCAATTAGTGACAAATACAAAACCGCCGCCGCAGAGATATTGCATGAAGCCTTGGACGAGAACCCTGACACTGTGATTGTGCTGTGTTTCTGGCGTGACCGAGGTCAATTCAAAATAAAAACATCGGCTATACCTGATCGTCTTACATTGATCGGTGCGATTGAAGAAGCAAAAAACAAAATCATCACAGATGGATACGCATAATGACCCAAAATGACATTTTTAGATTGGCAGTAGAGGCTGGCGCATATTGGGAACATGGCGACTGGAATATGCCATCAGCAGTAACCTTTAGCAAAGAAAGCCAACTTGTAAAGTTTGCCCAACTTATCTTAGGTCATGAGCGTGAGGCGTGTGCGAAGGTGTGTGAGTCCCGATACATGGGGGACAACAACCGCGAGGACATGGAAGCCAGACGCTGCGCCGCCGCCATCCGATCAAGGGGAAACAAATGAGTCCTGAAGCACTGATGATCTTCCTGATGTGCGTTTATGTCCCTATTGGGATGGTGATGGGTTTATTTGCTTTTGTTCAGATATTGGGGTGGATGAATGAGTAAAGATCAGGCACTTAGGCTGGCATTGGAAGCGTTGTTGGAATATCAGGATCATTTGCGTGGTCAAGCCATTGACGCTATCAAACAAGCCTTGGAACAACCAGAGCCTGTGGCGTGGACAGACATTGATTTCACGAACATTTACATCAGCGAAATGGTCGCCAAAGAAAAGAGTGCAGATGTTCCTCTCTACACATCCCAACCCAAGCGTGAGTGGCAGGGGCTGACGGATGATGAGATTGATCAAGGTTTACTGCGTTCCAATTACGCATTTAAGACGGCAGAAGCGTGGCGTGCTGGCGTTGTTTTTGCAATGACCAAACTCAAGGAGAAGAATACATGAAAGAGTGCCCCAAATGCAAACTGCAATGGCAAGAGCCATGTGAACAAACAGCCTGTATTGAACTGTTTGGTGAATGCATTTCATGCCGCCGTTTTGTGCTGACAGAAGATGAGGTCAAACAAATTCAGGAAACGGCTCACGGAATTAAGGGGGAAGCATGAGAGCAGACATCATCCAGATGGCAAGAGAGGCTGGCTTCAGTGTTGGCGTAACCGACCCTGTGATTTATGCGGCACATGAACGCTTCGCCAAACTGGTCGCCAAGAAGTGTGCCGAGATCGCAGACACGGCAGAACCCTATCAATCAGCAGATTTGATCAGAAAACATTTTGGAGTTGAAAAATGATCACACCTAAAGACCTAGATTTGATGGCAAAGTTGTATAACTGTAAGTTTTATGCTTTGCACAACTTCAAAAGAGCAATGGAACTTCAAGAAGACAACCACGCTTGTTTGGATTACTTGCTTGAATGGCAATTTTGCATTGATGAGGTGAATGAAATTTGGAAACAACTCAGAGATAAGAGCATTGTTCTGATGCTCATTGCTTGTGGTCATGCGGACACAAAATTATGAGAGGCGGAGCAAGACCTGGTGCTGGAAGAAAGCCAGCCAACTTTGACTATCAAAGAGCAATGAAACTTAGAGAGCAGAAACTGACCTACCAACAAATCGCAGATAGGTTCGGCATCAGCATCTATGCAATTACATGGTTCTTCAGGAAGCAGCGTGAAAAAGCCACACACACCTAAAATCAGACAGTTGCTAAGGGATAACCCCAATGGTCTGACTGCCAAGCAGATTTGTCAGGCCATTGAGAGCATGAGTCATCCCAAAGTAGCGACCAGTTCACTCAGGAAGATGCCAGATGTTTACATTGACAGATGGACAATTGAGCCTGGGTCAAGAGGTCAATACCAAGCGGTTTACATGGCAGTCATTCCACCCAAAGACTGCCCACACCCAAAAGATCGCTTCCCAGAGGTTTGTAAGACTCGGTGGGTAGATGTCAGGTCAGAATGTCGCTAAAACACGCTCATAGCGACTTTTACGGTCTGCCAAGCCTATCAATCCACCATTGATTCGCTTCGTCATACCCTCTATATCGCCTGTATCAGCGAAATCTGAGCATTTATTGGCAGTCCAGAACCATCCAGCACTCAGGGCAGCATATTGAGGCTCTAAAAGCAGGTCAGGAGAGCCTACAAGGTCGGTATTGAGGGCATTTCCGCACCTAGTGTAGTTATCCTTGCCTGTGAGCTGTTTTAAGCCCCTACCACGGTATTTCCAACCATCTCCAGACTCTACAGGGCCATTGCCCATCCGAGCAGAATAGACTACATTAGCAATGAGTTCAGGTTTGCGATGCAGTGCAAGGGCAAACTTGTTGGGCTTGTTTTTCCCATTTTCTTTGACAAACTTGCCATCTGGCCCCTTTTCGGCAAACCTATTGGGCCAAACGACCGCCATAGTCTCGGCAGAATAGTTCAAATTCTCAGTCAGAGCAGTAAATCCAGCCGATTCATGGGCAGTCTGAGCCAAGAATCCAGCAATCCTCTGGGGCGTATCAATGGCGTAATGCTCACAGACAACCTGGATGGCAGGGAGCCACTTATCAATCTCTTTTACGCCTGCAACCAGTAGTTGCTGATGTGTTGGAATCATTTTTTGTCCTTATTACGGCTACCCAAAGAAGAACCCAACAGGAATTGGAACATTGATGCCACCATCGTGCCCAGCACAAAACCTAAGATCGTGTCTGCAAAACGCACATTTTCGTCAGGAATGTCAGCAAAGGTGATGCACCCAATGTAGACAGCAGACAGGATAGACCAAAATGAGATGAATAAATAAACAAATCGGCGCACCAATGGGTCATCAGAGTCCATTGCCTTGAGTTGCATATTTCTTGCACCCTCCATGTTCTTCAGGTCAATCTCAGCCATGAATTCTTCATGCTTCATTGCTGCTTCTTTGAGTTTAGACACATCATCAGGGTTCATCTGGCCTTCAGGCTTGAGTTCTACCCCCAACTTTTGCTGAACATAGTCAACGCCTTTTTCCATGACCGCATCTGCCACTTTTGGCAAACCATTGGAAATCAGACCCGAAACAATACTGGCAATCATTGGTAACATGAGAACTCCTTAATTCAGAATGACAAATAAGCAACAGCCGATCAAAAGACCAATGCAGAATTGCTCAACAATCTTCACTTTTCAGCTTCTTTTGACTTTGCTTCTTCAATCCACTCAGGGGCTTTTCCACGACCAGTCCAAGTAGCCTTTTCTTCAGGTTTGTCAGGCTCTGGTTCTTTGGTCATAGCATCTTTGATCATGTCTTTGCCTTTTATCGCCAGCAAAGTGCCTAATGAGCCAAGTATGTATTTGCTCATGTCAGACAAAAGGAAGAAAAACTGTTTATCAGCAGGAGCGATGCCGTTCATCGGTTGCGGCACAAACACCAAACTGAACATGGAAAGACTCACCATGCAGACCACTGTAAAACAAAAAGTGGCTGCGATCATGAATTTGATCTTGGCTTCAATGGCTTCAGCGTTCATCTTTGCCTTTCGTTAATTCTGGCTTCATCAACTGGTCAGGACATTCCCCAAGAATCTCGCATTCAGGACGCTTGCACTCTGCCTTGTTCCAGTTCTTAGAATCCATGCACTGATACCTGTAAAACTCAGGCATATCGCATCCAGTCACGATCAGAGCCAACAATCCAACATAAAGAATCAAGATGGTGATCTGAGCAAGACGAATCATCACTTGTCCTTTGCCATCATGATGCCGTGGATTACAAGCCAAATTAGCGGAGGAACAAGAAGGACTACCAGACCTACGCCAATCGCAATATTGACCATCTGAGCCACTTTCTTAGCCTTCTTGATGGCAGCGTCCCTAGCCCTTCTCTGAGCCTCTCTCTGGGCTTGTTCGCCTTCCTGAACTCTCTTTTGGATGTTCTCCCAGATATCAGCATGACCTGTCTGGAAAAAGATCATTTTGAGTTCATCTTCAAACTTCTTCTGAGATAACAATTCCATCTCAATCTGGATTGCCTGAGCCAGTGATGAGCCACCCTTCTTTTTTGCTTCTTCTAGGGCTTTGACAGTTTCTTGCTTTGCCCCAAAGTATTGACCCAACATCGGGCCAAGTGAGGAAACATCATTGACAGTCTTTTGAGCCTGTTTAATGACTTGGACAGTCTTTTGAACTGCCGCAAACGCAGACAAAGCAAGAGTGATAGGTTCCATTTACTCAACTGGTTCAATTTGCTGAATGGCGCCACGAGCCGCACCAGTAGACAAGTCGTTTACAGCATCAGCAACCCACTGGATACCGTATTTTTTGCCAACATTAATGGCATCTTGAATCTTTTTCTGGTCAAAACCAGCAACTTTTGGTTGAACAGCCTGAAAAACTTTTACGGCATCAGACGGATTAAGCAAAAGCTCTTTTAGCTTTTCCTCGGTTTGTTTAGACGCTTGGTTTGCCCAATATTTACTAAACAAAGAGGTAATCGCATACAACGGGCCGGAAACAGGATTGTAAATACGACTAATGATTTGTTCAGGAGGAATGCCAGTAAGCGTCTCAATAGGAGTTTTTGGCACAGTTTCTCCACGGAAAGGCACTTGAGTGATATCTTTCAATAGCCTGTCAGAAACATTTGCAAAATCAGACACCTTTTGAGCATAGGTCGGGCCAAACACTCGGTTGAACACCGCAGCTTTGTTTCGATCAGAAAGCAAACCAATAGGGTCAGCACTGTTCACAATGTCATCCAGCATGAACGAGCGAACCGCATTCACAGCGTCTTTGTTCTGACCATAGCCAGAATTTGACATGAACTTGGTTGTAAAGTTCAGATCGCCATACATCTTGTTGACCAACTGTTGAGGGCTGGAAAATCCTTCTTTACCGAGGATTTGCTCACCAGCAACACGCTGGAAGTCTGCATTCAGACGATTCTTTTGGTTGATCAACGCCTGAACATTGTCAATAGAGCCACGGAGTTCGTCTTCTAGGCCAGGAACAAGACTCACGCCACCACGATTCTTTGCTAACCACTTATTAGCGGCTTTAGGATCAATGACATCATTCTTGAGAGCAGCCTTGGTAAAGCTATCAAGAAACACATCACGACACACTATCGTGACTGGGAAAC
>OGWF01000127.1_pt1 | contig 11886 bp, 15 predicted proteins | sample 1575951 | NCBI WGS metagenome assembly OGWF01 (sample SAMN07581523, study PRJEB24739) | freshwater metagenome | place: Singapore | collected 2015-01
TTCCGATCTAAGTCTCCTTTTTTTATCTTACATAATAAATAGTATGCTTAAAAGAAAAAAATCAACTATTGTTAAAAAATAAATAAAAAAGCCGCTACAGAAGGAGAAACTGTAGCGGCCCTATTGCAAAAATAAAACATCACTCAAACACTGAAAGAAGTATAGACTAGTTTTTATAGCTTGTCAAGTTCTATTTTATATTTACCTTCAAAATATTCTACTGACTTCTGTGCCTGCTGCAACTGTTTCTGAGATAACTTATCCAGGTTCTTTAAAATAAACTGAAGCATCTCTTTATCTTTGCCTGTTGCTACCTTCAGCAGTCTGTCTAATCTTTCTTTCATATTAAATATTTCCTATTTTATGCAGGTTCACACTTATGCACCATTAAGTGTTGTGCAAGCCGTAGGCTTTTATTACATTTATCTGGAGTTTTTTTATTTACTTTTTTGAGTCTAGCTGAAGTTTTCTTTCTTTTTCTGGATACAGGCTTAGGCTTTTCACTGTTCAGCAGTTTCTTTCCTGTAAATAAAAACTGATTATACCAGTGTAGTTCTCTGTTGTTTAAATCCGCTACTGATGCTACTACTTCTAATATTTCAAAAGATAAATCTGAAGCTGAGTATTTATTAAATCTATTCTGAAGCTCTTTACAGTGATGCTTCTGTTGTATCAGCTGAGATAAATGTGTCAACCATCTTGCTGCCACTGAAGAAGATTGTCCTATATAATATTCAGAAGTTGTTTTAATAGTTATAATATATATTCCAGGTATTGGTTTATGTCTCACTTATATCTCCCATATAGAATGTTAGCTGTTAAGATTAACATTAGCCGGATTTGTATTTACTAAGAGTGGTGCATCAGTTCTTTTAATAACTACTACCTTACCTTCAATGGGTTTTTCTTCTTGTTTCACTGTAGCATACACTAAGACAGCTACTGCTTTATCAGAATATTCTAACTTCTTTTTAACTATATCTCTAAGCCATTTCTGTTGCTTCTCAGAAATAACTTTAGGCATTTCTTTATAAAGATCCTTAATAAACTTTTCTTCCTTCTTATTTCTCTTCTTCATTATAACACTTTCTCCTTATGCTTCAGTCTTCTTTTATATCTTCTTCTTCAGTAATATTAAAACAGTTTAACTTTTAATCAGTGCTTCACTATAAGCACTATTCTTATATTACTTTCTTTTCTTTTATTCTTTATCCGTAGGATAGTGTTTTAAAGTGTAAGATTAATATATTTCCTCTAGAACCTATCACTGTTTAGCATCTTTCACTTTTCTTCTTTCTAACTTTTTTCTTTTCTATCTTCTCCTTGGAAGAGTGAAAGAGTGCTTTAACACTGTTGCTAACACTGACCAACCCTGCATACTTTTATCTGCAGGAAACTTGGTCATTATCAATATGTCGTTATCTAAGAAAGAAGCGCCCACGTTGGTATTTTCGAAAGTTAGAGCGGTATCTTTGTCAATAACAGGACTCTAGCAGGAAACTTACAAATACTAGAGACAACCCTAAAACGCCGGTCTACCGGACTTCTTACCTGTTACCTATCAAATCTAAAGAGCATATTGTTGTCGTGCAACACTAATAAATAGTATGTGATTTTGAAAACTCTCAACCACACCAAACATTATACACGAGATCACACGGGCTGTCAAGTGCATCTTCAAACTTTATCCCTGCCATGCACAACATACCAGCCCATAGTTTAAGGATGCCCCTAGAACGCACAGAAAAATGCCTAGAAAAAACGTTTTCACTTTACCCTACCTTGCACCCGTTTTTTTATTCAAGGCATTTTACAGGGCCGTTATGGATTTTCTAGAGGACCGAAACTATTTTGAATCACCATTGAAATATTTCTAAATCACATACTATTTATTGATGTAAGGAAATAAAAATGGTAACAATAAAACAAATAAAAGAGTTGGCATTAGTAGAAAAGAAATATACATCTGGATTTAAACAGTCTGGTTTGTTGCTTGAGACATTCGTTCAGCAGAAATATCCACAGATTCAGAAGCAACCTGCTTGTTCAGAGTTTGATTTTAAATACAATAATCTATACATGGATATTAAAGGATGCTGGGCAAGTGAATACAATGGCAACATCTTTATTGAATCTGTTCAGAATACAAAGATAGGTTCAATCCCATCACATGTAAAGAATCCAATCTGTATGTTTGTTTATGTAGATTATAATAATGGTGATATGTTTTTGATTAACTGGCCAAAGCTATACAACGATATTAAAGATTCTTCAGTTGTAAATGGTGGCTACAATGCCAAAGGCTGGATAGTCAATGTCAATGAACTAATGAAGCAGAAGCTTTGTATAAAGATCTAAGGAGGGATTATGATAATGGAAGATTTTTTTGAGAGACGCTTTAATGAGAAAAGATAATGATATCATATAAAATAACAAACAGTTTAGACCAAACACAAAAGTATTTCTTTCACAAAGAAGACAATAATCTTAACAGGCTGGATGGTTATTCATTCACAACATCAGATGGGCAGGAACTCTACATTTCATTTTCACAAGAGCTGACCATAACTGAAATAAGATTTTATAATAACGAAATAACCAAAGATATTATTTAGTAACTTTCTTTAAGAGAGCTTTCTTTGCTTCTTCTTTTGATTTCTCTTTTTCAGAAAGAACAGGAGCTGCAACACTAGCCCTGCCAATGTATTTAGATTTCTTTTCAATAGCATCTTCGATCATTTTCTTCTGTTGTTTCAAAACTTCTATTTCATTGTCTTTCAAAAAGGCTTTAAAAAGAGGATTCTCATCTTCCATTATAACTGTTAAATCTTTTTTTCTTTCAAGTTCATCAATATTATCTTTCATTATTTTTAAATATCTATCAAGACCAGATAAGCCTTCCATCTCTTTCATCATTTTATCAACAGGTTTATGTGGAATAGCACCTTTCATTTTAACTGCTTCTATTTTATCATAAATCTTATCAACTATATCGTTTGATTCTTTTTGAAACTTCTTGTTTTTTTCGATGTTGACTTTAATAGCTTCTTTAAAACCTTGATCTATAGCCGGATCAGACAACATTTCTTCGAGCTTTAAGATTTCTTCACCAGTCTTATCAGCTTCCATCTTAAACTTTTTTATTTGTTTTTCAAGTACTTCAACCTCTGAAAGTCTTTTTGGAATCTCAAATGGTTCATCGGCAATAGCTTTAGTAACACTTGTCACTTCTTTCGGAACAAGTTTATCTTTCAGATTTTTAGCAAGTCTTTCAGCAGCCTTTGTTTTTGCGGCAGCTTTCATACCAGTTTTACCAACCGAAATAGTTATACTCATAAGATCAAATGGATCAAACATTGGTTCTTCAACAACGCCTGATTCAAACATCTTTTTTTCTTTAGCTTTACGTTTATCTATCTCTTCAGTAGATACTTCGCCTTTGGTTTTTTTAACTTCTTCTGGAAGGTCAACATAATCCATTTTATTTAATCCTTTTTCTTTGTTCTCTTATCCCACTTAGCTGTCCATAAAGATTTTCTAATATCGACATGGCAGAAAGTATCGTAGATTCCAACACCTTTAAACTTAAGCTTAAGAGCAACTTTTGCAACTTCCTCTGGTTCCATTCCAGAAACAACTAAATCAGCCGCACGTCCATACTTATGTTGAGATTTAGGAGCACCACCAACAGCTTTATTTCTTTTGTCACATCTATACTGACTGATAACTGTAATCGGTTTACCAAGTTCTTTTCTAAGCTCTTCAAGTTTGGTACAAAGAAGTTTCAGATTCTCATAAACATCATTAGGAATATTGCAACCACATTTGCAAGCCATTTCACCAATAGTAAAATGCTCAGTTATTTTAAAAGATCTTGTTATTTGATTTACTTGCATGATTAGATCCTTGTAATAGTTGCAATAACTGCCGGGCTTGCTGGTCTAGTCGGTCCAGTTCCAGATGGGATTGTATTAATGGAACAATAGGTTGGTTGATCTGTGTACCATAACAGCTCAGCATACTGATTAGCTGTTAGGTTAAGAAATACATTTAAAGATAAAATAGCTGAACCATCCGTTCCAGCATGTTTCTTTGGTATAGTTACTCTAGAACGTGAATCACTCAGACTAGAACCAGTTACTGCAACCCACATAGAAATGTTATGTTCACTTGATGTATCAGTATTGATTAACTGCGCTGACCATTGAAGATTATAAGTTCCAGCAGTATCAACAGTTATGCGGGAACCAGATGTAATAGATACACCATCTGAAATGATTGTATTAGGAAAAGGAATAACATAGGATGATGTAGCGTTTGAAGAAGTTAGGCTACTTGTATTATTGAAGTAGCCACCATAAGTCTTATTAAGAGTTACATAACCACCTGAAACCTCAAAGTCAGCAGGTGACAGAGCAATAGGCATAGATTGTCCATCCATTACAACTGTTGCTCTATTAGCCATTATAGTTCTCCAACTGCTCTCAATGCTGCGGCAACAAATGATTCAGGATCTGTAACTTCAGGCATGTGCTGTTTAACCCATTTAACTTTACTATCAAATGTTTTACCACCATTCTTCTGAAGTGTCTTTCCAAGAATACGAAGCTTTGCTGCTTTTTTAAGATTCTCTTTCTTCATTATTTTATCCTTGATAGTAATGATTTAACTGCTTGTTTTCTTAATGTGCTTGGTCTTTTTTCATAAGACTGCCAATCATCATATTGTTTATCTACAACAACATCATCAATCGTGCCTTCTTTCTTATACTCTTCGTAATCACCTTCGTCTTGACCAATATAGATATTCTTTAAATCTCTAACTTTATTAGAATCTTTGTCGTCAATATTTCTTAAGGCTTCCTCAAATGCTTTGAACCTATCCTGTTTATCGCTCATAAAAATCCCTCAAAAATAAAAAGCACTTTAGGGTAGGTCGTTGGTGCCTCAATAAATAATCTCTTTTTCTAGACCCCTTAGCGTTCGTTTAAACGGTATCTTGACAAGGCTAACTACTTAGTGTAGACTTGAACAAACAGGAGAGTTAATCATGACAGTTGGTATCTACATAATCACAAACCCAAATAATCACACTTATATCGGTAGTAGTAAAAATATTGAAAGAAGATTTAAACAATATAAAGCTTTAAGCTGTAAGACACAGAAAGCAATATATGCTTCTTTAGTTAAATACGGCTACGACAATCACACATTCCAGATAATCTGTGTCTGTCCTGAAGATAAACTTCTGTGGCATGAACAATATTATGTTGATAACTTTCAACCTGAGCTTAATATAGCCAAGATTGTAGGCAGACCTGATATTAAATCAGGTTCTGAACACTATAAATGGAAAGGTGGTATTTGTTCGAATAAAAAAGCTTATAATAAACAATACAAACAAACAGAAGAATATAAAACTAAACAAAAAGCTTACAGAGAAATAGATAAAAACAAAACTAAAAAAAATAAACATAACAAAGCTTATATGAAAGAATATAGCAAAAGTGATGAATATAAGACTCGTAGAAAAATCTATATGAAACAATATCAACAAAATGAAGAATATAAACTCTATCAAAAAGCCTATAGAGAAAAGAAAAAGGCCGAAAAAACTTCCGGCCTCATCCCTGCTTAATCTTTTTTACTTTTTAAAGTAGCCGCTGTATCAACCGCACCTTCAGCTAATAGCCATACAGTTGCAACTTGAACACATTGATCTACGGGTACAATGCCAACTGCCGCAGCAGCACAAGTACCAAGAACCAATAAAAACTTTCTTGAAAATAACTTTCTTTTAAACCAATCCATTTTAAACCTCTTTTAATATAATAGACATACCATTATAACTGCGTCTAGTAATCCACCTTGTTCGCTTAAATAAATACTTGGATCTGGCTTTCCAAAAATAGGAAAGTAAAATGGTAATGCCTGAACGCCGTCAGTAGGATTACAATGAGGAAGTCTTAATCCGCTAGTAGATAATCCTGGATCAAATAATAAATCAACATCACTTGAATAGTTCAATGGATCACTATTATAAACTAAAAGTTCTACACCCAAAGGCATACCACGATTAAGAAGCTTCACTTGTGTTTTTATTTCAAAAAATAAACTTTCCTGTGAACCAGCCGGAACTGTCATACTAAACATATGTGTTTCTTGTGCATAAGCTGGAGCAAGTGCAGCTTGTTTTCTAGAGTTATCTGCCATGTTTTAATCCTTAATAAAGTAATCCGACTACAACACTTGCAGCAGATGCACCATCATTGTTAGTTAAATATAAACCATAAGTACTACCTGATAGTGGAACACCACCAAGATTAATACGATAAGGTAATCCAACTGAACCTGTGGCGGGAATATATGGTAATGGAATACCTGCTGAGCTTCCTGAATCTGTCTGAACAAATACGTTTGTTGATGGAGCCAATACACTATTTGATACTTGTAATACCAGAGCTTGCGGCATTTTAAACATAAGTGATGCAGAAGCATAAGCAGACTTTAGTTCAGAGAAAAGTTCTACAGATGTTGATGCTGAAATAGGAACGGCAATAAAAGTGCTTTCCGGTGTAATACCTGCACCTGCCATTGAAATACGTTTTGAACCGTCGATTGCCATTTTATTTATCCTTTATTTTTAATATCTCTAATGTGTTCTTTTAGATGAGTAATCTCAACTGCTTGTTGTTTTTGAGCAGCATCAAGAACATTAATCTTTTTCTCTAGGTCATCAACATAAGAGTTAACATTATGTACATCATTTTTAATATCTTTTATAGCATCCTCAAGGGTATCTAGTTTTGCAACCTTCTTACCAATATCAAAGATCTTTGTACCGATTGTAATAAGACCGATAACGATTGTTAGCAATAAGCCAATATTTGCAACACTAAACATTCCATTTTTCTCCTTGAGTAATAACTATAGTTCACACTTGTTAATCTTTCTTTCTATTCCATAGCTCACTAATCTTAGCTAGTTCTTCATTTAATAAACCGTCAATAAGATCTTTAATCGTTTCATATTGAGTAATATACAAATAGGCTTTTTGCTCATACTCTTCTTTACGAACTGGATCTGTTTCATTATCAGCTTGAGCTAATAGTTGTTGACTACGATTCTCTAGTGGCTTAACAAGATTAGCTTCTAACTCTTTCTTTGCACCAATAAGATATTGTTCAAAACGTGATTTGATTTTACCACCAGTTGCAATATTCTCTTTACCAGCTAATAGACTTGTCTTTTTCCATCCAGAGCCAACAACTTGAGATACTAAATATCTAACCATTGGCTGAACATCTGGTGCCATTTCACCTGAAGCAAAACCATATTTCCTTTGTTCCTTGGCATAAGGAGAAACATTCATTAGAGTTTCGCTATCAGTTGCTTGACCTAGCAATCCTGCCGCACTTAACAATAAAGATGCAGGTGTTTTGCCAATCCAAGCACCAGTAAACTCCTGACCTAATACATATGGATCAACAACTTTACCTTGAGCTTCGGAATCATTTAGTTTATCTAACATACTCACAATGGCGTTACCACCAAGACCAACCAATGAAAGAATATCTTTAGCTGAGAACTCTTCACCTCTAATGTCCTTAAAGAATAATCTAAGGCGCTCTTTCTCTTTCTTTAGTTCTTCATAATCAACATTGATGTCTTCTTGTTTTTGAGCCTTTAAGAATGGGAATAGTTTCTCTTTAAAAGTATCACTATTAGTAAATCCATAAGCACTCAATAGAGCTTGACCACCAAGTTTAGATAGAATATCTGTTGCTTTAAATGGAACAGTATTTGTAAAATCATTATAATAGATATAGCTTGGATCCATTAATGGACCAATAAGAACTGTATCTGCATCTTTTGGAGCAAATGCAACAGCACGTCTAACTAAATCTCTTATTTCTCTTTCGTCTTTTGTATCACCTTTTTGTTCAAGCATTGAGCCACGTAATGCTGAAACTAATGCAGCTTTTCTTGCGCTTTGTGCTGCTGCTGTATCAAGATTACGTCGAATAACCTTTGGGCTATTAGAAACAATATATTCAGAAGGGAATAGCGTATTACTAACTAAGCCTCGTTTAAAAAGTGGAATATCCAATGATTTTGAATACCAAGTATAGAAACCTGATAAGAAGTTAGATACAGGAAACGATCTTAGTTGTTTGTTAAAGTTTCCAACATCACCATAATCAAAGAATAGTTTATTGGCTTCAAAAGCAGCAGCTCTACCAAGAAGTTTACTAATCTCTGGAGATTCAATATTTCCAGATAACTTCTTTGTACCGAGAACTTGATTACCTTTCTTATCTAACATTTCGGCATCTAATCTATCTCCACGTTTTGTAAAGCGAACATCTGTATTCTTGCTTATTGGAGATTGAATATATTCACCATCTGAAAGTAGATCAATAGAATCACTTATTCTTTCATAAGTTCTTGTTGCTTCTTCAACTTTAAATGGAATATCACCAAGCTTGCTGTATTTATCTTCAAGCCACATCATAGATTTATTCCATGCGCGTCCAGCAAGATTTGCGCTATCTGATGCTTTTGTTGCGCCGATATCTTTAACAAGTTCAGTTGTATCAAATAAACCAGATCTATCTATTGCTTCATAAGCACGTCTACGAACATCTGGAATGTTCTTTCCACCTTTCTTAAACTCATTATACTCTAACGCAACATCCAATACATCTAATGGTTTTAGAATATTACCAGACTTCAAGCTTGATGCTAACATATTTGAAAGCATGTTATTTTTGATTGAAGGAAGTGAACGTGCTGTTAGATTTCTCTTTGCCATTTGAGCTAAAGCAAGACCTGACATTGGGGCTTTGCCTGCCATTCTAGAAGCAAACTCCCACTTATACGCATTATTAACTTCAGGTAGTGCATAGAGATTTTCAAACACAGCATTATCTGGTTGAACTTTTTTAAACTGTGTAATACGTTCGCCATCAAGTAAACTTTCAATATTTGATAGATCAGTTTTCTCCATACGCTCATATCTATCAGCAATAGAATCTATTCTTTTCAAGATATCGTTTTTAGGAATATTACTGATTTCTGCAATCTTATTAGCTGAAGTATCTTTAGTCTCTCTAATAATGTTTGCTAGCTTCTTTCCTTCAAATGGAGAAAATACAGGCAGTGCCTCATTATTTGCTATTACACGAGATAGGACACCCAAAGCATACACTTCAGGGTTTCTAATCTGATCTGGATTAATATTACCTTTATCATCTTTCTGAAAGAATCTCTGCGACTCTTGCTTAATAGCCTGACGTGTTTGATAATACTGTGCTTCTTGTGCAATCTCTTCACCAATATCAACTATTGCTCTTTCCTTTGCAGCATTAATAGCCTCTTTGTCATTCTCAAAAATAATATCTCTAACGATATCACCATTAAGAACTACATTTCCATTCTTATCTTTGATTTCAAAATCTCTAAGTTTAGCTGTATTATTCTCAACAACCGCTTCTCTTAAGATTGTATCGTTAAAGTCTTTTAGAATATTTCTTTTTTGTTCTCTAGTGAAACCGGTCAATCTCTTATCGATACTCTTTAATACGTTTCTTTTAAGCTCAGGGCTACGAAGTAATGGTAAACCTTTTGATAGCTGTTCATCTAATGCAAATGCAAATCTACTAGCTAGACGCTCTGGTGTTATTGCACCAGTTACATCATCTGGATAAGACTTAATAACTTCGTTAGCTAACTCTGATAGAGCTTTATTATACTTCTCATTTTTTACAAGATATTTAATAGGCTCACGTCTTGATACTTCTTTAACTTTCTGTTGTTCCAATCTCTGAACAGCACCTTCTGTCTTTGTTGGAAATAAAGGTTGTTTAAATGTTTCAGAAGTCAAAATATCAGCCTGCGTTTCAGGTAATCTTTCAAGTCTTTTTAGATAAGCTTGTTGGACATCTTGAATACGCTCTGGGCCTCTAGATAATCTACCTTGATCAGTAATAGAATAGAACTCTCTAGTTTTAGCAGGAGCAACAACTCTATCTGATAATACAGCAGATAGTTCATTAGTTTTATTTAAAATATTATTTCTTTCTTTTACATAATCGACAACATTTTCAACAAAAGATAACTTAGCATCTTTATTGAGTCTATCGAAAATAGCTTTTGGTTCAACTACTTGTTTTCCGAACTTAGTTTCATAACTATCTATTAGCGGTTTCCATTTATTATTTTGTTTACCTTCAAATAATCTAACTAGCTTTTGTTGCTCAACAAGTTCTGGACCGGTTTTTATAACATCAATATCACCATACTTTGCTTCAAAATAATCTCTTAGTTGTTTAGCATCATTAAGGGATACTATTTGTTTTGGATTAACACTTTGTCTAATAAAGTTTTCAAGTTCTTTAACTGGAGCATCGACATTTTCATTAAGCATTCTATCGTAAAGTTCAATAGCATCATTAATGCTATCAGGATTTACTTGTGGCTCAACTGTATCTTTTAGTTCTTCAACTCTTTTTTTACTATTTTGTAAATCATCATAAATAGCTTTAGCTTTAGCTCCAACTTCTGAAGCTGTATTAATATTCTCAAAACCTTCTTGATCAATAGAAGATAAATATTTATTCTTTACTTCGATAGGATTACCATCTATTTCAATAGTAATCAAATCATCTGGCTTATTACGAAGTGGATCGATATTATCAATATCTGGTCTAGTTTCTTCAACTAAAGCTGGTCTTTCTCTAGACATCTTAACAGAAGCTTCTTTAATAGCTGCTGCTGATGCTTCTGGTGTTCTTATTGTTTGTTCAATAAAAGCCGATGTTTCGGGCTCTGATGTTTTAAAAGCGTCTGAAAGAAACTGTTGGGTCGATGCACTATACTCAGACGCTTTTCTAGGAACTTTTTGTTTTAATGCTTCTAATGGAACATCTAAAGCTTTTGTAAGTTTATTAGAAATAAAGTTTCTGACAGGCTGCGGAGTTCCTGCTTTTAATGCCTTCATAGCAGGAGCAACTGTCATTATAAAATCAATAGGCTTATTCTCTATAGTATCAACAAAGCCACTCTCTTTAACAGCAGCAACAACGCCAATAGGTACACCTAATAAAGATGCAACTGTATCTTCTGCTTTTTTAACAGCTTCTTCTTGTCTCGATACTCCTTCCCTAACATTTATGCCAGCATAATAGTTAACAAGTTCTGCTAAGCCTAACGCTACATCTTTTGCGTTTCCAACAAATGCTGAGGGAAACTCTGCAACACGAACACCAAGATCTTTTTCAGATTGTTCTTTACCTTTTTGTTTTACTTCTTCAGCATAACCTTTAATAACTTCACTTGTTCTTGAAGCTGGAGCTGTCTTATCTATTCCATAAAACTCTCTTGCTTCACCCAATAAAGCACTACCTTCTTTACCAAGAGCATAACCTAGACCAGCAAGTTTTTCTATACTTGGACCAACTTCTAATCTCAAGTCTCTTTTTGTTTTATCTGTTTCTGGTTGAGCAAACTCTGGTAAATATTTATAAGCAGACTCAGGAATAAAAGCCTCAGCAACTTCCTGTGCTAAAGGAACTACAACTTTCTCTTTTTGCTTTATTTCTGTCTCAATAGGTTCTGGTACAGCTAAAGGAGTTCCACCAACTTTTAGTTGTTCAAGAGCTTCAACATCCATTTGAGGAGCTTTAAATGGAACTTCTTTTTTCTTAGATTTAGCAATAGCCTTATCAGCTTCAGCTCCATAATATCTTTTTGACTCAGCTTTATCAGCTTCACCAGCATAATACTTTCTAGAAGAACCTCTCTCTAAAGCTTTTTCATATTCAAAATCAAGATCATCTTCAGTTAATCCAAGTTTCTTAACATGCTCTTTTATGTCATCTACAGA
>OGWF01000128.1_pt1 | contig 11843 bp, 15 predicted proteins | sample 1575951 | NCBI WGS metagenome assembly OGWF01 (sample SAMN07581523, study PRJEB24739) | freshwater metagenome | place: Singapore | collected 2015-01
GTTTCCCAGTCACGATATGGGCTGAAGAGTTACACCAGTGCGGCATTTATAGTACAGAAGAATTAAAGTTGGTTAAAGATGGTCTTGGCAAAATATCAGATTCATATAAATCTGGTAATTTTATAGTCAAACCTGAAGAAGAAAATTGCCATGTTGCAATTGAAAATGCTCTTGTACAATTAATAGGAAATGCCGGTAAAAAAATTCATACTGGTCGCAGTAGAAATGATCAGTCATTAACAATGGTCCGCATGTTTATGGCTGATGCCTTAATTGAAATAAGCAATTCTGTCACAGAACTGTCTGATAAAATGTCATCTCAATTTTTATCAGACAGTGGCAGTGTTTTTATAGGCTATTCTCATATGCAGCAGGCAATGGCAACAACTATAGGCCACTATTTTTCGGCGCATTCTGAATCTTTACAGGATGACGCCGAACATATAGCATCAGTTTACAAGCACATCAACAAATGCCCTCTTGGTACAGGCTGTGGCTTTGGTTCACCTCTTGAAGTTGATAGAAGTTGGATTGCCAGACAACTTAATTTTCATGGTGTCCAAAATAATAGTTTATATTGCCAGAACAGTAATGGTAAATTTGAATTACTGTACATACAATCCCTATCACAGGTCATGTTAAGTCTACAGCGATTTGCAAACGACATGATAACATATACATCAAAAGAATTTAGTCTGTTTAAGATGTCAGATAACATTTGCCAGGATAGTGATATATCACCGCAAAAAAGAAACCCTGATGTATTTGAAATGATTAGGGCAAAATCAGCAGATGTGTTTGCACTTGAAGAAAAGATTAAATTTATTGTTAAAGGTATGCCCTCTGGTTACAACAGGGATTTACAAGAAATTAAAGCATGTATCGTAGACGCTTATAATATAGTACGCAATTGTATCTATATTATAAGCTTGTCACTGGAGCATATCAAACCAGACATGGAATCTATCTATAATAAATTGACACGTGATGTAGTTTCTGCAGATTATGTTGCAAGTATGTGTATAAAAGATAAAAATTTAAATTTTAAAGAACTGTATTTGGACTATTTGCATCATGTTGACGTATCACCACATGATGCAATTGCGCTGAGAGTGTCTAAAGGCTCGCCTTTTAATTTTTAATAAAACGATAAATATAAAAAATATAAAACGTTATGCGTCAACCGTCTCTAGAACAAACAAGGCTACAAAGTATTAATACATGGGCTGATTCTCAACGTAAAGCTTTACATGAAGCCGTTAAAAATACACCAGTTAACCCTTTAATTCAAGAAATATCACCTGCTACAGCAGCTGGCACTGGCACAGGCTCCGGCGGTGCTCTAGATGAAGATAATACAGTTAACAACTATGTTGTCAACGGTTATGTTGAAAATTACTTTGAGTAATATCTAACAGATTTAAAATAATTTTATAAAATGCCACTAATTTTAAGACAGGTAAAAGGCAGTAAGCTTACTATCCCTGAAATGGATGGTAATTTAACCTACCTAGAAAATACGGCAATTGCACCACTAACAGACACAGATGCAATAAATTTTGTTAATACTACTAATTATTCATTAAGTATGTTAAAGACTGCTATGAATAACTTAGTACTTAATTTAAAAGAGGCAAATTTATGGAATAAAATTGATGTAATATACCCATTTAGATCTGACGGTATAAATAACACAAGAGGATTTCAGATAAAGTTTAATCTAAAAGATCCGCAAGATTCAGATACTGCAAACAGACTAACATTTGCAGGTGGTATAACATATACTGCTGGTGGAATTATGTTTAACGGCATTAATGGCTATGCAAATACTCATTATAAACCAAGTGATGGCAACCAAAATAGCTTTCATATGTCAATATATTCACTTACAAATAGCAATGTTACTGTAAATGATATTGGTTCTACTGATAATCCACTTACTTCAGGCACTGCAATGTTAATTAGAGATGCATCTAATAATTTTTCATCTAGAACAAATCAATTTACATCTAATAGTGTTTCAAACCAAACAAGTTTAGGGTTATACTGTACAAATAGAACAGCTTCTAATGTTGTTAATTTGTGGAGAAATACTACAAAAGTTGTTAATGCAACAACTGCTAGCACAACGCCAAACAGTTTTGACATTTATATTGGTGCTAGAAATGACGGCGGTACTCCTAGTTTATTTTCTGCCCGTGAATATGCATTTGCTACAATAGGTAGCGGTTTAACCGATGACGAATATGGAAATATGGCTTTAATAGTTCAAAAATTCTTATTTGATACTGGAGTAATTGTTTATAGATATGTTTAAAAATAAAATTTAATATGACATTTGTATATTTACTTAATGAATCACAAAAAGATAGCTTAGTTAATAAAAAGCTTTCTGAAAACACATATTTTTATCCAATACAAGACATAAATGATAATTGGGTAATTAGTCAAGAGGAGGTTAATAATTGTACAAATGAAGAGTTTTTATGGGTTAAAGAATTATCATTAATTGAATACTTACCTAAAAACTAATAAAAATAACTTTATAAAATGTCGCTATTTTTAAGACAAGAAAAAGGAAGTAAATTAACTATCCAGGAAATGGATAGTAATTTAGAGTACTTACAATCAAATGGCTTTATTGATGGAAAATATACACAATCGATAACTGGAACCGGTACTATACTCAGTAGTGAAAATATTGCAGTACGACAAACTATTGGTGCTGCAGTAGGTACATATATAGTATCTCCAATTGGCGGTTCTGGATCTGGCGCAACTTTTAAATTAATTTTAGTAGACACTGGTAAAGTAGTACTTGAGTCTGGTTCTGTCATAGATGGTGGCAGTGGATATCGAGTCGGAGACGTATTGGAAATACCTACTGATATGTTAGGCGGTTCAAAACCTAGTGTAGGAACATGGACTTTCACTCTACGTGAAGGTTCGGTTTCGGCATCCAGTAGTTCCAACATAACTGTCTCTCCCACTTCAATTAATATAAAATCTATACAAGGTGATGCAAACGGTGAAATAATTAATCTACTAGACTTATCATGTGGTGATTTTTCGAATGCTGCTGAAGGGACATACACCGTATCGCCTCTACCAGGATCAACTACCGGAGGAACTGGGTTAATCTTAGAAGTAGTAGTTATCCAAGGGATTACTTCTACAGTAGAACTACCAACGTATACAATAGATTTTTCTTCGTCAACCATTGTTTCACCAGGTTCAGGATATTCAGCAGGTGATGTTATTGTTTTTAATACTGATCAGTTAGGAGGATCAGATTTAAAGAGAGGCACTGATATACAAATTAGACTAGCAGACGGCTCAGTATCTACAAATATTGAAACTAGTATTGAAGTAACCCCTAATTTAATAATTTTATCAAAACTACCTACTGAAGATCCTGGTGTCGCTGGTGCTCTTTGGGTAAATATGGGAGTATTATCAGTAAGTACAGGTACAATATCTGATCCATTATAAAAAAACTTTATAAAAATGCCATTAATAACAAGACAAGGAAAAGGTAGTAAACTTACCATTCAGGAAATGGACGGTAATCTACTTTGGGTTAATAATCTAACCGAAGTAACATATGCACAGTTAGCTAACTTGGCTGGAAACCAACAGTTGGTACCAGGACAATACTATTTAATAACAGATTTTAGAACATGTTATGATAGACCTGAATATGATCAATACAAACAACCTATTGCAGTTTCCCAAAATTCTTATGTAGAAGGAGATATTGACCCTATTATAGTATTAGCCACAGCAAATGACAGATTATCAATAGATGCATATCAACCAAGTTATCCATTTGATACAATTAAGTACAACCCAGAATATAATCAAACAGAATCTGGAGGTCCTGCTTTTGGCAGAATTATTGAAAGAATTGATGAATGGGGTAATCGCTCTGATTATGATCATCGTGAAATTACATTTAAGAGATACTTATTAAGAACTTATAATAGACTTAATCCTTTACAAGGAACAGTACAATTACAAAGCGATGGTACCGTACTTGGTACAAATACACTATTTACCAATCTGACACCAGGTAGTGTAATTGCCATTAGATTTAGCAATGAAACATTTTATGAAATCGTTTCAATTGCTGATGATACTACAATGACCGTAACAGGTTCAGTTATTACAGATACTGGAGGTGGAGGGTATCAGTTTTTTATTGCTGATAGCTGGGCTTATGATAGCTATTATCCAAATAATATTAATGGTAAAGATGATTTTCAATTATACCACACATTTGAACCTGCATTAACTGGAGATGGCTGTATTAATGCATACATTGGAGATCATTCTAAATATTTTTTAAATGAAGGTATAGGAGACTTCTTATTAGCTAATAATGTTCTTAAAGATGGCCGTTATGAAAATAATACCATAGGTGATAGCTCTTATAACAATACTTTTAATGATGACTGCACGGCTAACAGAATAGGTTATGGTTTTAGAAATAATATTACGGATGATGACTTTGATAATAATGTAATTGGCAATTACTTTAGTAATAATATCATCACTGCTAATTTTTATGATAACTGTGTTGGTAATCGTTTTGAAGATAACATAATCTTAAATTCTAGTTTTTGGAGAAATCAAATTGGAAATGATTTTAATTTTAATTGGTTAGATGGAGATAATGGATTTGATTTTCAAAATAATCAAATTGGTAATCAATTTAATGATAATACTATCTATAGACCGTTTTATAAAAATATTATCCTAAACGGTTATAACAATAATCAATCGTGGGAAGAAGTACAAGGAAATAAAATAGGAAACGCTTTTAACCAAAATAATATTTACTCACAATTTTATGATAATGTAGTCGGAGATTACTTTCAAGGTAATACATTAAGTGATATTAATAATATAGGTTCATATGCTTTTAGAAATAATGCAATTGGCTATGATTACGAAAATAATACAATCGTTGGAAATTTTTTCAATAACGAAATAGCTAATAATTTTAGCGGTAATACCATTCAAAATAATTTTGCATATAATAAAATAGGTTCAGAGTTTCAAAGTAATACAATTAATATAGATTTTGGATTTGGTGGATCACAAGCTAGAGGAAATACTATAGGAAATGTATTCATTGGTAATACTATTGGAGAATATTTTTACGATAATACAATTTGCGATAATTTCCAAAGCAATATAATTCTTGATGATTTCAGATTTAATAATGTAGCATACCCAACTAGCGGAACAGATTTTACTTTAGCTACACATGTTTATGGAGATTATAATTGTAGAATATTAAAAGGTAGTGATGCTGGTAACTTTTTAGAATATTTTGATGGAACTGGTTTACAGTATGTACCAATAGCTACATAGTAACTTATATTTATAAAATGTTATTTAAATTTATAAAAACCTGCCACAATGGCAGGTTTTTTAGTTTAGTTTAGTATAAGTTTTATTAACTGTTTATATTTACGGGCAACTGTCACAATTAAACAAAAATAACATTTCTTGTATAAGCTAAAAATAAAATATGTTAGCAGAACAATTTAATAAATTAGTTATTTTTGATATAGAGACAGCGAGAGAATATGAATCTCTTGATCAAATGCCTGAAGATAAAATTAAACTTTGGTCAAAAAGATGTACATGGCTTAGAAATAGGTATCCTGAGAATGTTAACATGACTGACGAACAACTTTATATCGATAAAGCTTCTCTACATCCTGAATTTTCAAAGATTATCTGCATCAGTATAGCTCAGATTAAGGACAGCGGTAGTTCAATAACAATAAAGAGTTATCACGGTGACGAAAAGTCTATCTTAACAGATTTCTTGAAATTAAATACAGCAATTCTGTCTAAGATACCAGGTGCACAATATTGCGGTCATAATATTAAAAGATTTGATGTACCATTTCTTGCAAAACGTATGATTATCAATGGCTTTAGTATACCATGGAATTTTCAAATATTTAAAATGAAAAGCTGGGAAATTCCATTCCTGGATACAAGTGATATTTGGTCATTTGGCGCATGGCAAGAAAGCTATGTTTCTCTTGAACTTTTATGTAATAGTCTAGATGTACCTACGCCAAAAGATGGCATGGATGGCAAAGACGTGGGTGAAGCTTTTTACTCAGGTAGAATACAAGAAATTGTGGAATACTGTGAAAAAGATGTTGAAGCTACATGTAAAGTTTTAATGAAATTAAGTAATTTAAATATTGATGTGCATGTAGATAGAAGATAACAGCAAACATCTTTTATTTTTCAAATATTATTTGTATATTTACAACATGAAAATAACGTTTATATCAGATTATTTTAAGATATATAAACATAAAAACTATGATTATCTATAAAATAACCAATTTAATAAACGGTAAAATTTACATAGGAAAAGATACTAAAAATAACCCAGATTATTTAGGTTCTGGTGTTCTTTTAAAAAAAGCTATTTTAAAGTATGGTAAAAATAATTTTAGAAAAGAAATAATTGAAGAAATTTCAACAATACATGAATTAAATGAAAGAGAAATATACTGGATTGATAAATTAAAAGCATGTGATAAAAATATAGGTTATAATATAGCTAAAGGTGGAACTGGTGGAGATACTTATTCTGAAAATCCTGACTATAATAATATTATTGAAAAATTAAAAAATAGAAAACACACCGATGATACTAAGAAAAAAATTAGTGAAAATAATTGGCAGAAAAAGGGTCTAGGTGCAAATACAGGTAAAAAGTGGTCAGATGAGCATCGATCTAAAATGGAAAAAATTGTTTTAGAAAAAGGCGGCTTTTTTAAAGGAATGAAACATTCTGAAGAGTCAAATAAAATGAATAGGGAAAAACACATCGGGAAAAAAGCTTCACAAGAAACAAAAAATAAAATGAGTGAATCGGCTAAAAAAGTAATTCGGAAGGAACACATTTGCCCACACTGTAATAAAAAAGGAAAAGGAAATGCTATGAAACAATGGCATTTTGATAATTGTAAAACTAGAAAACAAAATTAAAATGCTTATTTCATTTATTTCTGATACACACACGCATACTCCTGATGTCAATAAAATGGTTGAAGGCCGTGATATGATTATACATGCTGGTGATATAAGTTATAGAGGCACGACAAAAGAGGTAGAAAACGCCCTTGATTGGTTTTCAAACCTGGATTTCAAACACAAAATTTTAGTACCAGGTAATCATGATTTCTTGTTTGAAGTGGATTTTAACAAAGCTTTAACAATGTGTCAATCTAGAGGAATTACAGTTTTAATAGATAGCATGATTGAAGTCGAAGGTATTAAAATATGGGGATCTCCAATTACACCCTGGTTCCATAACTGGGCTTTTAATCGTTTCAGAGGATCTTCAATCCAGGCTCACTGGGATAAGATTCCTGAAGGTATTGATATATTAGTCACTCATGGTCCACCTGCTTATATCGGTTCTCTGTGTGAAACACAAGAAGGTGAAGATGTGGGTTGCCAGGACCTATATAATGCAATAAGACGTGTTAAGCCAAAATACTGTGTTTTTGGTCATATTCATGAAGGGTATGGGATGAGAGAATTTGATGGCATTAAATACATCAATGCAAGCTACCTTAATAGAGCATATAAACCTACTAACCTTCCAATCGAAATTGATTATGCAGAATGATAAAAAATACGTCGGTGTATTTTTGCCGCCTTTTTATGACATCGACGAATATTTTGAAAGCATAGGTTTCGAATCCTCTGGTTTAACTTATACAAATGGTAGATGTAAAATAACAATAGCAGCCGGTTACTTCTGTTGCATAGAAACAGAAAAAGATTCAAACACAGGCACAACTCTCGAGATAATTAAGTGCCAATTATCATTTTTACCAGACATCTGGTTAATGAATTATTTACTACTTGAAATCGGCTTCATTAAACAAAAAAATTAATTATGAAAAATTTATTTTTAAAACTGTATTCAAAGCTAGCTATGTTTACAACCGTGGTGAGTTTAAGAAAAATAGTATCACGTGGTCTTATTGCCACTACTGTTTTTATTTTAGTTTTGGGTACATTCATTGAAAATGCAGCAAAGAACAGACAGTCAACTTCAGTAGTTGTCCAGCAAATTGATTCATCTGTAATTAATAAAACAGACCATGAATCACTTAGAGCTACGGCTTATCGTGAATCTGGAATCAAAGTCCCGGAAGGTATTCCATACGAGACTCTTAAATATATGTTTGATCGCTGTGAAGAAAAAGACATACCTGTTTCAATTTTCTTTAGGCTTGTATATGCTGAAAGTGGCTTTGATTCCACTGTAACATCATATGCCGGTGCTACAGGCTTTTGCGGTATTATGCCACAAACATTTGATATTTGGTCTAAAAGATTAAACATATCTGGAAAAACATGTAGAAACAACATACTTATTTCAACTGAATTATTACGTTATCTTAATGATAAATTTAAGCACATGGGCGAAAGAAGAAGTTGGGAATTGACACTGGCATCATATAACGCTGGAATCGGTAGAGTTGCAGCAGCAGGTTATAATATACCTGATATAAAAGAGACGCATAATTACATTAGGATAATTTTAAAATAACAGTACTATGAATTACAGAGATTTAAGTATACCGGCAAGAATTATTACAGAACTAGAAGAAAGTGAACCATCAATGGAAAAAAAAGACAATCAATACGTACAGTGGTCCGTTTTGCCAAACGGTGTTTTTGTACCTGCACAAAGGACAGTAACAGAACTTGAAGCAGGTTTGTATGAATTAAGATTTGACAATGGGCTTGGTACATATGTTATGGTCAGGCAAAATCAAAACACGGATGAATTGTTCTTTTTACCTTCAGTAGAAATTACAGAAGTTATCGATGACATCAAAAAGTTTTGGGAAAAAAGAGATATCTTTTTGAATTATAAATTTGCACATAAACGCGGTATCTTATTATATGGCGAACCAGGTTGCGGCAAATCATGTATTATTCAGTTATGCATGAAGCATATTATCGATGAAATGAACGGTATTGTAATCAACATTAAAGACGAAGATGATGTAGATGCATATATTTCATTTATTCATAACTTCAGAAAGATTGAGCCTAACAGACCATTGATAGTGATTATGGAAGATCTAGACTCAATTATGGGTGAAGACAAATATTCTACATCTCGTGTTTTAAATATCCTGGATGGAATCAAACAAATTGAAAACGTTGTTTATATTGCAACAACTAATTATCCTGAAAAGCTTGAAGAGCGTGTTACAAATAGACCAAGTCGATTTGACAGAAGATATAAAGTAGAACTACCAGATGACGAAATGAGAAAAGCTTATCTGCTTCACAAGATACCTGCATCTGATATTGAAAATATTGATATTGATAAATGGGTTAAAGACACACAATCAATGTCATTGGCTCACTTAAGAGAACTTGTTATTTCAACAATAGTGTTAGGTAATACATACAAGGAAACAATTGATAAACTTAATAATTTGAAAAAACGACCTAAAGGTAAAGAGCACCCAAAGGTTGGATTTGGTAGCTAATGCTGCATTTAGACTAATATATAGTATATAAATTAAATTAAACTATCATGATCGAGAGATTTAGAAATTTTAAACCAGAAAATAAAATCACTGAAGTGAAAAAAATCAATGAAGCCACAGAAGTAACCATAACAGTTGGTGAAAAGGCTAAAAAGCCAAACGTATTACCAAATGAGGTAGTTAAAACAATAAACGAAAGAATTGGTGATGAGTATACAGCTCACTATTACTATCGTAATGCTGCTAACTGGTGCAAAAATGTAAATTATAAAAAAGCTGCAGCTTTCTTTGAAGGCGAAGCAAATGCTGAACTTGAGCATGCTAAAGGTTTACAAGACTATTTGAATCAATGGAATATTATGCCTGAGATTCCTTCAGCTCCTACCAGAATGGAATTCAAAAGCCTAGTAGAAGTTATCAATGGTGCATATGACATGGAATATGACCTTTTTGAAAAATATTCAGAAGCACAAAAAATGATGTTTGATGTACATCCTGCTACATTTAATTTCATTCAGGGTTATGTTGACATTCAAAATGAATCAGTTGCTGAATTTTCAGATTTATTAAATGCTATTGAGCTCGTAGATGAGAATAATAAGCTTGATATCCTTTATTTTGAAAATAATTATTTCGGATAATCATTATGTTGGGTGATCTAAAAAATAAAATCCTAGAAAAGTCTACAGCTTTAACAAATCTCCAAAACAGGAAACGTGAGCTGTATGCCATGAGAAATTCACGTAAAGTTGCTTTACAATGGTCTGAAAGTGACGAACAGTCTTATAACGAAAGTATGACTGAGATCAATCAGCAAATTGCAAATACGATAAAACAGGATTTTGATAATAGTTCGCTTAAATCTAAGATTGAAGCTGAAATTATGGAATTAGTAGACAAGTCTTCTGAATCCATACAGAGACCTTAAAAATTAATAGTTAATTGTGAAATTAAAATCTTTTAGTGAATTTCAGGTTTCTGAAAGTTTTAAATATCATTTAGATAACGGAATCGGCATATCTGATTCCGTTTTTCGTCTTGGTAGTGATGCGTTTAAAAAGCTATTTGAAGAAACCAAAAAGTACTGGGATGAAGATAACGTCATTTTAAATGATAAAGAGGCCTGGATGGTTAAAAATCTAGAAATTGGCAAGAAGGCAATATATCAAGGACGTGAAGTTGAACTTGACACACCCTCAAGAGGAGGTGATCAGAAGTTTATAGTATACCACAACAGCGGCCGTAAAGATAAAGAAGGCAACATAATTGCCAAGAAAATCGAATGGGGCGATAAAAGTGGTTTAAGTATCAAAAATGACGATCCCAAAGCAGCAGCCAGTTTTTGGGCAAGACAGCAATGTGATACCAAAGCAAAAATGGATCCTCTGACTAAAGGCTTTTGGGCATGTTACGGCAGCGCACTTTTCCACAAACAGCTTGGTTTACAAAGTGATGCACCTTGGTAGAATATGTTATGCACCAACTCTTTTCAATATATAAATGAAAAGATGTACTATGATAGTGTATAAAACTACCAATTTGATAAATGGTAAAATTTACGTAGGCAAATATGAAGGTAATAGAGAAAATTATTTAGGCTCAGGTTATATTCTTAAAAAAGCTATTAAAAAATACGGCAGAGAGAATTTCAAAAGAGAAATTATCGAGAGATGTAATAACACTAAAGAGTTAATAGAAAGAGAAAAACATTGGATAAAAATCTTTGACTGTACAAATCCTAAAATAGGATATAATGTTGCCGAAGGAGGAAATGGTGGAAATACATATCTAGGAAAATCTGAAGAAGAAGTGTTTGATATAAAAAGAAAGATTTCAGATTCTGGAAAAGGACGTGAATTTTCAGAAGAACATAAAAGAAAACTTTCTGAATCTGCAAAGAAAAGAAAAGGTAATAAATCCTGTAAATACAAGGGTATGAAATATGAAGAATACATGCCAAAGGAGAAATCTGAATTGATAAAATTAAAAATATCAAAAACATTAACTGGTAGAAAAATAGAAGATATGTTAGGTGAAGAAGGTGCAAAATTAAGATCTAGAAAAATAAGTGAATCTATAAAAGTAAATACTAACAAAAGGCATTTAGAATTAGTTGAAAGATATAAAATACTTAATTTAAGTAACCTAAATGATAGGCAAAAATGCAATGAATTAGGAATATCATATCCAACATATTTAAAAATTAAAAAGCTGGCAATTAGATCCCAGTCTTTTCAATAAGCAACTTGGCCTGATCTATCGTGACTGGGAAAC
>OGWF01000129.1_pt1 | contig 11807 bp, 17 predicted proteins | sample 1575951 | NCBI WGS metagenome assembly OGWF01 (sample SAMN07581523, study PRJEB24739) | freshwater metagenome | place: Singapore | collected 2015-01
AATCCGATACGGACAGGGAAAGGTTAGGTATGGCTTTAATTGAAAATGAAGAACTGAGTCAGCAAAGTGAATTAGAAGCTGAAGAACTCAAACAAGAACCTGCTGCTCAAGAGCAACCAAAAGTAGACGAGCTTGAGACCTACAAGGCAAAACTCGAAGCAGCAGAGTCCTTAGACGCTCTTAAAGCAGAGTTTTCTCCGGCCTACAAAGCTATGAAAGACAAGCCAGAGATCAAAGAACTCGTAGGCGTTTACGAAGCCAAGAAGAAAGCACTTACGGAAGTCAAATGAACCTAGACCGATTTGAAGAAGGCTTGATCGACGACATCCAGACTGACCGCTGCAAGAAGCTCTTGTGGTCGGTCATCAACCTGGCAGTTGAAGATGCGTGCCGCGCTCCGTACAACAAAAAGCCAAGCACTGAGTCTATCACCGCGATGCGGTTTTTAATCGGCAACGGCAAGGAAGCTGATCTCGATTCTTGGCTAATGTGGCTCGACGTAAACGGTCCGGTGTTTAGAAGGAGACTCTTGGAAGCGATGTTCTCGGATCACCACGATAAGTTCCCAGACATGGCAAGAAGGGCTTTCAGAGCAAATTACAACTGGTGGAGGCTCAATGCGACTGATTTTAACGACTGAGAATGACCGAAGGAGGGCCGTAGAGGCTCTACAAGGCGCTGAATTAGGTTACATGGTAACTATTACCAAACCTCCCAGAACAGCGGCTCAGAATCGGTTTTATTGGGCGATTCTAACTGCGTGTTCTGAACAACTCATGAACCAAGAATATACCCAAGACATCTGGCATGAGTGGGCTAAGACTCGATTTCTTCCTACACGGATCGTAGACCTACCTGGCGGCCAGGTGAAGGAGATAGAACCGAGCACCGCTTCTCTCACGGTCTCTGAGTTTTCTGATCTTGTAGAGCAGCTCCTCCAGTACGCGTTGGAGAAAGGCTTGATCTGGACTGATGAGATGAAAGACGCTGAACTCGATTTAAGGAAAATAAATGTACATAAACAAAAAGCTGCTTGAGGCTTGCAGGCATATCCCCTGCGGGTCTTGTTTTTGCGAAGATGGGACTGTAGTAGCCGCACACAGGAACCAAGGAAAAGGCATGGGCATCAAGGTATCTGATGCTTTAGTAGCATCCCTCTGTTACAGATGTCACACATACTTGGACCAGGGAAAGGATATGTCTCGTGAAGAACGTCGAGACTTCTGGAACCAAGCGTACATAAACACGATGCAGGCAATGATCGAACGAGGATGGTTAAAGGTGCAAAATGGAACAAAGAACTGAGGATTGGTACAAAGCAAGACTAGGCCACGCAACGGCTTCTAGGGCTTCAGACGCGATTGCAAAGCAAGGTACGGCTACACGCAGGAACTACGCAATCCAGCTCGTCACAGAGCGTTTGACGGGCTTACAGGGCGATTCCTTCACGAACGCGGCTATGCAGTGGGGTACAGAGCAAGAGCCTATCGCTAGGGCCGCGTATGAGCAGGCTACAGGCTCGATTGTGGAGCAGACAGGCTTTCATAAGCACAAGAGCATAGAATGGCTTGGAGCCTCTCCTGACGGGTTTGTAGGCTCAGGGCTGATCGAGATCAAGTGTCCCAACAGTAACACTCATGTTGATTACTTATTAGCAAAGGAGGTTCCCACTAAGTACAAGTCTCAAATGCTCACTCAAATGCTCGTGACAGGAAGAACATGGTGCGACTTTGTTAGCTTCGACCCAAGGCTTCCAGATCACTTGCAGTTATTCATTGTTAGATACGAACCAAAGCCAGAGGAGTTCAAGATCATCGAGCTACAACTCACGAACTTTCTAGCCGAGGTTGCAGAAATTGAGAAATCGTTATGCCAAAAGAACTAACCGGAAGTATTAGCAAGAACAAGAAAAAAGAAAAAGACGCTCACCCTGATTACAGGGGGTCAGCGACTATCGGAGGGATTGACTACTGGATTTCAGGCTGGGTCAACGAGGGATCGGATGGAAAGTATTTAGGGTTGAAGTTCCAGCAAAAAGATGGAGAGTCAAGACCGACAAAACAAGACGATGACGATTCCGTTCCATTCTGAGGAAATAGATATGCACCTAAGCAAACACCAAAGCCTGTTAAGGCAGGCATACATCATCAGACCTAAACTCATAACTGATGATTCTCCTGCGCTTGATAAAGCGATCAAGACCATCGAGAGCGAGAATCCCAGTGCCTTCTGGAAAGAGAAGGACTTTGAAAAACGGAGGTTCTATCATGCACCACGGCCAGGCACTCCTTACGCGTCTGCTACTCATGCGTGGCCGAAGGAACTACTATGAGCAACTGGAAAGAGTTAATCGAGAATCAAACGAGGAAAGAGCGGTTCAGACCCGTCGAGGAAATCTGGAGGGAGCGCGGCTGGATTCCACCATCAACAGAGTGCCCAGACACAATGGCAAAACATAAGGCTTTTAAGGAGTGGTCGATCCGTGGCATCGTGGATCAACCTTATCAAACAGGTTAAAAGTTCTGACGTTGAGGAGATAACGGCAGCGTATAACCAAGCGTTGCCGTTTGTCGTTCAGGACTGGGCAAAGATGATCTTAAAGTTAGCTAAAAGCAAACGACTTCCGATCATCGAGAAGATCGACAAGGTACACGGGGATAAGATCGGCCAGATGGTGCGAGATGAAGTTACCGCGCAACACAAAAAACCTAAGACTTAGCTGGAGGAACAACACCCTTAACGCGTTCAAAACTCCTCATTCCAGCAATCCCCAACATACCACTCAAAATAACCCAGAGCGCGTCTGTGTCGAGCATGGGAGGAGGCGATACCTCACGAGGAACATAACCATCGGCCTGCAACCAAGTCCACGCCCAAACAAGTAAAGGGTAAAGAAGGAACTGGTAGAACATCGCACCAGCACCAACCCAACCGACAGCAGGCCTCCAACCGGCAACGAATAAGTTTTGGTTTGCAGCTTCGACCTTATTAACTTCCATCTGGCCGAGGTCGATAGCCTGGTCTATTCTTTTAGCTTCTAACTCAAGCTGCATCCGCTCCTTGTCGGTTGTTATCAAGTCCGATGCGACCTTTCCGACACTTTCAATCACCGACCCTATGCCTAGAAAGTTCATAATTTCAGCGTCCGATTTAGCCAACCTAATAAGAACTTCATCTGGCTTCTATCCCTGGTAACGATGTCACGATAACGAGCGATCTTTGCGAGCGCGTAGTAGGCCACAAATAGCTCAGGATTGGCTTGGTTGAGTGCAGATATAGTCTTAGGGCCGATAACGCCATCTGGGGCCGTTTTGACGCATATCTGGGCAAGTTTGATGGATACGGGTACGCCAGCATTGACAGCAAAGTTAAAGAGAGACGAGGCTATAACGTCATGCGTTAAGTCATCGCCTTTGATCTTGTCCCAGAAGTTCTCTTTATAGAAGTCTCGGACTAACTGTGTCGGAGGTGTTTCCTGGTAGTCGATATGTTGCCAGCCCTCCCACTTGGGGTGCATCTTGCGAGCAATACCAGCGTAAGTTTGACCGCCTCGGTCTCCCTGGACTTTGTGAAGGACGTAACCGCCTTCGTCCTCCATCATCTTGTCGTAAGCAGATTCAAAGTTAGCCAACGGCTTGACCCCTAAAGTACGCTGTCCCATCGATAACTTCGACGAGTTCAGGAGGCAAGAGTAAACCATCCCTGAAACACAAGACAGCAAAGCCTTGACACCAAGGAACAGGGTTGTCCTCGATGTAAGAAAACTGACCACCATCAGGATTTGCAAGCATCCCTGTAGATACACCGTATCTACGTCCTCGATAGTCGCCCCATCCTTTGACTTCCAAAAGATGGGTATGCCCTGAGACCGTAGAGATACCTGCTTTCAAGGTATTGTTGTAGCCAGAGTGGATACCTGAATGTTGGAGTCTATGCTTAATCATGCAGATGTCATTGACCATGACCGACCAACTGACAGACCACTCAGGAAGATGGTCTTTGAGGGTTGTGCCTTGAATGCCTTTGAACTCAGGAACAGATCCGGCTAATCTTTTGTCAAACCGTATGTCATGGTTGCCTGTAGTCCGATGCAAGAAAGTGCCTAGACCTTTACAAGCCTTGACGATCTGATCCATATGCCACTGAACTGCTTCGAGTTCGTCTCGTAAGCTCGTGACTGGCTCCCAATCCATAGGGCCGTACTTAGAGATTGTTCCCCCGTCGAGAATATCTCCGTTTGCGATAATCGCTTTGGGCTTTAGGGTCTTGATGAGTTTTAAGAGAGCGTTAAACCCCGCAGAAGGCTCTCCAGGCATAAAGTGAGCGTCAGAGAATACGATCACATAGCCTTCCGTTTCTAACGTCGCTCGCCTACGATTTTCGGGTAAGGTAAAACGAGCGTCCTTTGTGGGTAGGAAAATGTTGTATTTCTTCTCGATTGCCCTTCTTCGCTCGTACACATTGCGAAGAGTAAGACCGATACGGTCTGAAATCTTCGTTGGGCTGCCTAGTTCTTTCCAGACTCTGATGAACTCTTCATCTTCTGCCTTTTTTCTCACGCCAAGCTCCGCGCTCTATGCTCTGGATCATCTTGCGCGGAATCACCAAAGACTGAGCAATTGCGTCGTCAGTCAATGACTGACAAATTTTCACGCCCTGCTTGGTATCTCCTAATAAGAATCCTATAGAGACAACAAGCGGAACCTGAAAGTCCTTGGCTTTCTCTGGGCTATCACCCCAACCCAAAGTGTCGTGGCAGGCATCTTCCCAAACTACTTTAACTATTGGAAGATTGTGCTTCATTCTTCTTATCTTTTATGGCATAGAACCATTTCCAGACAAGCCAGCCGGACTGTAACACAATGTAGAGCAAGGTAGCAACTGCCACCCATTCATTCAGAGTCAGACCGCCAACAGTCACGGCTGTTGTGATTGCTACAGGAGGAGCAGCTTTTGCGACTTCTACCAGTACGTCTGACTTCTGCTCAGGTGTCATGTCATCTCAATCCAATTAACACTTGGTTCGTCCCATTGATACATTTTACCGTCAGTTGGCATCGCTACGGGGGCCTCCCAAAGACAAGAACCAGCGTTTAGCACCCAACTAGCAAAAGGCTGTGGTGGGATAAAAGCATCCCGTACTGCATCATAGGTGTATCCAATGCCTGCGTAGTTTTTTCTAAATGGCGTTCCGTTAGGATGCTGGCCGCCTTGAGTGTTGTAGCTTGTACGTTTACAAGGTTGCCCTCGTATCTCAGCGTAGCGTACCTCCCAGTCAATACCTTCTTCGCCTTCATCTTTGCCGACAATGACTTCGGTAACGATGTTATTTGCGTCTAAAAAAGCGTAGTGCGCCATTATGCCTCCAGCCGTAATCCAGTTAAATCAACTTCTTCCCCAATCATGCCGGCAGGGAAGGTATTAAACGATAGAGAAATCCTAGTTTCTTCGCCTTGTACTTGCGGAACCATATGTTGCGCTGACGAAGGGAAAAGAATCAACTTGCCTGTCGTGGCTTCAAACCACCAAGACTCAGAGTTGTATTGGTTCCACTCTAGCGGCGGGAACTTGATCTGCTGATACCCGTCACGATAAAAGAAGATCTTGTCATCAGGGTTTGTCTGCACATAGAACACGCCAGAAACGTAGCTATTTGGATGTGCATGTTTGTGATGGAACTGCCCTGGCTCCGAGTAATTGCACCAGCTTTGCGTGACTCTCAAACTGACATCGTGCTTTGGGTTAGCAGTGGCTTTGAAGTATTCCGATACACAGTCCTCAATCCAAGAGCGTAACCCTGTCATAACCGGATCACGCAGCACAAAGTTATTGGTTGAGGTTGTATTGCCCATGTTAGGACGTGTTTCTAACTCACGGACAAAGAACAACTCCTCATCAGACAAAGGTCTACCAAGTCCAGCAAAACCGACAGGTATGGGGAATAGATTATGCAACTGCACGTTCAAATTCCTCTTTAGCTATACCCATCTCTTTTAGTTGCTCGTCCGTGTAAATCGTTGGGATGCTATCCTCAAACTCACGAATCTTGTCAATGACCCAATACACTTCTTCTATGGAAGGGCATGGCCTTGGATCATCCCACCGAGTAAAGACGTTGTTTGATATTTCCCACTTCGCACCAGGACGAAGCAAATACATGGCTGCGTTAATGCCAACAAACTTATATTTTTGTTTCATTATGTATTTAATTTAAGCACAATAATTCCAGAACCGCCCGCGCCAGCAGTCCCACCTCTGCCTACACCGCCTCCACCACCGCCGGTATTAGCTGTTCCTGCCGTTGCCGCAACAGAAGGTGACCCAGTTCCTCCAGCTCCACCACCACCAGAACCACCGGTTCCTGCGGTTGCGTCATAGCCCCCACCGCCGCCGCCACCGGCGTAAGTTACCGATGATCCACTTATTGAATTCGCTGTTCCAGCGCCGCCATTGCCTCCAGTATTTCCTGATGCTGCCACACCTACCGCACTTGCCCCGCCACCACCACCACCACCCCATTGGTTGAGTGCTGTTGATCCAGTGCCGTTCCCGCCGGTACTCCCTTGACTTGGAGTTGTACTAGGGGTATTTCCGGCCCCTCCCGTTCCGGTTTGTACACCACCGCCACCAGAGCCACCCGATAATCCTGAATACCCTGCTGATGAGTTGCCGCCGCCGCCGCCGCCATATGATTTAAGCGTATTGGTTCCCGCCCCTGACGGGCTTTCAGCAATTGGTGACCCAGCTATAGAAGAATTACCGCCTGATGATCCGACTCCAGAACTACCGCCTGCTCCACCAGCTCCAATAGTAATTGTGTAAGTTGTGCTAGCGGTTACAGACAACCCTGTGCCAGTTCTAAACCCACCAGCCCCACCGCCTCCACCAGAAGATCCACCACCTCCACCTCCACCGCCTACTACTAAGTAATCCACGGCATAGACATCAGGTGGGCACGTCCAAGTGCCAGAAGCTGTGAAAGTGTAAACCGTATTGCGTGTTACGGTGTACTTGACGATAACTACACCAGAACCCCCTGTAGAAGTTGCATATGGTTCTATACCTGTTCCACCTAACCCACCGGCGCCACCACCCGTGTTTGCCGCCCCATTATCTGGATAAGCAATTGTGTATGGCGATGGACTTGAAACATAACCTCCATCGGTCGCGCCGCCCTTTTGGGAGGTTGTCGATGTTCCACCACCAAGACCGCCAACCCCAAATCCACCACCTCCGCCACCACCGCCTGCGTAATAAACAGTTGATCCCGTGATAGTAGACGTAGCAGCAGCACCGCCATTACCGCCGTTTTGATTTGGGCTAGCTCCACCCGAACCGCTTGCACCTGATCCACCAGCACCACCACCGCCACCAGCGCAATTTGGAGCAACCCCATTCCCGCCACTGTTTCCCTGAGAAGGAGAGGTGGATGGAGTATTACCCGCTCCGCCGGTCGTTGTGAATTGCGAATCGGCTCCCCCGCCACCACCAGAACCGCCACTTGCAGCGCTTTGCGAGGATGGGTATCCGAGAGATCCAGCCCCGTTACCACCTCCGGTTGCGGTAATAGCGGTAAACCCAGGCGCTGAACTTGATATAGAGGAATTACTACCTCTATTAAAAGGAGGCGATGAAAGACCGGATCCGGTGCCGCCAGCACCCACTGTTATGCTGTAGTTATATTGAGCGTTTATCGCGGTGCTTCCGATGCGAAACCCGCCACCGCCACCGCCGCCAGATCTATTTAGCCCTGAACCTCCGCCACCAGCAATGACTAAATAATCTATTGATGTTACATACGTAGGCGGCGTCCATGTCGTTGATCCCGTAAACGTGACAACTTCTGTAATAAGCGTATTACTTAAACCCTTATTAAACAACGTCGCTAAGATGCCTGTCATGACAAATTACCCGAAAGTAAGCAAGTATCTGCCGCTGTAAACATGACGGACGCTATGCCATAAGCCGCTAATGAAACAGAGCTTTTATCGGTCGTTGTTCCAGCTATAAAGGCATTGGTGATATTCGTTGTAATCGTTTTGGCTGTATTGGTGTTATTAACAATCACAACTACATCGCCTGCCGAAAACACTGAGTCATTAATAGTCACCGCACCACTTGCGCCTAATTGGATGGACTTACCAACATCGCCTGCTACAAGTGTGTAGTTTGACGTCTTCTCAGCGCCTCCTGTGAGCGGTGTACCTTTATAACCCGCAGTGAATGTTTCTGCTGGTAGTGTGACGTTTGTCGTGCCTGTTGTAGTCATCGTTAGGCTATTGCCGCCCGATGTAATGAGAGAAGAGCCGTTTGCAAGCGTTAGCGTTGCAGACGTTGCTGGTGCTGTGACAGTGACTTTGTTAAGGCTTGTAGCAGTTGCCACGCCAAGCGTCGGTGTAACAAGCGTTGGGCTTGTGGCAAAAACAAGTGCGCCCGATCCTGTTTCATCTGTTACCGCAGCGGCAAGATTTGCCGATGACGGTGTTTGAATCCAAGTCAATATGCCAGCCGCTGTCGAAGTGGTTGATGGTGCTACACCTGCACCACCCCCAATAACAATCGCATTTGCAGCAAGCGCCGCCGAGGATGCCATGGCAGTAGCACTACTAAAGTAGGGTATGCCGCCCGATGTGCCGCTTGACAGTCCTGTACCACCATCTGCCACCGCAAGGTCTGTGCCTAGTGTCAGCGAGGTTAGGTAATTTAAAAACGTACTGACAGAGGTTCCGTTGTTATACAAATACGCCCGTGTGCCTGTTGGGATAACCGGCGGCGTTGGGCTAACCTGCCCTGAAACCTGAACAGTTACGTTTTGCCCCGTGCTATTAATCACCATGTAAGGCTTTTGAATAGCCGGTACGTTTAGTACGCCAGCACTGCCCAACGATTGGGTAAGGTTTAGCACCAGCGCTCTGGCGTTTTGAGCTTCAGCGGTATCGGTGAGTGTGAGCGTAAGTTCCAGCGGGGTTCCCGTAAACCCACTGCTGATGGTTGCCATACCCACCACAGCTTGCTCGATACCTCCACCTGTAGAACCCCAGTTCACGTTCGTCGCCGTACCCCAGGTTCCCGGCAACTCCCCGGTTCCTATAAGCTGGATCTTCAGGTTTGAATATGTACTCATAGTCTTAATCCGTGTTAATCAGTACCCAACCCGCGTTTTGCGTATCGTCGATCTGTGTCCAGTTGGCGACCTGCGTGTCGTCAATTAAAGTCCAGAAGCGTTTGCCTACGTCACCCACCGAACCAGTAGCAGAAACACCACTCAATTCTACTGACTTAGCGCCAAGAGTGACAGTACCTACCGCCCCCTGAGCCTGTACGCCATCCAGCACTGGGCCATTGATCGGGCTTCCCGTAGCGCCTGTCGACCCAACACCAGTGATACCAATCGAGATAGACGTTGTAACCGTTCCTACTGCGCCGTCTGCACTAACGCCTGTCAGCGAACTTCCCGGCTGCTGAACATCGCCAACCGCTCCGGATGCGCTTACTCCCGTAATCCCTACCGTGATACCAGAAGTAACAGTACCTACCGAGCCGTCTGCCGATACACCTGTAAGCGTATCTCCACGGGCATAAGCCACATCGCCTACAGCGCCTGCTGCTGCAACACCGGTGATGCCTACTGTTGTCGATGGTGTCTGTGTACCGACCGCACCTGCTGCTGCAACACCTGTTACTGCTAGTGATGTCGTTACTGTGGCGGTCCCAACATTACCCGAGGCGGCAACGCCAGAGATAGCTACTGTGATATTCGGTGTGACCGTACCAACCGATCCTGCTGCCGAGACGCCTGTGATTGGTACTTCAAACGCCGGGGTAACAGTACCTACAGACCCTGAAGCTTCTACACCAGAGATCCCCAGCCCAGTTCCAACTGAACCAACTGCGCCAGATGCAGATACACCTGTCAGCGCAAGCGAGATGCTTGGTGCAACAGTACCAACCTGACCTTCGGCAGATACCCCTGTGAGGGCTACCGTACTGGATGGCGATACGGTTCCTACCGAACCCGATGCAGATACACCGGATAGATCTACTGTTTCTGAATAAGTAACTGAGCCTACTGCACCACTGGCAGTGACTCCTGTAAGTGCTACTGTATTAGCAGCGGTGACTGTACCAACATTTCCTGTGGCCGATACGCCTGTAATAGCGACCGTGACATCTGGGCTAACACCTGTCGCTGGTGTAGCCGAGAATGGTGCTTCAGAGAACGTTGAAATACCAAACATGTCATAAGCTTACATGTGTTTAAACAGAATCGGCAGCAACAGAATCGGCGTTTATAACATCAGCCGGGACAACCCACTGACAAGTTTCTTCATCTAGCGTTGCATCCGGAGTTGGTTTGGGCGGGATGAAAGCGTCACGCGCAGCGTCATACGTGTAACCCAGCCCTGCGTAGTTTTTGCGGAATGGTGTTCCACCAAGAAGGTGGACGCCGCCGAGCGTGTTGTAACTAGTCTGCTTATAAACATCGCCGGTGCGAGCGGTCAACTCCGACTCTTTGCCATCATCCTCATCACGGCCAACGGTAACAAACACAACGACATTGTTCTCATCAAGTTTTGCAAAGTGTGGCATCTTGTTCCTCAGCTAAATGTGACCGTTTCTGAGGTCGTTGATGTTGCTGTTACGGTGTAAATCTTAAAACCACCGCTAGTTGTTGAAGATTGTGTTACGCCGCCAGAAAATGTTGCTGTAATAGAACTTGGTATTTTGAAGATAACAACACCAGAAGAGCCATTACCACCACCTCCGCCAGCTATAGCGCCGTATGGAGAACCTCCACCTCCACCACCAGCGCCACGGTTAGCTGGAGTTGCTGAAGTTCCTGTTCCACCAGCGTTTCCTGGCGATGACCCACCATTGCCACCCGCTCCACCTCCGAATGACGCCGTTCCACCAGTTGCGCCTCCAGGAAAAATAGTACCTGCGTAAGCACCACCTCCACCGCCCCCGCCAGCGTATTGAGTGGACGTACCGGAAATGTCGTTTGAAACACCTGTTCCACCAGCTCCTCCACTCCCACCTTGCGTACCTTGCCCTCCTGCGCCTCCGCCGCCACCAGCATGCTGAGAAGCTGGTGAGTTATTACCGCCCCCCGCATAACCTTGACCAGCCGGACTCGCTGATGTTGACGCTACGTTATACGCACCGGAGCCACCAGCAGAACCTCCAGCTTCGCCTGCATTATTTGTTTGAGCGCCACCGCCTCCACCACCGCCGGTTGAAGTAATTGTTGCAAATACAGAGGCATTCCCTTTGCTACCCCTAGCGCCACTATTGCTAGATGCACCGCTTGCGCCAGCTCCGACTGTTACTGTATAGGGAGTATTTTTCAACAAAGTAAGTTGTGCTTCAACCGACCCTCCACCACCTGTTGGAGAAATGCTTGAACGCAAACCGCCAGCTCCGCCACCACCTCCGGCTTCTTGATAGCCGCTTGCACTGGCACCACCTCCACCGCCTCCGGCAAGGACAAGAAAGTCAACGGGAACACTGTTTGACACACCTGCTAGCAGTAGATTCAGAATGCCGGTCATTCTTAGCTCACGTTTCCAGTGATTACAATGTTTGAAGCATCAATAAATAAAACCGTAGCAACGCCGCGAGTGGCTAAAGTCGCTGAGGTCACCGTATTATTGCTTCCGGCTAATTTGGCTGTTACCGCAGAGCAAGTGATGGTGAGATTGCCTGTGGTGTTGTTATAAAGGGAAACAATGTCACCAGCGGTAAAGCCCGCCCCTGAAGGAACAGTAATACCGGCTGACAATGAAATTACCTTTCCAACATCGGTA
>OGWF01000130.1_pt1 | contig 11791 bp, 25 predicted proteins | sample 1575951 | NCBI WGS metagenome assembly OGWF01 (sample SAMN07581523, study PRJEB24739) | freshwater metagenome | place: Singapore | collected 2015-01
TATTGTAAAATTTGACTTATGTATTTCACTTTTTTGACCTTCCCAGTCATCTTGAATAGCATTAGTCGGCCATGCTAAGATTATCCACTTTGATCTGTATGAAAAGAAATCTAAAATATCAATCGCTTCGGATAAAAAGCAATGTTCCAGAACATCGCCAAAATAAACAAGATCGTATCTATTAGATGAAAAATTACGCATATAATCTTTCGTATCTAATAAATAGATCTTATTATACTTTTTTGATAGCTTGAATTCATCTACATATTTTGCAACTGGTTCAATACAGTCTATTTTATAATTCCCTTTGTAACACTGATCGACCAAAGTAGAAAGTTTTCCAGCACCAGCCCCAACATCTAATATTGATTCTGGGAGGATTTGACAAATATGACTTTTTAGAGTTTGATCAAAAGCATTATGCGAGTATGGCATTTGGTAAATCTTTCTTTAGCCAGTTTAAGTCTTTTCTATCTGATCTTTGATACCATCCAGACTCAGTATAGACATTTAGAACATTAGTAAAATATTCTTCATACATTTTTGCTACTTTTTCTAATGAAAAATTTTCAGCCCATTTTCTACAATTAAATGGTTCTATACTATTTATATTTTCAGCGGCCCAACAAAAATGATCAAATGTTCTGCATCTATATCCAGTATAGCCATGAATATTATTTTCTGCAAAAGATCCCCAATCAGTTGTAATTGTTGGTGTTCCGCAGAATAGATTTTCAATCTGAACTCCGCCAAATGGTTCAATATACATTGATGCTAAAAAACTAGCTTTAGCATTTTTCATTAGTTTTTTACGAAGATTTACATCGGCATATCCAACATATTCGACATGATCAGGCAATTCATATCCATTATCCTTTTGTCCAGCAATTACTAATTTAGCCCCAATTGCTTGAGTAACTTGAATAGCGACATTTACACCTTTACCATCATACACCCTTCCAAGATATAAGAAGTAATCTTCTTTTTTGCTATTATATTCAAAATCTTCTGGATCAAAGTAGTTTGGGATTACAACGTCATACCAATCCTGCTTACAAGTTCCAACTCCATCCATTCCATAATATGCGTGATAAATTGCATAACTTTCAAATACTTTCCATCTGGCCCAGTGTCCACCAGCATAGCCAATTCCCGGTTCAACAACAATCATATCATGCTGATGAGCATCACAGATTGGTCGAACCCCAGAACCCCAAAATGGTAAGATGAAATCATTCTTTTGCTTTCTCTTTCCAACTTCTCTAATTGCGTTTTTATAAAAAGTTTGATAAGCATGATCACTTACATCAAACTTAAAAAAGTTCTTTCTCCAATCATAAGATCCATATGCAATTTCAAGATCTTTATTTGTCGTTACTGTCACATGCTCGTGGCAGTCAACTTCACTATCCTCATGACCATAATGAATAATTTCATAACCAAGAGCTTTCATCATTTTACAAAATTTTAAAACTTTTTGGGTATATGCACAAGCTACATATTCTTTGTTTGTTACTGTATGTGGCAATCCTAAGCAGTGAAATCTCATAAATTCTCCAGAAAAAAATTTGCCATTTATTGTTTTTGAACAATCTCTAAAGAAGGAAATGGCGAAAACCTTTTCGAGACGAGATTGCTAATTAGAATGGAACATCTGCCCTTGATTCCATGCTCTCTTTTTTCTGGGCAGGGAGTGCTGGAGAATACTCTTTAATAATATTGGAAACTTTGCCAGCTTTAGAAGTATACTCATCAACTTCTATATTAATAGTTTTACCAACCAATTTTTTCTCGTCAGAGAAACTCTCATCTCTTCTAACTGGCTTTAAAGAAGCCGCCGTTCTAAGAAGATTTAGTTTAGTAGGATTAGTAATTGAGATCTTATCAAATAACCTCTTTACATCCCTATCTTCTGTTTCTACATCGACCCATACGCTCAAACAATCGCCGTCTGGATTGTATTGATTTACCATATATTGACTCTGAACCCACTCAGCTTTTTTAATTGTTCCAGTATACTCTCCAGCCTCAAGCAAGATTTCTTTAAACTTCTTTTGATTGTTTTCTTTTTCATCCCAAACTGGTTTCATTAGTTTATCCTTTCAACAACAACACCACTTAGTTCATCTTGACTCTTTTTCATTTCTTTGCCAGAATCAAGATCCAAAAATTCTACAGTATGCCCAAAATGTTTATAGGATTTGGCATAATAAATCCTATCATTTGTTCTAATTTTATAGAGAGGTTCAGAATGCAGTCTATAAAGATTAATTCCCATTAAACATAAGATAGATGCGAATGTTAATGCTAATCCAACTGCTCCACATTTTGCAAATTCTTTCATATTTTCTCCTATATTAAGTAGCACAGCGACTACGAATCGAACGCAGATTTTTGGTTTTGGAGACCAACGTAATACCATTATACCACCGCCGTATAACCCGCCTTATAAGTGTACATCATTCGGGAATGAGAGTGACTATGCGGGGTTTATTGCGACGATTGGAATCGAACCAATAAAATCTAGCTTATGAGGCTAAACGGAGTACCAACTCTCATCGCATAATTATTATACCAGAGTTGGGCTGGATTGTCAACCCCCTTCTTCTAAAATCATTCGATTTTTTGCCAACTTGATCATCATTTCTTTGAAATTAGCTTGCCACTTGGGATCGCCCTGAAAGTCAAACTGCTTGATGCACTCTTCAAGAGCATACTCCATAATTTTAGTCTGTTTAATTTGTAAGTCAAGAAATCTTCTGTCGTGATTGTCGGCCACTTAGTTCTCCAATATCTTTCAGGTCTTTGATTTTTAAGTTATAACAACTAGCCCTAACTTTATATCCATTAGATGGGTCGTATTTATCTTTCGGCCAATAAACTGCTTTTTGGAAATATTCTTCTTTGGGCATCCACCCAAGAATAAATCCATAATCCTCATTAGCAGTGAGTGAAACAAATATATATCCATCGCACTTTTGAACTGTATTGTAAGCTGCTATTGAACAATCCCACTCTGGAAGGGGGTCTTTCTTCCTTAGTTTGGTTTTTACATCATAATGCTTGCCCTTATAGACAAGATCACTATCGTGAGTATTTTGACCCTTTCGACGAAGGTATTTTAAAACAACTTCTTCACCCAAGAATCCAGTAAGATTACCAGCCCCTTTCATGATGGACTTTTTAAGTTCGCCCATTTCTTCAGCTTTTTTGCTGGCGCGATCTCGCATTTCTTCTGTGATTTGAATCTTAATCATATCTTGCCCTGATTTTTAAGTTTAAAATATCCACCCGCAAGCCCCAGACAAAACCCCAATCCAATTATATTCCCTTGAATTGCCAAGCCAACGCCAACTACTACAGCTATCATTGACATGGCAACCCCAAAGGCATGAAAGATATCATCAATTAATTGGTCCATTAATTATCACTTTCAAAAAAACGACTGGAGGAGTTTGGTCTTGGGTCATCTTGCAGTTTAATCGCTACTACTTTATTAAATGCATCTTGGATTTCTAAACAGTTTGCCATTTCTGCATTTGCCACTTCTTGAGCGGAGTTCCACTTTGTTTGGAGTTTAAGAACTTCTTCTAAAACCCCTAGTTTATTTTGAAGAGTGTAGATTTGATAAGATGTTGCGATTAGCCCCACAACTAGTCCGCCAATAATAGCCTCTATCATTTATTATTCTCCTTTTGGCAATGTTCACACTTGGGATCTTCTGTCTTTGTACAAAAAGACCAGTTGCCCTTTCTGAGATTCAATTTACATAGAGTTCTTTTAGAGTTTGGCTCAACTAGGTGAGCGATTTTATTTTTGCTAATTGCGTTAATCATTTATTTCTCCTGTAACAAGAATTTATTGGAGATCACTTTAAAGCTGATTCTTCGGTCGTGAGATCGGATCACAAATCCCTCTCTCTCGGTTTCCTTATTTAGTATACTCTTTCCTTCGGCCATTGTCAAGAGTTCATCCACAGAATTTGGCAATCTGAAAATCTTTTCAAGAACTGGGACTTGGAATAATCCATGCTCTTCGCAGAATCTCTTTAATCCAAAGTAGTCGTAATAATATCCAGTAGCAATATCATATACATTAAACACATGCATTTCAAGTGATTTTCTCTTATATGGATTGCCCTGAACATTTGGCCCGATTAATTCGCCCTGAATTGCAACATTTTTCGGAAGTTTATTCATGATATCATGATTTCTAGCTGCAATCCAAAAGGCATTGTCGCTTGTTTCTTTCAGGTCCATTCTACGAGAACAAACCCCAAATTCGCCATTTAAATTATAGCAGGTCATTGAAGAGCCATCTAATTTTTCTGTGACGTAGAAACTTAGTTCTTCTCTCCAGAGATCATATACACTTGTAAGGTTTTGAATTCTTTCTTCATCGGTTTTATTTAAGAATGTTGGGAAATTACCCTTTACAAGCCCCGAAAGAGAAGCTGGGATTGGAGGTTCAAACAATTCAATTCCCAATTTTTCAGATACATCGGTTCCTTCTGGGGCATCAAAATCTAGAGGAATAATTAAACCCTGAGACAATTGCCCACGAAGTTTAATTGTTCTTAAACGAAACCCCTCTTTGCCATCTGATAATTTCTTATAGGATGACTTGCGTAGAAATTCAAATTCAGGTTTTACTGGAAGAAAAGAATCTGGTTCACAGTAAACTACCTTATCCCCAATGCTATATTTTCCAACACTATCAATGACCCACCAGCCATTGATTCGGTATTTACATATTTTATCTGCCCCTGCTATTGGGGCGACCTCGGCAATTTTTTGTACAGACGCAAGTTTTCTCATTTTCTCATTCTCTTTTGTTCTAGTTCTTCAACTTTTTTAAAAATAACTCCCAGCATTAATACATTATATAGATTAATCGCTCCAAGTAATACAATTAATACATATGACAACTTTAGTAGTGATTCTAATTTTTCCATTAGACTTTCTCCCAGACTTCAACTACTTTAGTAACTTTATGAACTTCAATTGGAATTACTTCTTCTTCACGGTCAAAAAAGTCTTCGTCTTGATATTCATCTTTATCTACACTCCATTCAATCTTATAGTATTTTTCTATTGGAATATATTTAAATACGCCTCTATAAAAGACAGACCATCTATCAGTTCCAACCGAATTCGATTCGACCGTTTTCCAGTCTCTATGACATCCCGATACAATTTTACGAGCCTCATCTCCGGTTAATTTCATTATAAAAGATCCTCTTTCTTTAAAGACTTGACACATTTTTTACAAGATTCTTCAGATTCAATAAAACGCTCTATCTCTAATTCCCAGTTTTTCCCACTTATATAATGTCCACATGCGGTATACTCAAAATAGGGAGGTATCATGGCATGAATGATTTTTTTATTTTTTATATATACTTGGTATGGTATCATCATTCAAGCATATTTTTGAGTTTTTGTTTAATTCTCTCTGCCCTTTTTTCATACTGCTCTTTATTACCGTAGTAACTCTCTTCTAACCGTCTCGACTCTAAAAGTTCAAGAAGATGATTTATTTCAGCTATTGTTAGCTTTTCCATAGTACATTCCTCTTTTAACATCCAAGCTGCGGTTTTTAGTTTTTTGAACAAATATATCTCTTTTTCTAATTCTTCTGCAATCATCTCAAGCCCCCTTGACAATGCGCTCATCCCGTCTACGGGATTTTCGAATGTACTTAAGAATCCTTTTAGTACACCTCTTGCATACTTTAGCCTGTCTTCTTCGGTAGACATCTTTAACCCCCAGTTCAATTAGTGTTGCGACCATTGCTAAGATTATTATAACAATGTGAATCCCAAATGTCAATACCAATCCCCCGATTATTTGTTTGAGCATTCTGCAAGCTCGTCTCTTAATTGGTTGATCTCATTTATTAGTTCTGCTAATAGATCATATATACTCACAAAGTTATGTTGAATTGGATTCTGGATTCTTTTTTGTAATTCTTCACGTGTAAAGGGGGCAACATCTTCATCCCTCTCTATTGTACATAGTTCAATTCCATTAATATTATAGCTATGAGGCATTTTAGTCATTTTTTTCCTCTAATGATTTTCTACAAATATCTCCAACTGCTTGTGCAACAAAAAGTGCGGTATCAATTATCTCGGAGGCCCGAATTAAGAGTTGAGCATCAAAATTATTTTTCTTATCTGGAATTGTATTTGCCCATATTAGTAAAGCCTCTGAAATCTCTTCAAGACTTGCATCTTTTATATCATCGAGAGTTAGCATTATCATTTCTCCATTTTCTTTTTAGAAACAAAAACCCGAATGCCAGAATTGTTAAAATTATTGAGCTTGGTTCTGGAACAACACTGTATGCTCCATTAACATCTAAAACCATTCCACCTTCGCCAGCAAAGAAAGTAATGTTATGAGATCCGCCCATTACTGTTCCTAAATTTGTTTCGAATTTATTATTTCCGGCATAGGTTAGTTGTCCAGTAATCACACTATCAAGTTTGTAGTATAGTCCATTATTATACGTTGAACTTTTCCATATATTAATATATAGATCTTCAACATTATTATCTATTGTAAATCCAGTGGTATATTCTTTATATTTATGTATAGCGACTCCGCTATCTGCCATAAATCCCCAATTATTCCATAATACTCCATCTATGTTATTCGTCCCATCTCCCTGATGGAATATTACTGTTATTGGTTCCATTTTTTCTCCAAGGTGTTATTGTTTGCTTCACAATACTATTATACTCTTACTGGGATGATTGTCAAGTTTGTGTATAATATTTTGGTAAGTTTTTTTTATAGCAAAGGAGAAAGAATGAGTATATGGGATTACATTCGTCGTAGAGTCGCTCCTACGCCCTCTCCGGCCCCCAAGCCGGTTACACCACCAACCCCTCCGCCGATCGACCCAGAGGTCGCACAGAAGCGCGCAGAGGCCATGAATAGACGTGCCGCCGATAGTTTGAAGTTTAAGAAGTTTCAATCAGAGGCGATGAGTACAGGGTTTCTTCCACCAGCGCCCCCTTCGATTGAATGGTACGTGCTTCACCCAGACTATGTTTGGAATCCTTATGAACCAAACCCCGAATTACCAGCCCCAGTTGTTTTTCCCAAGTCTACCTATGCCATATTAGTAAATGGAGTACCAACTTCTTCACTTACTGTACTGGATGGGACATCTGAAGCTATCGTTACTATGCACGCTATGAATGATAAAGTTGTTCAAACAGCGTTGACTGGATATAAAGTAGTTAAGACTGACTTTAATGAGGGTAAATCTTTAAACTTTATTGCTGTTAGTTCTGCTAGTGCGCAACAAAGACATGATAAAGACCTTTCAGAGTATTTATCTTTAAAGAAAAAGATGCCAGCTTGGATAATGGTATATCCACCACCACTAGTTTCTTATTATATTAAATATCCTGACTATGTTTGGGATTATAGATCTCCAACACCACACTCATGAGTATAAGCGCGTCTAAATGGCGCGCTTTTTATATTCTAATGTTTCAATTTCAATAATTGAGATTGGTTCGTTAGTATGAAAAGCTATTCCAGTATCTTTCCAGCACCCATCAACTAGTTCTAAATATATTGACCCATGATAGAGGGTCTCGATATACATATAGATCTTTGTTGATGATGTTGGAGTGAACATGTCACCTGATTTTAAATCTGTTATTTTTTTTGTATTATAGTTTACGATTTCTTTAATTTTCATTATGTATTACTTTCAATAATTCTTTTATGTAGTATATCAATTCGTTCGTGAAGACATTTTACTTCTATACGAAGGAATAAGATATTAATAAAGTCAAAAAAGATATGCATAGATATAAGTACCAATAAGATATCTTTCATTTCTTATCTCCTCAATACACATTTTTGTTTCAACACTTTTATTGTACAATTTTTCTCTTGTTTGTCAAGAGCTTTTTTCGTTTTTTTCTAGTTTTTCTATTTCTTGATGTATTTTTTCTGCTCTTCCCTTTTGTTTATACATCCAAAAAACCATATGAGCAGTCCACTCTACGCCTGTATCTGTCTTATAACCTAACTCTGTTATTTTCTCTGCTATCTCTCTAAGGTTATATCCATCTTCATCTCTTAGCTTACATACTAGATCACACACCTCTTTATGGTTATTGTAATACTTTGTACTGTTTTTTAGCTTATTGAGGTAAGACTTGTCTTTTTTGGCCTTTTCTACTGCTTTTACGTGGTCTTTATTGTTAAATTTGTCACATTTCTTGCAAATTGGGTAGTTTCTGAAGTCAACTACGTGCTGTTTCTTGCATTGAACACAAGTAAAAGCTAATACTAATTGACCATGAACATTCTTAATACCCATAGATAACATAACTCCCCTCTCTCTCATTATAACTTATAGAGAGACTATAATACATATAAACGTTAGATAGTAGTAATAAAACTACTAGTGTAGGTTTGATTGATTGGTTTGTTTTATGTATTTTGTATATTTTATGTATTTTGTTTAACATACGGTCCCCCTAATCTGCCATTTTTGTCCAATTTTGACATTGAACCTAAAATTTAGTGTTGCTTAAAGTTTAACCATTCTTACTACCTTTTCGTCATCAAATACTACTATTTCAGCATTATTATAGGTAAAATAGTAAGAAAGTATATCATAATTGTACAGATTTAGTCCATTTTCGGACACATCTTCGCCTCTATACCAGAAATTCACTCTCCCAGCCCCATGTTTATAGATTATTATGTCAGTTTTAATACAATTCTTAGGTTCTGGCAATACATTTAGTAGATTATAGCGAATTTGTGCCTCTTTTAGCGTCATTTCGCCTCCTTTTGCCTCGTTTTTGGGCTTTTTTACAGTAATTTTCATATTTTTAGCCTTTCTTTACAATATTATACACAATTATTGTGTATATTATAATAGATGAGTAGATATATGTATATTGGATAGTGAAGGCCGAGCGTGGGGTATGACAGATCTCCGATAAGTTCATCTTAACAAATCCCCGGCACAACGCAAGCTCTGCATATATTAGCAAATCAAGTAGGTAGATATGGTTCTTTGAATAAGCAACCTTCAAAGGTAAAGAGAACCAAAAACAACTTTCCCAGTAGTGAAGGACGATATCTTATTATACCTTCCGGGCTTCCTTTTGTCAATATTTATAAAAAATTATTTATTTGTGGCCCAAATCAAAATAGTAAGAATGTTAAAATAGGTAAATTAGGCAACCATTTGTCCCTGATACGGGGCGTTTTGGCTCATTTTGTCCCTTTTACGGGAAATTATTTCTAAAAAATTGAAAAATAGTTAAAAAACACCCCTTTTTAGGTGGCCCAAATTGACACTTCAGGGTATAAACATCGTGTAACGAAAGGTTAAACGATGAACGTCTTCGACGTAGTGAAGAGAAGACGTGAAGAGATTAATCTTGAGAGTTCGATGACAGGATTGTATCTATTAAGATACAGAATCTTATGTAGTATTTCTTTTCTCTGAAGAAATAATTAAAATTTCTGAAGAGTAAGAAAAGAAAACGAAATAAGTAGTTTATAAAAGAATTGAAGATTTAGAATAAGTAACAAATTCTCTACAAGCGAAGTTCAGTAGGGAAAATTGAGAGAGTTTGTTACAACAGTTAATGCGTCCTTGGGGACGCTCTGTTTAGAGAAAACCCCTATGAAAACGTGGATAGATCGCATAAATGCGATATTAGCAGGGTTAAAAAGAGTTATTAAAACTTGCTTTGGTTGCTATTACCTAAAGGGTATAAAAGAAGTAGAACTATTAGGAGAAGACGATATGGGATTGAATTACAGAGTGTATTTGCCTGAATTGGGCGATGTAGATGTGGTTTCGCGGGAAATTTCTTTGGATGTTGACGGTGAGGTTAGTATTCTACGGGTTTCGGCCACCGATAAATCTGTAGACCTGCCAACCCTCGCAGAGGGCGTTGTTGTTAGTTTAGCGGTTCGTGATACTGATGATGCCGGGAATGTGAGTGATTGGAGTGAAGTTTATAACTTCCATACAAGAGATACTATTAGACCAAGTAGACCGGGTGTTGTTAAGGTAGAGTTGCTAGCAGAAGTTTCTGACCCAGTGCCACCAGCGCCAGAACCAGAACCTCCAGCCCCAGAGCCAGAGCCAGTAGTAGACCCATCCCCAGTTGAGCCTGAGCCTGATCCAGAGGATCTTTAATAAATATTTTTAGTTAAAGAAATAATGATAAGTTGATTGTCTCTTAGTCTATCTTTAACTCATTTTTAAAGACAATAAAAAACCCCAGAGCGTAAACTCCGGGGTTATTTTTTTACTTTTTACTTATAAGTCAACTATAAACTAGGAAAGTATAAACCTATTTAAAATTAGCTGACTACCGTTTACGGGGCGAATCTAAATATATAGGGTGTTACAACCCCAAATGATAATCGCCCTCGCTATCTTCTATTGACTCACTAATCTCTTTCCATAGAGACTCTGCAAAACTAACTAGATAAGTAACTCTATCTGGTGCAGTCACCTCTCTTACACTATTCTTATATACCTCTACAGCTAGTTCTGAACAGAAAAAATCTGCAAGAAAACTAGCCTTATTTAACTCATCCATTATATCCCCTTTTTAAAAATTAGCTGACTACGAACTATCCCACGAATCAGGTTAATTAGACTGTTTCAACCAATCAATCTCCATTTGAGTATTAATAACATTAGACAGTAATAGCATACAAGCCACAGCTCGCATTTTATTAACTCTTTTATCTTCTTCAGGTGAATCATCATTGTCTACAAAAACCCCATTAGCAAGGTCATTAATACACTGTAAGAGGGGTTTATTACTTTCCCCCATTTGATCAATCTTGGCTAGGATATAATCCATAGAATCCCCCCTGAAATACTCACGTGCCACGTTATCAAAAGTGGACTGGCTGATCTTTGGCAACATCATCTGTTCTTCTCCATTAGAGTTATTGTTTTTCTTACACTGCTATTATATCACGGGAGTGATATCTGTCAAGTGGATTTTTAGAAATTAGCTGACTCTATACGTCTCCACGAATCAGAGTATATAAGGTAATACAGCCCCCAACCCCCATGTGACCCGTGGCACAAGCGAAGATGCATTGATATGAATCTTCAGGGGGCGGAGGACTTATGTAAAATGCGGTCTGAGGGATTCGAACCCCCAACCAAAGGATTATGAGTCCTCTGCTCTAACCGTTGAGCTAAGACCGCTTAGGGTTAATCTTCTTCGTTTTCTTTTATCCACATATGACACCTATCATCAAATAAAACATCATCCTCTTTTATCCATTCACTATCGGCTGGAAGGAAGCAAATTTCTATATCAACTTCATCGAATCTAGTTGCGTCAATAAAGTCGCTCCAGCCATTTTCATTCGACCAGAAGGCGTGTTCAGCTTTGTTAATTATCACATACTTCATCATCTTCGTCCTCTTCTGGCAGGTCAACTGGTTCAATGAATTCGAACATTAGTTCCATGTCACAGATGGTTTGTAGGTGAGCTTCCCAGTCATGAGTAAAAAGCTCTTTTCTCATGTAAGCCTCATAAGCCCCAACCAGATCAGAATACGCACACTTGATAGCTTGCTTCTGTGCATCGTCCATTTTCAAGCCCCATTTTTATATTGTGAATCATTTCTTTGTCACGACTCATTGTCACACATGATATCTTACCATCCTCAGTGTGCTTTGTCAAGATGTAAATTCCCTTAAAGCACTCGATTTTATAAGTCATTCTCGCTCTCTCAGTCAAGTACAACTAGGATT
>OGWF01000131.1_pt1 | contig 11774 bp, 16 predicted proteins | sample 1575951 | NCBI WGS metagenome assembly OGWF01 (sample SAMN07581523, study PRJEB24739) | freshwater metagenome | place: Singapore | collected 2015-01
AGATTTAAATTTTTAACTCTATCTTCAGCAATTTTCTGTGGATCAAATTCATAGAATAATGTGCCACCATTAGCTGTATTATCAGGATGAATATCCATAAATTTTTGAAGTAATGGATTGTTTCTAGGAACAGTAATCTTTCCATCTTCCATTACAATAGGTTCAAGAATAGCAGTTCCATCCTGCTCATCTTCAAATATTGATCGTTGATTTCTTGAATAACGAAGTGCTCGGTTAATTCCTTTTTCTTCGTCAAAATAAAGCAACTGTCGTCTCTTATTGCTTCTTGATTGAATAAAGAAGCTTACTGGTGTCTTTGATTGATTAAGGACATAAACCCTGTCCTTGGAGGTTCTCTCTTGTGTTTTCATTATACTTAATTTAAATTAAAAATAAAAAAAGAGAGGGAGTATTTCATCCCTCTCTTAAGTGTATTAGTCTTTGAACAATACGAAGTTGTTTGCTCCAAGAGTACAAAGTGCACGCTCAGATAAGAAGTTAACCTGCACTGCATCCAAGTCGCTAGTAGCAGCACCACCAGCAGAACCTGTAACCCAAGTCTTCATCTTACGATTCTCAGCTTCGTTTGCACGGTAGCGAACGTGTAAGAATGGACGCTTCATGTTTTTACCCATTACTTGGTCATATACTGACATAGTACCAGCAGGGATAAGAACACCATTTACAGCACCACCAACGATACCTCCACGAAGAGCAGCATCATTCAAGTATTTCCAATCAGACTTGTAGAAGTCATAACCACGACGGAAAGAAGTGAACCCTAAGTTAAGAGCCATATCTTTATCGTTGTCAAATAGACCATAAGAAGTACCACCAACTCCGTAAGAGTTTTGTGCAGCTAACATATCATCGATATCGAAAGAGAACTCACGATTAACGAACAATACGTTTTCAGCGATAGCTCCTTGCTTGTCAAGACGAGCAACGATATCATCAAACTCACCTAATGTAGATGGGTTACCACCTGACCATACGTTACCACGATCTTCAATAGCATCAAATAAACCTTGAGTACCAGAATTAGATCCTAATGCAGATGCAGCAACACCTGAAGCAGATTCAGTTGGAACGTGTTCGATCATCATCATTTCAAGGTAATCTTCAAAACGTAGACGAGTCTCATGCTCAGCTTTAACGTACCAAAGGTATCCTGTAGCACCATTCTCAGTAGTTACTTCAACCCATCCGATTTGAGCCATATCTGATCCAGATACTTCAAACTTATCTTTAATGATTACAGGTTTAACCTCGAAGATATCATCTACTGGATCAAGTGATCCACTCATTCCAGTTGATCCTTTTTGGAATTCAGAACCGTAAACAAATGCAGTGATATCATCTGCTGAGTTATCAGTAATTGTACCACCAGCTGCTGCATAGTAAGCAACAGTAAATGTCAATCCAGATACACCTGTAATATATGCTTTATCAGATTGATTAGCTACATTAGATGATAAAAATACAGTTTGACCAACTCGGAAGTTACAAGCTGTAACACCTGCATCAGCAACAGTTAATGTAGCAGTATCATTACCAGCTCCATATGCAATAGAACAAGCAGTATATTTAGTATGCAAACGTCCTTGTTCTGCCCACTTAATCAAGTCAGATGCAGAAGGAATCTCTGCACTTACATTACGCAAGAAAGAAGCGATTGAACGGTTACCGTAACGCTCGAATTCTGTTTCGTAAGTATCAGGTAAATACTGATTTAAGAAGTTGAATTGGTTACTTCCTAAATAGTTAGTAGGTAGGGTTGTTTTAACCGAACTCGGTTGTAAGTCAAACCCTGGGGTGTTTAATGAACCAGCCATTTTGTTTTAGTTTTAACGTTTTTTAATCTTTAATCTACCATCGTAGCCCTCCTCAACTACTCTGATCTGTAGACCCTCCTTCGGTGTAACAGGAGCAGACTTTCGAACCATATTAATGTTCTTAGACTCCTTCTCAAACTCCGTTACAGCGTCAGACTTTCCTTTTTCATAGAAAAACTTAGCCGTTTTGTCAGGGTCCATAGCCATTGCAATTGCTTTATGGAATCCTTCAGCGTCTTTGATATATCCATTGTCATCTAAAAACTTACTAATGAAGTTATTTAGATTTGACTGTCTGGACTTAATCTCCTCAGCTTCTCCTGGCTTGTAGACAACTTTTGTGTTCTCATCTAAATTAAATCCGAAACCTTCGAACTTTGAGAACAACTCCTCTGTCTTTTGCTGGAAGAACTGAGACTTCTTCTGATTCTCCTCCATTAAAGCAGACTCGGACTGCTTATATGCTTTGTAAGACTCGTAAGCATCTTTTTCCTCTTGCGGAACAAAGCTTTCTCTTGACTCAAGAGGAACCTTGTACTGTTCCTTAAGACTGTTAAAGTACTCCTTCGCCTTCTTCAGCTCTTGTTTTTTCTGTAGCTTCTTCTGTTTAATTTCTTTGTCGTCATCAAGATCCTCATCGTAATCATACATACTCATCTTGTACTCGATGTCTTCATCGTCATCTCCGTTTTCACGGTAGAAGTCAGCTAACAGTCGGTCAGGGTCTTCGGAATCTAAGTCTCTATTGAGTTTTAAAAAGTCCTCCAGCCCTCGACCAGTTTCTCTTTTATATTTACGGAAGGCAGCAACGTCTTCTTCTAACTCTTCTTGAACAACTCGCTCTTGAAATAATTCATCGATAGAGTTAACTTCCTTTCCGTATTTTGTTCTGATGTGGTTTACAACCACTTCATCATCAATATTATATGCAGCTGTATTCTCTTCAACTGGCTGGCTCAGATCTATCTGTGGAGTTTCCTCTACTACTGGCTCACCATTCTGTTCAGCTACCTCTTTTTCGTGCTGCTCTACTAATTCAGTCTCTAACTCAACTAGTGACTTTTCTTCAAAGTCTACAGCTCTTACTTTAAATTCCCCTTCCATTATATTAGATTTTAATTGATTACAAAATTAGTTAATTTTTTAATATAGACTTTTAAGCCTTTTTATAATGCTTGGCATCTTGGGTTTCGGTGCTTTTGGAACCTTAACTTTAGGAACCTTTACAGATTTAGGTTTTGGTACTTTTATACTTTTCATGATTATTTAATCCATTTTATCCTACGACTTTTTGTATAAATCAACACTTTTCCTTACCACTTTACTTTGTGACTCCAATATCTGGGTGATAGTTTACTAGGATTTGGATCTTGTGCATTATGTCTAGCATAATAAGATTTTTTTCTAGCCTTATCTTCTTTAGTCTTAGGATTTTTACCAGCACCCTTTACTCCTTGCTGTCCAAAACGTATCGTCTTAATAGTATCTCCAACCTTGGCTACAACAATGTGCGATTTAGTCGGATGACTTGGAGTTCGTTTAGGCTTATTATATCCAGTTACTCCTGCTCTTGCTAGTCTTGAATCTTTCATTTCTTCTTAGCTGTTTTTGCTGCCTTCTTAAATGCACTTGCTGTAGGCGCACCTTTAGTACCTGGTTTACGCATTGTCTCACCAGACCCTTGCTCGATACGCTTACGTTTAGCGTGAATATTAGCGTATAGTCCTTTCTTCATAATTATCTAGGTTCAAATGATTCCATATCAAAATCTCCAAGTGAGTCTTCTGTGCTCTCAAACTTTACTGGAGGAAGGTTATTCTTACGCTGATTAATAAGCTCTGACTGACGCTCTGCTTGTAGGTCTACACGCTTGTCTTTAGCTTTCTCACGCTCTTTCTCACGCTTCATTAAGCCTTCAGTCTCTATACCTTTAAGCTGCATGTTGTACTCAAACTCAAGAGCCATAAGCTCCTTCTTCTTGTCAACCTCAAACTGCATCTTCTGCATATCAAGCTGTGCCTCGTTCTGTTTAATAGCAATCTTAGCTTGAGCTTCAACCTGAGCAGTCTGTTGTTTTTGAGCAGCTGCCGCCTCTTGTGACTGCATATTGATCTGCATCTGCATTTGCTGTTGCATATCCTCACGCTCTTGTTGCTTCTGAATCTTACGTCTACGCTTAACTTTAAGCATCTCGTTTGCAAGCTTTAGGTTCTTAATCATTCGGATATCTATAGCATCCTCAAGATCAATCTGATCCCTTCCTAAAGAAATCTGGATGTTTGCTTCAAGCTGTTGTTTTTCTTCAGCATCAGGTGCTACCTCTATAAATATACCGAACGAGTGAAGGTATAGGTTCTTAATGTCATCTAGGATAGCAAGGTTATACTTGCCAATCTGCATTGCGAACTCATCCTTAAAGTCAGCGTACTGTAAAATATCTCCAATACGAAGTGACAAACATTCTGCAAGTCGCTTAGTAATCATCATGCCTCCATGAAGTATGTGACGTGTAGCTACGTTGCTATTAAGAGCAGCTAACTTCTGAACACCCAATAATGCGTTAGGATCAGGAGTAGATCCATCACGAGCCTCGTTAAGGCCAGTGACATCACGTATCATATTAAGGTTGTAGTTGTAGTTATTTATAAGAGCAGCCATCTTACTTTGACCGCTATTACTGTTAAGTTCTTGGATAGGAACTCGTGCATTGTTAAACTCACCATCACCAGTGTAGCTTCTACCAACAACGGATCCAGTTTGGAAGTACAACTTAAGTGCATCCTCTGGGTTATATGCTGCACCAGTACCAAGATCAACCTCAGCAATACCATCTGCATCAATAAACACCCCATCAGGAACTACCCGTGCCATTACCTGCTGTAGCTTCAAGTGTGTAAGCTGAATCTGATCAGCAAAAGGAATCATTCGTTTTACCAACGATTGAATCTGACCCTTATACATACTTGGTGCAAACATAACGTAGTTAGGTAATGCCTTCTCTGTAGCGGCATCAGGACGTACCATGTTCTCAAGCATGTTCCACTTGATTATCATGTTTGTACCCAATACAAGCACACCTTCGTACCATACCTCTTTAGTAACGTCAAGTCTTTCAAACATCTCGCTCTCTGACTCTGGATTAAACGTCTCATCTCTACGGATTACTCGTTCACCTCCATTCTCAAGGTACTTCTTCTTATATACGAAACGCTTCTCAGTCTTATAGTTAAAGTACAACAATGTAACTACCTCATCATCAAATACATCATCTTGTAATGTTCTGATAATAGGATAGTAGTTGTACCATGCTGATCCTGAGTTCTTAATATCCTTAAGTTCCTCATCTGTAATAGATGGATTAATCTTACGAAGCTCTGTATAGTGAACTTGCTTAACCTCACCAACATAATATATATCTGAGAAGTCTGGCTTCTCTGTATAGCTATATATAACTGATGCAGGATCAACGTACTCAACAGCAACTCCTGATCCAACATTGAATGAATGCTTAACAGCTCCAATACCTATCTCTGTAATATCACGATCTACCTGTGGCTTAATAACGTCACGGTAGTCATTCATCTCAAGAAGTGTATTGATTGCAACTTCTTCAGCTATCTCAATAGCTGGCTTATACTTAAGCTGCATATACAAAGAAAGCTCCTCATCATTCTCAGGAAGCTCATCCTCTGGTACGTTAAATGCATCAATACCGAACTGTTCTTTAGTTTGCTTCAAGAAGTCTTTAGCTAACATATCAGCCTCAACCATTTCTTGAAACAAGTTCTTCTTCTCTGCTGACGAAATATCCTGAGACTCTACCTTTAGAGCATACTCACGGTCAGCCATACCATTTACAACAATGTCAACAAACTTAGGTATAATTGGAACTGGTTTCCAATCTAAGTTCATATAAGAAAGATCGCCATCTACAGCAAGTAAATCCTTATACATCTGTGTAGGCTGCATACCACGAGAATAAAGTCTCAACTTATGAAACTCTAAGTATTGATCGTAGTATCTACAGCTGCCTGCATTAACTCGCTTAAACCACTCACCCTCAATTGCCTTACCAACCCTAAGACCGTAGTCCTTGGTTCTTTTCTCTGCATCAGTTGCGTACTGGTTTGGAAATGGAGAGTTACTTATAATTACTGATGGTTTGCTATCCATTATTTTCTTAATTGACTAATATTGCCACTGTTGTTGTATCTGACAAAATTAATATTTATTTTTGACTTTTCTTCCTTAACTTGAAACATGTTCTTTCTAGTAGCCATAATAGCCAGTCCTGAACTAATCGAGGCATCATGTTTTGTTCGATTGTTTATATCAAATCTCGCCCAATCCTCTAAAGTCTTAGTAAAGTACATGTTACCCATCTCGTCTGGTTCACGGTACGTACCTTCTTGATCAAACCCTACGTACTGCTCGATGTAAGTACCTATAGATGAGGCGTGAGCCTGCTTAACGTCCTCAGATGAGTTAGGTATACCACCAAGCTCTAACTCTGTCTTAGATAGCTTAGAAATGTGTTTGTCTGGTCTGTTAAGTGAATAGCCTCTATATCCTCTATCCTTAATGTGATAAAGTAATCTAGTCTTGTTGTTCTCTATAAGTATAGGCATACCGTAGAATATAATAGCCATAAGTACATCCTCAAAGAATATCTCTGCCGTCTGTGTACGTGTGACGTACTCTAGAAAGAACTGATTCGTTGGAGCGTTAGGCTCCATGTGGAATCCAGTAAGTCCGTGAAGCGCACCGTTAGATCCACCACCACCTACGGTTCCTGATATATCGTAAGGGTCACATCCAAACGCACCTAAGTGATCATTCGCTGGACGCTTCTTGCCATGCCTATCTGTGATAACTTTGTTCCTTAACTCAGGTGGTGGTAACCACGATACTGTAAACTTTCCTCCTGGATCTGGTGTCCATATTACCTCAGAGTCTAACACTCCATCCTTCCAGTGAAAGTTGCCTTTAGTTAGTACACGCTCCTTTATAAGAGAGTCGTTGTAGTCTATCTGCTGATATATCTTAGATAAGTTGTACAGTGACTGCTTAGACTCATCTCTAAATGCATGAGACTCAGTCCTAGGATACTGTCTATAGTACTCGTTAAGTGCATCAGAGTCATTCTTAAGTGCTGCCACCTCATTATTCCAATAGGTAATAACACCATTGTATATCATTTCACCATCTATACCTACAACTGGAGTCTTAGGATCTTCAAATACTGGAAATCCATACTGATCGATATACCCCTCGAAGTTCCACTCCATAGGTATAAACAAGCTATAAAGTCCTGATTTAGTCTGACCGTTTGCTGATCGTTGCTTAGGATTAGAGTCCATGTACAACTTTTTGAAGTTGTTACCACCCTTCTCTAGTGCATTAGACGTTGATCCCATCATACACTTACCTATAACCTTTGATCCTAATCGAAGACATGTTTTTGTTACACGCCAGTTATTCAATATGTTATCAGGCTTGAGCCATTTTCCAGATTCATCATGAATAAGTAAAATAAGCTTTTCACCATCGTATGAGTTGTCTGCTGTATTCTTCCAGTCAATAGTTGTATCAAGACCTTCGATATCTTCAGCCCTTTCCTCGTTCATACTCTTCTTAGTAATCTTTGAGGCAGGAACCCTAAACGAAAGTTCTGTCTTAGGATTATCCATACCATCCTGAACTGGCTTGAAAAAGAATGGGTAATTCCTTACTATTGGAACAACCTTATCGGTAAACATTTTCTTGGCATCAGGACCAGTCTTAGAAAGAATACCAATACGTGAATCCTTAGATATCGTACCAGTATTACTTACTTCACCAGAACTCATAAACGAGAATCCACTACGACGGTTCTTTAGGTAGCACATACCAAATGAACGCTCATCAGCTTTGCATGCCTCCCAATATATGTAGAATATTCTGTTAGATTCACGGAAGTCAGGTAGACCGATATCTATCTTAGACCATTGAAGATACATGTAGTGAGTGCCTGTTATGTACGTAGGTTCACCGTCATTCATAAACCAATGGCCATACTCACGCCTATCAAACTCACCCTCGATATAATCTACCCACTGTGACTTAAATACATTGTCACGTCGTGACCATTCGAATGAAGATTTTATTTTCTGAAGTTCTTTCGGATACTCATGTGGAACCCATTTGTTCTCACCTACTTCCAGATCTTTTGGTGTCTTAGGAAGCGCGATATTAAGACCATTAATGTAATATATGTCGCCAATAGTACCATCCTTAGAAATAACAATTAAATCATAATCACGATCGTATCCGTACTGCCAAGACCTTGCTGAATTCTTTGATGAACGAGCGTTCTTGTTTACGTGATCGTTGTTTAGCTTATATAGATCATATTTGCTACTTCTTCGCATTGCTCCTTGCCCTTCCTTCTGCAAAACCACCACTTCCAGACAATACAACTGGCATTGACCCAAGAGTTTCCTTCGCACGCTCTGCATCTATACGCTCAAGTATAGATAGCGCATCTTCAAACGCAAGCCTCTTTGCAGCAGCAGCGTTCTTCATCTTATCTGCCGATAAATCATCGTCAATAGAGTAGTTAACTATTGGCTGTTCGAGTACCTTAATAAGCTCATCAACAGACTTCTCTGCTGCTCGTAGTACCCTGTCCTTCTTATCTTTTAGATTTTCAAGCATAGACTACTTAATTTCATTCGGTATAACTTAGTATCGTCGATATTAAACTCGTACTCTGACTCTGGCTTAAAAGAGACAATGTCTCCAACCTTAACGTCCTCTCCTTCAGGTATATATTCAACAATACCTTTAAGTTCTGACTCAATGTTTATAGTAGATATAGTTCCATCAGTATTCTCATGCAGTATAGGTCTTACAAAGCAGTAAGGATGAGGAGCATTCCACTCAACAGCAAACTCTTTCTTGTAGAGATACAGCTGATCAAATTCTATCATAAAGATATCATCCCTAAAATAGTTCCAGCTAGAACGCTCGTTACCTTTCATGTCGTAGTACAACCTAAATACATTGTGATGTACAACAACAAGATCACCTTCAGCTATTTCGCCTTCATAACCTATAGGGGTAGAAATAACTACCCCTATTCGGTTTGTATACCTGTGGTCCTCCTGTGATGATGACATGATGAAATCCTTCCCACCCAAGTTCTTGGATGCATCATAACGTACACCTTTATAAGGACGCACAATAAAGTAGTGTGGCGACTTCATTAGAAGTTTATATTATACTCGATAGATACTGGAACTGTACTTCCGATAGATTTCCACTTGACAGCCTCTCCATCCTTCTCTACCCATATATCGTACAATCCATCATCAGTTCTCATGATATCAAATACAATATATTCTCCACCCATAACAGGTTTTCCAACCTGAAAGTGCATGGCATTTAAAAGATCTGTCCCTATAGAAATCTTACGGATTATCATGATATCTCGCCAGTCTGCATGTTGATTCGACCTTCACCATACTTATCATGAATCTCCTTCTGAACTAATGCTAGATCATTATGAGCTACATCAAGATTAATAAGTGTGGTTTGTTTGTCTGTCTTAAGACGTTCCTCTGTGATCGTAATATCAGCTAAGTGTTCTCTCAACTGATAGTAATTTGTTCTAGCAGCAACAAACTTTTCTAGCTCTTCTGCTGTTAATACTTTCTTTTTTCCCATTTGAATTTAATTTAATTTGTCACAAAAATAGTCAATAATTGTGACAATTTTATATATCGTATGTAAAAATCTCTACATAAAGACCGTTCAATAAATCATCAGCTATAACTCCAGCTGAGTATGTCTTAAATAATGCAGCTATGTTGCTAATTAACGAAAACTCATACGTATTATCTTGTGCGCCAGACACACCAACTATCATTGCTGCCTCAACATTCTGAAATGTAGTAGTAGATGTAGAAACAAATGCATATTCACCTACGTCATTGTACTCCCAATATCCTGTAATAGTATTACCAGGAACAACTGTAGCAACTGGGGCAGTTACTCCTGTCTGTGTTAAGAATGCACGGTATACTTTAGATGATCTACCTAAGTCAGCAACTGATTGAGCTGTGATATTCTTAGTTGCACCAGTAGAATCATCTGATGCTAGTATCTTATCTCCTGGGTTAGGAGTATCTGTCTGATAATTATTAATTTTTCCCATGAGACAAATTTAGTAAATATTTGTGACAATTATCTTCCTTGTCCTCTATACGCCTTCTTGTAGTTCTTGCTACTCTTTAGCTTAGATGTCTTAGTCTTAGCATGTATACCAGGTCTTTCTACATTAACCTTAGCAACTCTAGTTGATTCTTGAGATTTAATCTTAGCCATTATAGTGATTTTAACATTTCAATCATTCGTGGACATGGATATATATCTGACTTATCTTTGCGGTAAGAGTTATGGCTATAAACACCTGGTACTGCTGAAAGTGCATTCTTAGATACTTTCCACATGTCTTCTTCCTTATAGTCAAGTGGAATATCCCATAAGTTATTCCAGTAAACAAGAAGATCTCTAACAGCCTCTATCTGTGCGTCAGTATATCTGTGGTAGTACTTGTGACCTTTGTAAGGAACAGCTAACTCACATACCTGATCAGCAGGAACCAATCGATCTACATAGTTGTAGTACTTACCGTTCTTATTTGTAAGCGGACCCCAGTTACAAATCTCAATACCTATAGCAATAGGATCTAATGACCTGTACGGAAGACCGTTCGCTCTGAATACATCAGGCTTAATACCTAAGTGATATGCCCAATACTTAGATGCAAATGCTTGGCATATCTCTCCATCATACGTGTCTTTTGAAAGTCCATTACCAGATATAGTAACACATGTCGCAATGCGACCTCTATCATCATTATCCCACATCTTAATTGTGCCAACTCCTGATGAGTTTCCTGCTGTGTGGTGAAGTACAATCTGAAGTTTTTTTGTAGATTCTTTAATGTACTGACTCTCTCTTAAAGGAACTTGTTTAATCTTTCTTACATCTAACATACTACTGGAATTTTAATAAAAAAATAGCTAATACTAAAAGAGCAGCAAGAATAACCCATACCCAAGGGTTCGACTTATTCTCCTGGCGAACTACTGTCCGTTCTGTCTTCTTATCTTGCTTATGTTGCTTGGTCTGAAACTTTAATGCTAACTTAAGACTGTCGTTCTGTAGCTTCATCATCTTCTCCATATGCTTGAACATATCCTCAAAGTACTTACGCTCTTGCTTAGACATGCTTGACTTAATGGTGTTTGTTACAGTGTAAGGGAAACTATCCTTTACTACGTGACGAACCTCAAAAGTGTTTGTCTCTTTATTGTATACTGTATCTGACTGATAGTAATACTTCCATACAGTATCAGATTTGATAATAGCACCTTTAGCCTTAGCTATAGCTATGTGCTTTTCTGCTTTCATTAAGTGTCTTTCTGCACTACATGAATACAGTAAGAATAGCACTATGAATAATCTATACATTGTTCTTTGTTCTACTTATAAACTCTGTTACTCCATCAATTGCATCTCTCAATATTACAACTGTTTCTCTAACAGATTTAAGAATGTTGTTACCAGAAATATCAAACCAGTTCTCGTTAATTGATGCAAGTTCTATTAAACAGAATATAATAAGTAGAATATTTGTAAATATTGCTTTTGTTGCAATAATATAATCTATAGATAGATACTGCATAAATCCTTTAATAAATGGAGTAAGCATATAGAAATCTAATGGAAATACAGCTAAGGCGAATAAAAGATATCCAGTGCCTTTATATATATATCCTTTTCTAAGCATCTTAGATCTAAACACCTCCATATACTTTCGTCCATCTCTTTTAGACTGTATCTTAAGAGATATCAACTTAATCTATTGTATCTACACCCATAGCTCCCATT